>ULRD01054382.1_pt1 | contig 16643 bp, 13 predicted proteins | sample 1955181 | NCBI WGS metagenome assembly ULRD01 (sample SAMEA4835675, study PRJEB28245) | human gut metagenome | biome: gut microbiome; material: fecal sample | place: Denmark | collected 2008
GGATAAATATTATTTAACAAAGATATTCTCAAATAGTCGCTTTGCTGTAGCAATATCCGATTATTTTTTTCTGAACATCTGCTTCATGCGCTGTTCCTTTGAAAGAACACGCTTACGAAGTCTGAGCGATTCTGGAGTAACCTCAAGAAGCTCATCATCCTTGATGAATTCCATTGACTGCTCAAGGCTGAGCGTCGAATGGGGAACAAGGCGAAGCGCATCGTCGCTTCCGGCGGCACGGGTATTCGTCATCTGCTTTTTCTTACAAACATTGCAAACGATATCCTCGTTTCTCGAACATTCACCGACGATCATGCCTTCATAGACCTCAACGCCCGGTCCGATAAACAAACGGCCTCTGTCCTGAGTGTTGAAAAGGCCGTAGCCCGTGCTGGTGCCTGTTTCATGAACGACGATCGAGCCGCGTTCTCTGGTTTGAATATCACCCTTGTACGGCTCGTATCCCGCAAAGAGCTGATTCATAATGCCGTTGCCGTTGGTGTCGGTCATGAACTCCGAACGGTAGCCGATAAGGCCTCTTGCGGGGATCTTGAATTCAAGGTGAGTTGCTCCGCCGTTCCTTGAGCCCATGTTCTCAAGCTCGCCCTTGCGTGAGCCGAGCTTTTCGATAACGGAGCCGACATACTGTTCGGGAACCTCAATGATGAGAAGCTCAATCGGTTCGCAAAGCTGGCCGTTGATTGTTTTATAGATAACCTCGGGGCGTGAAACCTGGAATTCGTAGCCCTGACGGCGCATTGTTTCGATAAGAATTGAAAGGTGAAGCTCACCTCTGCCCGAAACTTTGAATGTATCGGTTGAATCCGTCTCCTCGACCCTCATGCTGACGTTCGTTTCAACCTCTTTGAAAAGGCGGTCACGAAGATTTCTTGATGTGACAAACTTGCCCTCACGTCCTGCGAAGGGGCTGTCATTAACGATAAAGTTCATTGAAATTGTCGGCTCGTCGATTTTAACGAACGGCAGCGGCTCAATACATTCGGGGTCACAAGCCGTTTCACCGATATTGAGATCTGCAATGCCCGAAACGCAAACGATATCACCCATCATTGCGCTGTCGACCTCAACTCTTTTAAGGCCCTCAAACTGGTAAAGACGAGAAATTTTAACGTTTTCCTGTTTGCCGTCCTGTTTGCAGAGAACAACATTTTCTCCACGGAGAATCTTTCCTCTTTCAACTCTGCCGACGCCGATTCTGCCGATATAATCATCATAATCGAGGCTGGAGAAAAGAATCTGAAGCGGGCCGTCAATATCACCGTCGGGAGCGCTGATATGCTCAAGAATAGCGTCAAGAAGCGGTCTCATATCGCCCTCACGAACGTCAGGATCAAGCGATGAATAGCCGTCCTTTGCCGAAGCGTAAACAACGGGGAATTCAATCTGATCTTCATCTGCGCCGAGCTCGATAAAGAGGTCAAGCACTTCGTCGATAACCTCGGAGGGCCTTGCACCGGGACGGTCAATTTTATTGACGACAACAAGAACTTTTTTCTTGAGATTGAGCGCCTTTTTAAGAACGAATCTTGTCTGCGGCATACAGCCCTCAAATGCATCAACGAGGAGAAGAACTCCGTCAACCATAGTAAGAATTCGTTCAACCTCGCCGCCGAAATCGGCATGACCCGGAGTATCGACGATGTTTATCTTTGTGTTCTTGTAGTGAACTGCCGTATTCTTTGAAAGAATTGTAATTCCACGCTCCCGTTCAAGGTCGTTTGAGTCCATGACTCTTTCCTGAACCTGCTCGTTCTCACGGAACGTTCCGCTTTGCTTCAGAAGCTCGTCAACCAATGTCGTCTTGCCGTGGTCAACGTGAGCAATGATGGCAACGTTTCTGAGATTTTCTCTTTTTGACATAGTATCACCTTTCATTATCCTGTGGTTCGAGTTCTTGCAAAGTCCCGCATGAGATGTGTCGATTTTGCAAAAATTCGAGCCACCTTTGTATATTTATTGATTATTATATTCTAATATATTATCGGTCGGTAGTCAAGTTTTATCACTTACATTTTTATTTAAGATTTTCAAAAACAAAAACTGTGTAGCTGACGTATTTAGCCGAATAGAATTGTTCATAGCAACGGGTATTAACCCTTTGCATCAGGTTCAATCCTCTTCAGTCGTCCATGGAGCCGTTTCGGATACACGGCACAAGGTTTATTTAGACATAACCTTGCTTTTATTCATAAAAAATACGTTATATTTTTTAAAATTGTTGAAATAAATTTCTATGTTTGATATAATGGAGAAAAATGAAAAAAGAGGATGATTATGGACCCTGTAAATACACCTGTAGTCAAAAAGCGAAAGAAGAAAAAACTTAACACTAAGAAAATAATAATAATTCTGTTGTCATTGGCAGTTCTGTTCTCGGCTCTTGCCGTAATTATTCATTTTACAACAAGAGTTACAAACGAGTCATATGCCAATTGCGCCGTGGGTGATGTAAACGGAGACGGAAAGATCAATCCTGCCGATGCAACGCTCGTTATAAAATACCTGGTAAATCAAGAGAACCTTTTCTCCAATCAGATTAAGAATTCCGACGTAAATCTTGACGGTGATGTCAATTCGCTTGATGCGCTTCTGATACTCAGATATTCGATTGGCGATATTTCGTCAATACCGTATGATGAGGAGAAAGAGATGCTGCTTAACGGCTCGTACAGGAGCAAGAGAACCGTTAAAGGCGGCAGCTTCACCTCAACGGTGCAGATAGTCAACGAATGGGACAACAATGACGGAACCCATTCCTATCAGGTCAACCTGACCGTGCGCAACGACTCGGACACAGACTCGGATTCTTGGAAAGCCGCTGTTTCTTTTGATAAAGAAATTATTTCGCTGACCAAAAGCTGGGATTGCAATTCCTTTGTTGAGGAACAGAGCATAACCCTCGGCGGGGAGGAGATCGCTGCCGGAGAAACCGCAACCTGCGGATTCATTTTTACAGCCGAAGATAATATAGCGCTTACAAATTTAACAGTGAGGTAAATTTTTATGCATAGCTTAGAGAAAAAGATTATTTCAATCATTCTGACCGTTGTCATTTCTGTCTCATCCTGTGCGGTTACCGCAGTTGCCGTTGACGGTGATATCATAACTCAAGTCAGCAGCGTTGAGAGCGCAACTGATGTATTGCTCAACAGCAAGCACGTTGATGAGCTTGAAAAGGACGAGGTTTATCCGACGATTCTTATTCACGGAATCGGTCAGGCAAAGACCTTTATGCTTGACGGGGAAGGCAACGATGCTGTAGATCCCGACGGCAAAAAAATTACCGGTTGGCCTCTTTATTTCTACGTTCCCGAGCTTGTTATCAAGCTTATCGTTCCGATTATTCTTTCTCTTATAACTCAGAAGGACTGCGGCCTTTCGAAAACAGCCTATAATGCCGTTTACGATGCACTGGAATATATCGCATATAACGAGGACGGCACTCCGAAGAATGATTTCCGTGTTGAGAATTACGGCAATCGTTCTGTTGCCGAGTGCACGGAGGAAGAAAAAGAAACGATTTACGACCATGTTCCGATTAAGGGCTATACCGACGTAGTCGGCGAGGAGAATCTCTATTATTTCGCATACAATTCATTCGGCGATATGTATGAGATTGTCGATAATCTTGAAAAGCTCATTGAAAAAGCAAAGAAGGATACGGGCAAGGACAAAGTCAACCTTCTCCCGATCAGCCTCGGCGGTGCGGTTTCCGTTGCATATGTCGGCGAGCATCCGCAGGGTGAGGATATCAACAAGATCGTCCTTGTCGTTCCTGCCGCAGACGGCTCTGAAATTGTCGGCAAAATCATGCTCGGTCAGCTTGATTACAGCGACGAAGGACTTTACAGAAATATGTTCACAAAGCTCTGCGGCGTGGATTCCTACACGGGTTGGCTGATCAATATTGCCATCAGAGTTTTACCGAAAAATGTTGTAATCGGATTTATTGACGGAGTAGCGTCGGGTCTTGCCGACTCGGCTCTCGCAAGAGTTACAACAATGTGGGGTCTTGTCCCGTCGTCAATGTATGACGAGCTTGCCGCAAAGTATCTTGTTAAAGGAACAAAGTTTGCTAACGACGTTGAAAGGTTCCACAATGCACAGGTCAATTATATAAAGAACCTCAAAAACTATGCCGCAAACGGAGTTAAAATATATGACATCAGCGGCTACGGACTTGAGCTTTACAGCCTTATTGATTCCGATTCAAATTCGGACAAGATAATTCATTCCGTATCAACCTCACTCGGCGCAACGTTCAGCAAGGTCAACGAAAAGTTCCCGAAGGGTTACACACAAAAAGAGTATCAGGGCACAAACTTTATGTCGCCGGACGGCCAGGTTGACGCTTCAACGTGTGCATTCCCGTACACGACATGGTTTTTCGGCAATCAGGATCACGAGAAGCTTGCGAGAAACGATGTTGTAATTTCGCTTGCCATGGAGCTGCTGCTCGTTAAGGATATGGACGTTTTCACAACGGTTGAATATCCTCAGTTCAACGGACACAGAAACACCAGAGACCTTAAAAAATACATTGCCGAGGCGGAAAAGGTTGACCTTTCGACGCTCACCCCCGAGGAGGCGGAGAGACTCACAAATGCACTTGCCGACGCAAAGGCGATACTTGCCACAACGATAGTTGTTGAGGGCGAGGAGGAGGCCGCTGAGGAGGAGCTTTACAACGCTCTTGTTGAGATTGGTGTCTATGAAAAGAAAGATACAACCAAGGACGAGTTTCTTCTCTTTGCTTGCAAAACAACAAGCGAATTGCTTTATTACCTGTTCGGGCCGAGAGGCTTCGGCGAGGCAAAACCCGCATAAACCGCACATATAATATAACCCTGACATCCCGTTGAATGTCGGGGACTTTTTTAGGAGATATTTTTTAAAAATATTTTCGCAGTCTTTTTAGATAATTATCTGTTTTAAACAAGGCTTTTTATTGACAGCAACTTTTATAATTGATATAATTTTTCTACCAAACAAAAAGGAGCTAAATATTATGGTAATTAACAGACCACCGATGGGCTGGAACTCATGGAACACATTTGCCGAGAACATAAACGAAAAAGTAGTTATGGAAACCGCAGATTTTATTGTTGAGAGCGGACTCAAGGACTGCGGATATGAATATGTGATTATTGACGACTGCTGGAGCCTCAGAGAAAGAAACGAGAAAAATGAAATCGTTCCCGATCCGGAAAAGTTCCCTCACGGAATGAAGTATGTTTCCGACTACATTCATTCAAAGGGATTGAAGTTCGGCATGTATTCCTGTGCCGGAACGATGACCTGCGCCGCTTATCCCGGAAGCCTTGATCATGAATTCATTGATGCGAAATGCTTTGCCGAATGGGGAGTCGATTACCTCAAATATGACTATTGTTATCATCCGTTCACGACCTATGGTCATGTGCTCTATAAGAGAATGGGTCTCGCTCTTGCCAATTGCGGCAGGGACATTCTTTTTGCCGCATGTTCGTGGGGAAGTGAAAACACAAAGACATGGATCAAGGAAACCGGAGCACACACATGGCGTTCGACAGGCGACATTTTTGATACATGGGAGTCGATCAAGGAGCTTGCACTTTCGCAGTACAAGGTTGCGGAGTATAACGGCTGCGGCTGCTTTAACGATATGGATATGCTCGTTGTCGGAATGAAGGGTAAGGGCCATGTCGGGCTCAAGGGCTGTACGACTGAGGAATACAAAACACACTTTGCTTTTTGGGCAATGATGGGCTCTCCGCTTATTATAGGCTGCGACCTCAGAGAAGCCGACGAGGAGGCTATGGCTATCCTCAAGAATAAGGAGCTTATCAGAATTGACCAGGATGCGGCATACAGACAGCCTTATTTTGTTAACGGAAACAGAAATGTGAATAATGAGAGAAAAGGCGACGAACCGATTTACAGCTGGTATCCGGAACATATGCCCGTTATTGTCAGACACCTTGAAAACGGTGACATTGCAATCGGATTCTTTAACTTCACAGATGACGAGCATTACGAATGCTTCACCCTTGACGCAGTCGGTCTCGGCTTTTGCACAGGCAAATCGCTTGAGCTCACCGACGTTTGGACCGGCGAAGTTTCAAAGCCCATTAACGATACCGTCGGTGCAAATCTTCCTGCTCACGCTTGCGTTGTTTACCGTGCAAAGGTAGTTGACAGATAATGAGCAACTGTAAAAAATGCGGCAAGGAGCTTAGCGGAAATGACATTGGGCTTACAAAGAAGCTTATCAACCGCGGCTCAACTGAATTTTTATGTATAGATTGCATTGCTGAAAAATTTGACTGCACGAAGGAATTGCTTGAAGAAAAAATCAAGCAGTTCAAAGCGGCAGGCTGTACCCTTTTTAAATAAGCTTTTTCGGAGGGAAATCTATGAAGAAAACCTTGCAAAGAGGATTTGCAATTTTGCTTTCCTGCGCCCTGATTATCGGCGCTAACTTTACTTCCGTTTTTGCGGTTCAGAGCTTTTGGCAGAGAATAGGAACGGGTGCGCTCGGAACGGTTATTTCCGGTGCACTCGGAGCGATAAATTCAATCCTGCCCGACGGCAAAAACTTTATTGCCGAGGAGGATTACGAAAGCCACGATTTTTATAAGGGCAACGACACTTTTCTTTCTGCTCCGTCGCAAAATGCCTGTTGGCGGCTTGGCTACAACAGTGTCAGCCTTGTTCCTGACGACTGGCGGGAGCACCAATACTATATCGGCGGATACATAATGGCGGAAAATTGGTTCACCAACAAGGTCGAGGGCATAATCGACGACATGAAAGCCCGTGTTATCGCCGTTGACGATTCGAGCGGACGCGGAGTTTCTGTTTTTGCGACGATTGACTGTATCGGCATGACAAACAGCGATATTAAAGAAATTCGCCGCCGGCTTGTTGAAAAATCGGACGGAAAATTTAATTTTGCAACGATAAATGTTGCATCGACACATTGCCACAGCGGTATTGATACCGAAGGAATTTGGACGAATCTTTTCGGCAAGCTTATTCCGAATATTTTCAAGCTTAAAACGGGTCTCGGCGAGGTTGAGCAGGGCACGGATAAGCACTATATGGATTTTCTTTTTGATAAAGTTTCCGATGCAATGCTCGAAGCGTGCAATAGCATGACAGAAGGAAAGCTGACGATCTCAAGAAAAGATATCGGCGACGGTTATTTCACAAACAAGAACCGTTCCTCCGCCTCTGCAATGATGACGGACATGACCGTTATGACCTTCACTCCGTTCGATAAGAGTGCAAAACCGACCAAGATTGTCAACATTGCCGCTCATCCCGACGTTGCGGGACTGCCGACAAGCGACGGACAGAGCAGCGGACGTGAGGTCAGCGGCGACTATGTTTACTATATGGACGAGCTTATCTCAAAAGCAGGCTTCAATTGTATGTTTTTTAACGGAGCGATTGCCGGGATTTATATGGCAAGGGGACTGACAAACGATTCGCAGGATTTCAACCGCCGTTGGGAGCAGTCCATGCGTTACGGCCATGAGATTGCAAAAATGGCGCTTTCGCTCAATCTTACGCAAGCGCAGATAAAGCAAAATAAGCTTCTCTATGACGAGGAAGAAATTAAGCGTGAGTCCGAGATTGCCGAAAAGAACGGCGGCGAATACACGCTTTGGTGTGAGGGCTGGACGCCCGTTGACGAAACAGAAGTTAAGCCGTTCTTTAATATAAGAATGAAGGAGATTCGGGTGCCTGTTACCAACCCGTTTATTCTCATGGCAGGCAAGCTGAAAATGGCGAACTATGAGGTCATCAAGGCGGAGAACGGTTATGAGATTTCTACGGAGGTCGGCTACATGGAGTTCGGCGATTCACTCAAGGCGGTTACAGCTCCGGGCGAGATTTGCCCGGACATTATCTACGGCGGCACATCGCTGACAGCTTCCGATTCGTACTCGGGCAAGGATTATGAATATCCGAAAGCTACGGAGATTTTTAACAGTGACGAGCTCGTCTGCTTCGGCTTGATGAACGATGCCGTCGGTTATATTGTTCCCGACAATGATTATTGTATGGCGCTTGCGTTTGACCATTATCACGAGCTTGTTTCGCTCGGAAAACATATCGCAAGCAGCGTATCAAAGGCATATACCGAGCTTGCAAAATAAAAACAAAAGCTGTAGACTATATAACGGATATCTTTATTCGGGCGCTTTCGTTTATAAAAGTCGCTTGCTCCTGATAATATAAAAACTGTCGCAATGGTAATTCACTGCGACAGTAATTTTTTATGCATCGAGCTTAGCTCGCTTTTTGTGTTCAACCAAAGGCGTTGCGTTGTTTTCCACGCATTCCTCGGTCACCTGAACGCTGACGATCGATTTATCGCTCGGAACAGCATACATAATCGGCATGAGAAGATTCTCCATAATGGAGCGCAATCCTCTTGCGCCGGTTTTCTTTTCAAGGGTTTTCCTTGCTATTGCCATAAGCGCCTCGGGAGTAAAGTCAAGCTCAACTCCGTCCATAGAGAGCAACGATTTATATTGTTTGACAATGGCGTTTTTCGGTTCGGTCAGAATCCTTACAAGAGCGTTTTCATCAAGCTCCTTGAGCGTTGCGATAACGGGGAGTCTGCCGACGAGCTCGGGAATTATGCCGAACTTTGTAATATCTTGCTGAACAACCTTTGCCATCGCATTTTCAACCGTAAAGGCTTCCTTATCTTTGATGTCGGCTTCAAAACCGAGAGCCGAACCGCCGATACGTTTTTCGACAATCTTTTCTATTCCGTCAAATGCGCCGCCGCAGATGAAAAGAATATTCGAGGTGTCAACCTGTATGCACTCCTGCTGAGGATGCTTTCTGCCGCCCTGCGGAGGTACATTCGCAACTGTTCCTTCAACGATTTTCAGCAATGCCTGCTGAACACCCTCGCCGCTGACATCACGGGTAATTGACGGATTCTCGGATTTTCTTGCAATCTTGTCTATTTCATCGACATAGATTATTCCGCGCTCCGCCTTTTCAATATCGAAATCGGCAGCCTGAATTAGCCTGAGAAGAATGTTTTCAACATCTTCGCCGACATAGCCTGCCTCAGTGAGCGTTGTTGCGTCCGCAATCGCAAACGGAACGTCGATTATCTTGGCGAGCGTCTGAGCAAGCATGGTCTTGCCGACGCCCGTAGGTCCGAGAAGAAGAATGTTACTCTTCTGAATCTCAACGTCGGAATCCTCCTGCTTGAAAACACGCTTATAGTGGTTATAAACGGCAACGCTGAGAGTGACCTTGGCTTCATCCTGACCGATAACATACTCGTCAAGACCTTTTTTGATCTCCATCGGAGTCGGCAGCTTGAAGTCCTTTGCTTTTCTCTTTCTTGCTCTGCCTGCCGCCGCCTGCTCCTCTGCCATAATTGCACTGCAAAGGTCAATGCATTCGTTGCAGATATAAACTCCCGGGCCGGCGATTATTTTTTCAACCTGTCCGTCGGTCTTGCCGCAAAAGGAACAGCGCACACTTTTTTCACGTCTTTCATCATCTCTTGGCATCGTTACACCCCTGATTTATCTTTTGTAAAGAACCTTATCAACAAGACCGTAATCCATGGCCTCCTGAGCTGTAAGGTAATTGTCACGCTCGGTGTCAATAGCAATCTGCTCAATAGGCTTACCTGTGTTCTCGGCAAGAATCTGATTGAGCTTTTCTCTTGTCTTAAGTATCTGGTCGGCAACAATCTTAATCTCCGTTGCCTGACCCTGTGCTCCGCCGAGCGGCTGATGGATCATGATAGTGCTGTTCGGGAGGGCAATTCTCTTACCCTTTGCGCCCGAGGAGAGCAAAAATGCGCCCATCGAAGCAGCCATACCCATGCAAATCGTCGAAACGTCGCACTTGATATACTGCATCGTGTCATAAATTGCAAAGCCTGCGGTAACAGAGCCGCCGGGGCTGTTGATGTAAAGGCTGATATCCTTATCGGGATCCTGTCCTTCAAGGAAAAGCATCTGAGCAACAACAAGGCTTGCGGTTGCGTCGTTCACTTCATCGGACAGAACAATGATTCTGTCGCTGAGAAGACGAGAAAAAATATCGTAAGAGCGCTCGCCTCTGTTGGTCTGTTCGATGACATAAGGTACCAGTGCCATATTTATTCCTCCATTCGAGTTGTTTCGTTGTTTTTTTCAGCGTCATAATAGTGCAAATGAATGGCAAAGAGCCATCCATCCGCATTAATTATAATCATTTGAAAGTGAAATTATTCAGCGTCTGCCGGCTTTTCTTCCTCTTTCTTTGCTGCAGCCTTCTTTGTTGTCTTCTTCGGCTTTTCCGCTACGATAGCTTTAGCGTTTGCAACAAGGAAATCAACTGTCTTTTTGCCGACAACGTCCTTCTTAACGTCCTCAATATTAACCCACTTCTTGACCTGCTCAACGTCGAGCTGATACATATCAGCCATTTCCTTGAGCTGAGCCTCGGCCTCCTCGTCGGTTGCCTCAATCTTTTCAAGCTCGGCAATTTTTTCAACTGCAAGCTGAAGCTTGACCTGCTTAACAGCGTTGTCCCTCATGCTTTCCTTGAACTTGTCTCTGTCCATACCCATGTACTGGAGATAAGTATCAAGAGGAATGCCCTGCTGTGCAAGTCTGTTCTCGTAGTCCTTAACGTCGTCCTCAAGCTTATTGTCATACATAACCTCGGGAATCTCGCCTTCAACGAGATCAACAACCTTTTCAAGAACTGCGCTCTCGAAGTCCTTCTCAACATCTTCCTTCTTCTTATCGGAAAGCTCTGCCTTGATCTTCTTCTTAAGCTCGGCGAGTGTATCAACCTCATCGTCAACGTCCTTTGCGAAATCGTCGTCGAGAGTCGGAAGCTCCTTCATCTTGATTTCGTGAAGAACTACCTTGAATACGGCTTCCTTGCCTGCAAGCTCGGGAGAGTACTCGGTCGGGAAAGTAACGTTTACGTCGAACTCGTCGCCGGTCTTGTGGCCGATGATCTGCTCCTCGAAGCCCGGGATAAACTGACCAGAACCGAGGGTAAGCTCATAGTTCTCGCCCTTGCCGCCGTCGAATGCTACGCCGTCAACAAAGCCCTCAAAGTCAATAACTGCAATATCGTTCTTCTTAGCCTTTCTGTCGTCAACAGTAACAACACGAGCGTTTCTCTCCTGCATGGAAGCAAGCTCTTTCTTAACGTCGTCTGCGCAAACGGAAGCGTCGCCCTTGTCTGCCTCGATTCCCTTATAATTGTCAATCGAAATTTCCGGCTTAACGGTAACTTTCATCGTCATTTCAACGCCGTCCTTGCCGATCTTTGTAACGTCAAGATCGTGAGGAGCTGCAACAGGCTCAATGCCGGCCTCTTTGATGGCATCGCTGACAACGCCGGGATATACGATATCAAGCGCATCTTCATAGAATACGCCCTCGCCGTAGAACTTTTCAATCATTTTAAGCGGAGCTTTACCCTTACGGAAACCGGGAAGCTGAATCTTGTTCTTCTGCTTGTTATAAGCCTGAAGAATTGCCTTGTTGAAGTCCTCGCCGCTTACGCTGACTTCAAGAGTGTAGATGTTTGTTTCTGTTTTGTTAGCTGATTTTAACATTAAAAACTTCCTCCTGTGTGGTATTTGGAGCGTACATACTTCCACAAATACCTATTAACTTTTGTATTATAGCAGATGTTTTAATCTTTTTCCATACCTTTTTTAAAAATTTTTATTATTTACAGAATTATTTTCAAGTTTTTTACATTACATTATGAGCAAAAGGTCGAAAAAGATTGTCTGTAAAGGTGATAAGCTTTACATTCTGCTTCTTTTGATTATAGGTTCTTTTCTGTCAACAAAATTTTATAAAAATTATGCCAAAACCATTGACAAATCAATTCTTTTGTACTACAATGCAGTAAACCGATGAGGAAGAGTGAGTAGATTCCGACGGACACTTCAGAGAGCTGTAGGTTGGTGCGATACAGTGTGGAAATCAGAGTTGAATGGACTTCCGAGGGCGAGCAGAAATAAAAAGTATGCGAGCCGGAGAGAGCACTCCGTTAACAATAACCGTCGTATAATGGGGTACGAGCTAAGTGGACACTTGAATGTGTCAAGCAGGGTGGCACCGCAGGAGTATCTCTCTTGTCCCGGCAATGTTGTCGGGACAGGAGTTTTTTGTTTTTATGCCCCGACACGGCTCAGACAAAAATATTTTTTGAAAAGGAGAGTCAGTTATGAGCAACACAGAAAAAATTCCGTACAAAATCTACCTCGATGAAAAGGAAATGCCGAAGCAGTGGTATAACGTTCGTGCAGACATGAAGAACAAGCCGGCACCGCTTCTCAATCCCGGCACTCATCAGCCGATGGTCTTTGACGATCTTCGTCCCGTTTTCTGCGACGAGCTCATTAAGCAGGAGCTTGACAATGACACGGCTTATTTCGACATTCCCGATGAGATTCTCGATTTTTACAAAATGTACCGTCCGTCTCCTCTGGTAAGAGCCTATTGCCTTGAGAAAAAGCTTGGTACTCCTGCAAAGATTTACTATAAATTTGAGGGCAACAACACCAGCGGAAGCCACAAGCTCAACAGTGCGATTGCCCAGGCATATTACGCAAAGAAGCAGGGCCTTAAAGGCGTTACGACAGAGACAGGTGCAGGTCAGTGGGGCACGGCTCTCAGCATGGCTTGTGCATATCTCGGACTTGACTGTAAGGTATACATGGTTAAATGCTCCTATGAGCAGAAGCCGTTTCGCCGCGAGGTTATGAGAACCTACGGAGCATCTGTCACTCCCAGCCCGAGCGCGGAAACGGAGGTCGGCAAGAAGATTCTTGCGGAGCACCCGGGCACAACGGGAAGCCTCGGCTGCGCTATCAGTGAGGCCGTTGAGGTTGCAACAACTCATGAGGGCTATCGCTATGTTCTCGGCAGCGTTCTCAACCAGGTTCTTCTTCATCAGTCTGTCATCGGACTTGAGTCCAAGATCGCAATGGACAAATACGGCATCAAGCCCGATATCATAATCGGCTGCGCAGGCGGCGGTTCAAACCTCGGAGGACTTATCTCTCCGTTCATGGGCGAAAAGCTCAGAGGAGAGGCCGATTATCGTTTTATCGCAGTTGAGCCTGCAAGCTGTCCGAGCTTCACAAGAGGTAAGTTTGCTTACGATTTCTGTGACACCGGCATGGTTTGTCCTCTTGCAAAGATGTACACACTCGGCAGCGGTTTCATTCCGTCGGCAAACCACGCAGGCGGTCTGCGTTACCACGGCATGAGCTCGATTCTCAGCCAGCTTTACCATGACGGCCTTATGGAAGCGACAAGCGTTGAACAGACCAAGGTGTTTGAAGCGGCGGAGCAGTTCGCAAGAGTTGAGGGTATCCTCCCCGCTCCCGAAAGCAGCCATGCAATCAGAGTTGCCATTGATGAGGCTCTCAAGTGCAAGGAAACCGGAGAGGAAAAGACGATTCTCTTCGGCTTGACAGGAACAGGCTATTTCGATATGTACGCATACGAAGCATTCAACAACGGCACAATGTCCGATTACATCCCGACCGATGCCGAGCTTGAAAAGGGCTTTGCAGGTCTGCCGAAAATGGACTGATTTTCTTGCGTGCAAGCCTTGACAAACCGATATAATTGATGTAATATATTCACAGCAGCAGGGGTGCTGAGAAATCGGCTGAGATTATACCCTTAACCTGATTCGGATAATACCGACGTAGGAAGCTATTGAAGTAAAATCTACGCCCGGTGGTTAATCCGCCGGGCGATTTTCTTTGATCAGGTAATGCTGTGAAAGGAGTTTTATTATGAAAAGCAAAACAATGGACAAATCAAACGAAACGACAGTAAAGCTTACGGTCAGCGCAATCATGGTTGCACTTTCAACGGTGCTTTCATTTGTAAAGTTTAGCGAGCTTCCGTATGGCGGTTCCGTAACGCTCTTCAGCTTTGTGCCGATTCTTTTCGTAGGCTATGCTTACGGTGCAAAGTGGGGTCTCGGTGCAGGTCTTGTTCACGGAATCCTTCAGATGATTTTCGGAATCTCCGGTGCGACTGCAGGTGCAGGCTTCAAATGGTGGCAGGTTGTTCTCTGCGCACTTCTTGACTATCTTGTAGCATTCAGCGTACTCGGTCTCAGCGGTGTATTCAAGAAGTCAATCAAGAATCCGCAGGCATCGTTTGCACTCGGCGCACTTTTCGCTTGCGTACTCAAGTATATTTCACACTTCTTCTCAGGCTACATTCTCTTTGGCGGCTGGGCTGAATGGTTCTTCACAGAGGGCGGCGGAATGTCCTACGGTTCAAAGATTCTTTCGGCATACAGCGGAAACGTTCTCAGCGCAGTTTATTCGGTTATTTACAACGCAACGTTCAGCATTCCCGAAACCGTTCTTTCTCTTGTAATGGTTGTTGTTCTCATCAGCATCAAGCCGATTCGCAAGGCAGCGGGAATCAAATAATTTCAGCACAATAATTAACACGGGCGGTTTTTTCCGTCCGTGTTTCTTTATGCGATTATTTTTTACCTTTAACCTTATCCCAATATGCCTTTGCTGCCTGCTCCATCTTGTTGTCGCCGAATTCATAATACTTGGCATTTTTTATTGCATCCGGCAGATACTGCTGAGGTATCCAATGATTCTCATATGTATGAGGGTAGAGATAGAATTGACCCTTATTCGGGTTGTCCTCGCCGTCACAGTGTTTGTTCTGAAGCCGGCGGGGAATGGGACCGCTTTTGCCCTTTTTAATATCACTCAGAGCGGCATCAATTCCCAGGTATGCCGAATTGGATTTCGGAGAGGTGCAGACAAGCACTACCGCATCAGCAAGCGGAATTCTTGCTTCCGGCAAGCCTACCATGAGCGCAGCATCAACGGCAGCTTTTACAATCGGAATTATCATCGGATAAGCAAGTCCGACATCTTCACAGGCGCAAACCATAAGCCTGCGGCAAGCCGAGGGCAGGTCGCCTGCATCAAGCAGCCTCCCGAGATAATGCAAGGCTGCATCGGGATCGGAGCCTCGCATGGATTTCTGATAAGCGGAAACAATATCGTAGTGCTCGTCACCGTCACGGTCATACTTCATTGCACTGCGCTGAGTCAGCGAACGGGCGGTTTCCGCCGTGATGTGGATTATTCCGTCATCGTTCGGCTTTGTTGAAAGTGCGCAAAGCTCGACCGAATTTATTGCCTTTCGCACATCGCCGCCGCAAGCGGAGGAAATATGCTTTATCGCGTCGGGATCTACTTCAAATTTCATTCCGCGCTTTTCTTCAAGGAATCTGAATCCGCGTTCAACCGCGGGAACGATCTCCGCAGGCGCAACCGACTTGAATTCAAAGACTGTCGAGCGGCTGAGAATGGCGTTGTAAACGTAAAAATACGGATTTTCCGTTGTTGAGGCTATAAGGGTAATTGAACCGACCTCAATATATTCAAGCAGTGTTTGCTGCTGCTTTTTGTTGAAATACTGAATCTCGTCGAGATAGAGCAAGATGCCGTTCGGAGCTTCAAAGGTGTCGAGCTGAGCGACAATGGCCTTGATATCCGCCGTTCCCGCCGTCGTTCCGTTGAGCTTGCAGAGCTTTCTGTCCGTCGCCTTTGCAATGATTGAAGCGACGGTCGTCTTGCCGACTCCCGACGGGCCGTAGAAAATCATGTTGGGCAGTTCGCCCGATTCTATTATATTTCTCAGCGGCATATTTTCGCCGATAAGGTGGCGCTGACCGACAACCTCATCAATGGTTTGCGGTCTAAGCTGTTGAGCTAAAGGTATAGACATTTTATCGCCTCCCGGTTGCATACAATTATATATTAAAATGCGTGGTTTGACAAGGATAAATTTATTGACTAATTATGTATTATGTGATATAATAACTAAAATTTTTTATATGAAAGGAGTTTGTCCACAATGGATGACCCGGGTGGGATTATACTCAAGCTGATTTTACTTTTATTACTTATTTTAGTCAACGCATTTTTTGCAATGAGTGAAATAGCGGTAATATCCCTCAACGATAACAAAATAGAAAAGATGGCTGAAGACGGCCACAAGAAAGCAAAGCAGGTTGTTAAGCTGACCGAAAATTCGAGCAAGTTTCTCTCGACAATTCAGATCGGAGTCACTCTCGCCGGATTTCTTACCTCGGCAAGTGCTTCGCAGACCTTTGCAGACATGATAGTCAAAGCTCTTAAGGGCACGGCGTTTTACAATGCCCTCGGCGCAAGCGTAGTCAGCGGACTTTCGATCGTCATTATCACGATCATCATGTCTTATTTTTCGCTTGTTCTCGGCGAGCTTGCTCCAAAGAAAATAGCAATGCAGTCTCCCGAAAAGATCTCCTTCAAGGTTGTCGGAATTTTGCTTTTCTTCTCCAAGGCCTTTTCACCGTTTGTTAAAGTGCTGTCCGTCTCAACCAATGCGGTCGTTCGACTTCTCGGCTACAATCCTCATGCAGATGAAGAGCCTCTTACCGAAGAAGAAATTCGAATGATGGTCGACGTCGGCGGCGAAAAAGGTGTTATCGAAGACGTTCAAAAAGAAATGATAAATAACATTTTCGAATTTGACGATCTTGATGCAGGCGATATTATGACCCACAGAACCGATATGACGGCGGTT
>ULRD01006241.1_pt1 | contig 16440 bp, 14 predicted proteins | sample 1955181 | NCBI WGS metagenome assembly ULRD01 (sample SAMEA4835675, study PRJEB28245) | human gut metagenome | biome: gut microbiome; material: fecal sample | place: Denmark | collected 2008
TTTTCCCGCCCCGCAGTGGCTATCTCCGCCCGACCCGAACAGCCTTGTTTCATGTATTCTCTTGGCATCCTGCATATATGTCCAGGCAGACTGCGCTGCCAGGGGGTTGATACAGTTCAATGAGTCGTGCCAAAACGGACGACTCGCATGGTATCAAGCATTGTCCATTACCATCGGCGGCAAGTTCAAAAGAAAATACAACCTCCCCTGTTTCATGAGGAGGTCGAAACAGGGGAGACTGTATTTGAGGGTAAATAGAGAAAAGAAGTAGGAGAGACGTTTAGAAGCCCGTGCTGTGAGGCAACCAGACAGTAATATCAGGAACCAGTGTCAGCACAGCAATAATGACGACATCCAGGATCAGGAACGGCACCATCTTTTTAATAATGGGCGTAACGCTCATCTTATTTGCCGTAGACGCCACGAACAGGCACATACCCAGCGGCGGAGTGACCAGGCCAAGGGTCACGCAGACGATAAACACAACGCCAAAATGGATGGGGTCCACGCCAATGCCTTCCATCATCGGAGCTACGATGGGCGCCACCAGAATAATGATCGCAGAGGAGTCGAGCCAGGTACCCATAAACAGGAGCAGTAAAATCACCAGGAAGAAAATCACGTTGGGATTGTCACTGAGGCTCAGCATAAATGTAGAGAACTTGACAGCAAGACCTGTTCTGGCGATCAGCCAGCTCAGCAGGTTGGACACACCCACCACAAAGAACATAGTCGTAGAATCGCGCATGGTCTGCTTACCGGCCTGCAAAAGCGCTCCGGGCTTCAGCGTGCGATAAAAAACAAAGCCCAGAAGCAGTGCATAGCCAACTGCCAGCGCCGCCGCCTCGGTAGGCGTGGCCTTACCGGAGTAAATACCGCCGATAATGATAACAGGCATCAGCAGAGAGGGAATTGCCGCCAGACTGACGGAAACGATTTCCTTCTTTGTGTAGTGCGTCTCCACCTTCGGCAGGCCGTCTTTCTTGCCAATGATGAACACATAGAGGCTTTGAACAAGGCCCATGAAAATACCGGGGATCAGGCCGCCCAACAGCAGACCGCCAATGGAAACGCCAGTCACTGCACCATACAAAACAAGCGTAATGCTGGGCGGAATGATCGGCCCCAGCAGAGCGGAGTTTACCAGGTTTGCCACAGCCCAGGGCTTTTTATAGCCCTGATCGACCATCTTAGGAATAAAAACCTTGGAAAGGGCCGCGCAATTGGCCAGTGCAGATCCGGTGATACTGGCAAAGATCATGCCGGTAAAAATACACACATAGGCAAGGCCGCCGCGGAAACGGGCAAGTGCCATGCTGCAGAAATCCATCAGCTTTTCGGTGATACCGACAACATTCATGATCTCAGCGGCAAGGATGAAAAACGGGATGGACATCAGCGTAAAGCTATTGATACCGCCCTGCATACGGGATGCCAATGCGGATATATCCAAACCGGTATCTGCCAGCCACGCAACGGACGTTATGCCGATACTAACACCGATAGGGACACCTGCGAGAAGTGTTACAAGAAGTAAAACCACAAGAAGAATACCGACGATCATTCGTAGTCCACCTCCTCTTCTTTTTTGCTTTCATAGGGAACTTTTCCCTTGATCTGAAGGATTCTCTTCCAAACCAGATATGCGCAAACCAACGCCATAAGCAAGCCTCCGATCGGCAGTGCCAGATACAGAACGTATCTGGGCAGACCACTGGCCGGCAGCGTCGCATTCATATTGTCCCAAACATACAGATTGCCGGATTCCATAACGACCAGGCTGAAAATCAGAGACAGGCTATCAAAAATCAGCAGCGCAATGGGTTGACGCTTGGTGCTGATCTTATCGAACAGGAAGGTCAGCGCCACCTGTCTGCCCTCATAAAGGCAAACCGCCGAAACGATCATCGCCATCCAAACCATGAGAAGCTTGCTGATCTCTTCCGCCCAAGGCAAAGAGTATCCAATAATCACACGCAATACTGTATTGATAAAAATGATCGCAAACATTCCCCAGACGCATATGTTTCCGATTGCTTCGATGATCTTGACCAATTTTTCCACGCATTTTGTCAGCTTGTTATACAAGAAGTCGCACCTCCTTATGAAATACCGGCAGGGAGAATATACCATATTTCCCTGCCGATCGTTTTTAGCAGGCTAAAAGATATTCAAAGCAATTAGAGCAATCAGAAACCCAGTCTGGCGTCAGACTCTTTAATCGCCGTGTCGAAACGATCCATGATCGTGGGATCATCCAGCAAAGTGTTCTTGATGAGTTCCTTTACGGAGACAGTGGCGTCCTGGAACTGCTTCAGCTCCTCAGCGGTAGTCTCGTGAATCTCCATGCCGTTTTCTTCCAGCGTATTCATGCCCTTATCGGCAATCTCCGCCACAAAGGTTCTGGCATAGGCTTCCGTCTCAGCGAACGCCTGATCAACAGCGGCCTTCGCGTGGCCATTCAGATTGTTATACCAGTCATTATTCACAACCGTGAACAGGAAGGACGCCAGATGGCCGTCAGTACTCATGTACTTCTGCACTTCATACAGATTTGCCTGCACAATAGCGGGCACCGCATTCTCCTGTCCGTCAACAACGTTCGTCTGCAGAGCGGTATAGAGCTCCGTCCACGCAATCGGAGTGGGGTTGGCGCCAAGCGCGGTGATCATAGCCATATGCGCAGGACTGTCCATAACGCGGATCTTCATATTCTTCATATCGGCAGGAGTGGCAATGGGCTTCACATTGTTTGTAAAGTTACGCATACCACCGTTCTGGCACACAAACGCGACACGGGCGCCAGTCTTTTCCAGAATGCTGGCTTCAAGCTCATCACCAAAGGAACTATCCCAAACATCCATCATCTGATCAACGGAGCGGAAAGCAAAGGGAACACTGAGAACATTCATATCTTTCCAAATAATAGCCAGGTTCGCATCAGTGATCGCATTTGTCATTTCGATCTGTCCGGCGACAACCTGTTCCAGCAATTCAGTGGCATTGCCAAGTGCACCGCCGCCAACGATGTCCATCTTGATCTTACCGCCAGAGAATTCAGCCAGCTTTTCCTGCAGATATACAGCGATACCGTGACTCTGCATATTGGGATCAGTGGCATCCAAATGCGCGAAGGTAATCGTCATCTCGGGAATGCTGTCAGGATCGATCGTGCCATTAAACTCAACCTCATCCGCGCCGCCATTACCTCTGTTTCCGCCTCTGCTGCCGCAGCCGGTCACAACCATGCTGCAAACCAACAGTGCTGCCATCACAATGCTAATCAGTTTGTTCATTTTCATAGTCGCTCTCCTATTCTTTTGTCGATGTTTTTAGGTTCTTCTAAAAATACTATTTGAAATAAAGGGGATCTCTTTTTCACCTCCCTTAGCGGGTCGCTTGTCCTGCCGCTGTGTTCTGCCGCACTCCCTGATGGTCAATTGACTTGGCCACCAGAGCTGCGGAAAAGGTCAAATCATGATACCATTTTTCTTGGCTTCAAACAACAATTCATCTCTGAACTGAGGATGCGCAATGGAAATAAGCAGTTCTGCTCGTTCGCTCACGCTTTTATAGCGCAGGTTGACCAGTCCATATTCCGTACATACATATTGGACATCCGTTCTCGGTGTCGTAATAATCGTACCGGGCTTGTGGGTAAAGCATATCTTGCTGAGAAGGGTGCCATTCTTGTTGACCGTAGACGGCGTGGCAAGTATGCTCTTTCCTCCTTCAGACATCTGGGCGCCGCGCGCAAAGTCCAGCTGTCCGCCGGTACCAGAGAATTGCCGGAACCCGACGGATTCGCTGGAAACCTGTCCCATGATATCAATCCCCATGATACCGTTGAGAGAGATCATTTTGTTGTTTTGTGCGATCACGCGTGGATCGGCAACCCATTCGATGGGTTTGCACAGGATCTCTTTGCTTTCCTGGATGAAATTATACATGTCCTGGGTTCCTTGCGCAAATCCGATAACAGAATATCCTGGATAGAGCGTTTTCTTTGAATTATTTACGACTCCCTTGCGCATCAGGCTCACCATGGATTCTGTAAACATTTCTGTATGAATGCCCAAATCCTTATGATCCTCCAGGAAGTACCCCACCGCGTTTGCAATTCCTCCGATCCCCAACTGTATTGTAGAGCCATTCTCGATCTGTTCCACAATATAAGACGCGATCTTTCGATCCGTTTCAGAAGATTCTGCGGGAATGACCTGCGGCATCGGCTCGCTTACCGGCACAATCGCATCGATTTGGCTGATATGTATTTTGCTCTCCGGTGTCACAAAGCTGTTGTTTTGATCATTTACCTGTGCGATCACTTTTGACGCGCATTTTACCGCTGACGTTCCTCCGACCGGGTTGGGCCCCAATGTACAGTATCCGTCTTCATCAAAAGGAGTCACATGAAGCAATGCCACATTCGGCTTGATACCCTCTGTGATCAGCGGGTCATGCTGGTGGATATGATTGGGGATCGTATCCACAAATGCACCGCTTTTTTCTCCGGCCCGCTCCGTCGCACCTCTAAAAATACTGATGAAATTGATGTGTCCGTCCATTTCGGGGCCAATGCAATTCACCGGCATATAGAGGTTTTCGCCATAAAATCTGACATTTTCCAGTTCACGCCATCTCTCTCCTATCGCGTTCAGGAGCGTAAAAGGCGTGCCATTCATCGTAGAGATGATCGAATCTCCGCTGCAAATGAGCTTTGCAGCCTGCTGCGGAGTCATAAGTTTTTGTTCATATTCCTGCTTTAAATTCACGAGGCCCATTTCCTCCTCTGTTTATCGTTGTGACACCTGTGAGCGCCGGGGCTCCAGGACATCCGCAAGCCCACTGCAAATATCCTGAAGTGACCGGCAAATAAGGAGAGCGGGAAATCAATCCTTCTTGCAAACCTTTACACCATTAACGAGGGGCACCTTGTCCATCTCACCGCGCAGGAAGAACCTAACAAACTGGCTAGAGGTGATCTTTTGATTATGCAGCGCCTCTACGGACAGATAGCCCGCATGAGGCGTCAGCAACACATTGCCGCCCATTTTTGCCAGAGGGTGCGTTGTCATATCCGGCGTTTCACTGGTGATCGCATCAATACCGGCTGCGGATATCTTTCCTGCATTGATCGCATCGATCATCGCATCTTCATCTACCAGGCCGCCCCGGCTAACGTTGATGAAAATCGGTGCCTTTGCAGTCATTTTGTCAAAGGCTTCAGCATTGATCATCTTATCCGTCTCTGCATTGTGGTGCAGATGCAGAGAGATAATGTCCGCCTCGGAATAGATCTCGTCCAGCGACGTGACCCGAGACACCCCGAATTTTGCAAACATATCCTCCGGGAGATACGGGTCATACGCCAGCACTTTCATCCCAAAGCCCTGCATTCTTTTCGCCAGCATTCGCGCAATGTTGCCAAAGCCAATCAGGCCGAGCGTCATTGCAGACATTCTGCGAACGCTGTCCTTGTACTTAGGCGCGTTCCACAGATGATGCACCTTAACATCATTGATGTAGTCAGGGATATGGCGGCAAAGACAGCAGATCAGTGTCGCGGCATGATCAGCCACCTCTTCTACGCAATAGCGGGGATTGTTGCACACACCCACGCCGTGTGCCGCCGCTGCATCGGTGTCCACCCAATTGAAACCGATCCCGGATACAGAGATAAATTTCAGCTTTGGGAGCGCGGAAAATACACGCTCTGTAAACGGCTCAAAAATTGAGATCGTGGCGTCAGCATCCTGAAGCTTTTCGATGAGGTCCTCCTCGGTATGGCAGATCCGCTGCTCAACATCGGCAAAACCTTTCAGTTCCTCTTTCGCAATCCGCAAAAATTCTGCGTCGGCAATATCGGTTGTAATAATTACCTTATACATACCAAACTCCTTACCTTAGTGGTTGTCCTCGTTGAAATAAGCGATACCCTTCCGGAATGCCTCGACATTTATTTCGGCAACCTTTGGTTTCTTTGCAAACGTCTCACGGATAACCTCTTCAATGTTATCCGCCTTCAGCCATGCACTGTTTGCCACATAATAGCCCAGCATAACCATATTGGCCGAGAGGGGCGCGTTCATACTTTGGGCAATATCCGCGCAAGGAATATAGTAGACTTCCAAGTCGTCTTTTTCATACTTCTTGTCCACCAGAGAACTGTTGATATAGACACGGCCACCCCGTTTAACCGTATCAATAAACTTGTCATAGGAAAGGTCATTCATCACAATCAATTCGTCAGGATGCTGCTTCACTGGGGAGTCGATCTCACCATCGGCAAGACACACATAGCAGTTCGCTGTTCCGCCACGCATCTCAGCACCATAAGAGGGGTAGAAGGTTGCATTCATATTATCGTGAATTACGGATTTGGATACGTTTTTCCCGATCTGCATAACGCCCTGACCGCCGAAGCCAGCACAAAGAAGCGACCGTTCCATTTACTTGACCTCCTCATCTTTAAAAATTCCCAGCGGGAATGTATTCACAACTACATCATCAATGTGCTTTGCCGCCTTGATCGGATCCATCTTCCAGGTGGAAGGACACATGGACAGCAGCTCGACGAATGCATACCCCTTCTTGTCTCGCTGCATCTCAAGCGCCTTCCTGATGCATTTCTGCGCCTCAAAAATGTGCGCCGGCGTATTTAACGCACAACGTGCCACAAACTTTGTCTCAACCAGAGAGCACATCAGCTTACACATGTCGATGGGATAGCCTTCACCGTGCATACCACGGCCTTCCGGGGTCGTTTTCGTGATCTGGCCATACAGCGTCGTAGGTGCATACTGGCCATTTGTCATGCCATAGATGGTGTTATTGATGAAAATCGTCGACACATTGTCACCGCGGTTTGCACCATGAATGCATTCCGCCATACCTATGGCGGCCAAGTCGCCGTCACCCTGGTACAGAACGACCGTCTTATCCTCGGCACAACGCTTTACACCAGTGGCAACAGCCGGGGCCCTGCCGTGAGGTGCATGAAGATTATTGGTCAGCGTATAAAACATGCCATTGGTGCCGCAGCCCACAGGATAGATAACGATGGCGTTTTCGATCAGCCCAAGTTCCTCCAGCGTGTCGATCATCAGGCGATGCGCAATACCATGTCCGCAACCAGGGCAGAAGCTGCTGCCGTTTTCAGTAAAGTATTTACTTCTCTCATATACGATCTGTTCCATAGATACCTCCCTTACTTCATCATGCCCTTAACAGCATCCTCGATCTCACCCGGTGTGATTACGATGCCGCCGCTTCGGCCAAAGTGTTCAACCCGTGTGCGCCGGGCTACAAAGGCACGGATATCCTCAACCATTTGGCCAGGAATGCACATTTCAACGCTGACAATAAGCTTTTGCATTGACGACGGAAACATACAGCCCTGCGTCGTGAAGCAGCTTTGCCACCGGCGCATGGTAGTTCCCTGTGGCCTCCATGACCACACGAGTCTCACCGTCCAGGCTTTTGAGTTGCCTTGCCAGCTCGCTCAGTTCGCTGTCGGTGTGACGGACTTCAAAAAGCGAGATGACGCCCTCTCCAAAGGGGCGCATGACGGCAACCGTGCTTCTGCCTTTGGAAATGTCGATGCCTACAGAGTTCATTTGCATTCCTCCAATCTGTGAATCGCAACCGGAATCCATCTCTTTCTCATTGCCGATCCAATCTATTGGGTGACGCGAACTCTATTGTGTCAACGTCTTTTCAATATTTTTACCGTTTCCAAACTGTCTTTTGCAAATTCCCCCAGTTTTTTCGTCAAAAATAATGCCTTCTCCGTGGTCGGCAGTTTCTTCACCGCGCTCACGAAAAGGGCATTGCATTTATTATAGGTAAGGGTGATAATTATTTCGCAGAGTTGGGTACTCTGCGAAATGGTTTGAAAAATTGGCGAAAATACAGCGCGTTTTGGCCCCAAAAGCCAATAATACCCAAAATGACGGCGTTCAGCAGACCACCGTGGTTTTGCCGTGGCAGCCTGACGCCAGCAGTATCATCACAAAATGCTGTTTGTACTCCGACTGCGCATTTGACTGCGCTGGGCCGGTGCAGACCCCCGAGCATGTCCATGCGTTCAGATTATTTTCACAAAATTGCGCAAATTTCCCTCATCCTATTGACTTTGAATGAACGCCGTACTATAATCCAACGTGAACGGTGTCGGATGAATCGTTCATAGAGTAACTAACTCTACAAAAAGCATGCGGTCTTGACAGGATGTTTATGGCACTGTGCTGGAAGAAACTGCCAGAGGGCTGCGCTTTCTGCACGCTGCTATCAGTATTCCGTCGGGCAGGTATGTCTATACATATGTCTGGCACGCGTCATGAACACACGCAAAATATCTGCCCGAAACAGAGAAAGAGAGAAACACAGAGTACTTATGAACCGATCGTTGAAAAAAGTCTGGAACATCGTCAGCACCGTACTGGTGGCGCTGGTGGTGGTTCTGGCATTGCTGCTGGCCGGAGCGCGGCTGCTGGGCATGCAGGTGTTCACCGTGCTGTCCGGCTCCATGGAGCCCACCTATCACACCGGCTCGCTGATCTATGTGAAGAAGATCGACACGGCGGATATCCAGCCGGGCACGGTCATCACCTTCATGCTGGACGAGGATACCGTGGCCACCCACCGGGTGACGGCGGTGGTGCCGGATGAGGAGGATCCCACGGTGATCCGTTTCCGCACCAAGGGCGACGCCAACGAGGCGGAGGACGGCAGCCTGGTCCACTATAAGAACGTGATCGGCACGCCGGTGTTCACCATCCCCGGCCTGGGCTATGTGGCCAACTATATCCAGCATCCGCCGGGCCTGTATGTGGCCGTTTCGGCGGGCGCGGTACTGCTGCTGCTGGTGTTTCTGCCGGACGTGCTGGCGCCGGACAAGGACAAAAAGGAAAAGAAGGGCAAGCGCGCTGCCCCGGATGAGGAAGACGACGCGTAAGCGTGTCCGCGCGGCTCAAGTCTAGACTTGAGTTATCTTGTGCCCTGCACAAGATAACAGCGGCTTCTGCGGCATAGAATGCTGTGTCCGGAAGCGGAAATTTCGTATGACTTCGGCGCCCCGCCGATGACATAAAAAACAAAAACGACATGAAAGGAAGCAAATCGAAATGAAGAAGAAAATTTTGGTGGCATGCCTGTGCGTGGCCCTGGCCGTTCTGACCGTCGCCGGTACCACGTTGGCATACCTGACCAGCCAGGCCGAAGTGAAGAACACCTTCACCGTGGGTAATGTGAAGATGACCATGGATGAGGCTGAGGTCAATACCGATGGCACGCCGGTTGAAAACGCTAATCGTGTCGGCAGCAACGACTACATCCTGAGCCCCGGCCACACTTATGTGAAGGATCCTATCGTACACATGGATGCTGTGAGCGAGAACTGCTATGTGTTCATCAAGGTGGAGAACGGCCTGGGCGTTCTGGAAGCTGCCACTTCTGCCGAAGATGGCGGCTACAAGAATATCGCTGCTCAGATCACTGCCAACGGCTGGAAGCCGCTGATGAACGGTACCACTGCTGTTGCCGGTGTGTACTATCAGGAATATACCAAGAACCAGACCGACCGCGAGCTGGAGGTCTTTGTAAACTTCAAGATCGCTGACAACGCGAACACTCTGAAAGATGGCGATCAGGTTATTTGGGACACGATCACGACTGCGCAGCCGATCAAGGTCAATGTGACCGCTTATGCCATCCAGGCTGACGGTATGACATCTGCTTATGACGCCTGGACCAAGGGCGGTTTCGGCAACTAATCCCCCCGTATGACATAGGCAACCGCCTGTGACATAAATACAGTATACCAAAAAAACAAAACGAGAGGAAGACAACTATGAAGAAAAAAATCGTGGCACTGTGCCTGTGCGTGGCACTGGCCGTCGTCGCCATCGGTGGCGCTACCCTGGCGTACTTCACGGATACCGCCGAGAAGGCCAATACCTTCGCTGTTGGTAATGTGAAGATCGACCTGACCGAGGAAAAGTGGGACGCAGATACCTCTACAAAGACCCTGGTTCCCGGCAAGATCTATGAAAAGGATCCCGTTATCACTGTTGCTGATGGCAGCATGGACAGCTATCTGGTTCTGGATGTGAGCATCAACAAGTATAGCTCTCTGTTCTGGGTCATGGCTGCTGATGCCAGCGCTGACGCGAACATTGACTTCACGATTTTTGATGCCAATGGCAATCTGCTGGATGCTTACAAGAACGCCAGCGGCGTTTTCTCCACCACCAAGTTCCTCAACGCGATGAGCGCGAACAAGACCGTGTTCCAGGCCATCGTAAACAAGTGGTTCCAGGGCATCGAGCACACTGATTGGGAGACCATTGGCGTGTACTTTGGCAATTCTGCTGTCAAGACGAATTGCTATACCATCCGTCTGGGCTATCAGGGCGGTACGAACAACGGTATTGTCAAGGCTGGTGACAAAGTTCAGTTCATGACTAAGTTTGGTATGCCCGGCAGCGTGACTCAGGAAATGATCGATGCTGGCAAGACCGTGGGCAGCATGCAGAACACCTTCAATTCTGATAAGGCTGACTTCCATATCTACTTCAATGCTTATGCCATCCAGGCCGAGGGCTTCACGAGTGTATCCGATGCCTTCAACAAGGCTTTTGGCGAGGGCTATAAGATCGATTAACTAATTCACCCATCTTCCCCCATGGCCCTGCACCCTTCGGGGTGCAGGCCATATGAGGGCACCCGACCGCGCTTTCCGGATGCCCTCATATGGCTTGACAGCCGCAAAAACCGTCAAATATCCCCCACAACGGGAGAGAAAATATCAGTGTGAGAGGAGCACGACTATGAAGCGAAAACTGTTGATCCTGTCGGTGCTGGTGATCTGCGTCGCCACCCTTGCCGCGGGAACGCTGGCCTTCTTCACGTCGGACGAGAGGGCCCACAACGTGATCACCACCGGCAAGGTGAAGATCACGCTGAACGAGTACGCCGACAAGGAGCAGACCAAGCCCTTTGTCGATCAGACCGGCGTGATGCCCGGAAAGACCATCGGCAAATATGTGGTCATTTCCGGCGACCAGGGCAGCGCCAGCGCCTGGGTGCGTGTGAAGTTCGACATCAACATCCGGCTGGACGAGAATAACCCCAAGATCCCCCAGGGCTTCACCCCTGACACCACGCTGGTGAAGTTGACCACCGGCGAGGACTGGGTACAGGGCACGGACGGCTGGTACTACTGCACCAAGCCGCTGACCGCCGGGGAAAAGGCTTCTCCCGCGCTGGAGACCGTAACATTTGAGCCCGCCATGGGCAACGAATATCAGGGCGCGGTGGCCACCGTCACCGTACAGGCCCAGGCGGTGCAGACCGCCAACAATGGCGACACCGTGCAGGACGCCAAGGGCTGGCCCAGCACCGGCACCGGCGTTGACGGCACCGTGACCGGCTGAGAAAGGAGGAACGGCAAATGAAAAAACGTATTGTTGCGCTGCTTTTGTGCTGCGTGATGCTCCTCACGCTGTCCCCCAGCCTGATCGCCACCGCCACGGCGGATGATGAGACGACCCCTGCGCAGACAGAGGTCACAGTGTCTCCCGCCAAGGCCAACCTGCCCCGGAACAAGAAGGTCACCCTGACCGCTCAGGCCAAGGACGCCAAGAGCTATCAGTGGCAGATCATGGCCGAGGATGATCTGTGGGTGGACATCTCCGGCGAGACGGAGAGCACCATTCAGGTCAGCTATGCCATGGTGGCCAGCCTGCTGGACGGCAGCAAGGCCCAGCTGCGCTGCAAGACCGATCTGGGCACCACCGATCCCGCCGCCGTAACGGTGACCGAGGCTCAGGCTGTCGCCGCCGCGCCCGCCAAGGCTGCACCCAAGGCCGGCACCGTAATGAAGGGAGCCGAAGCCATCAACAACGCGGTGGTACAGGCCAGCGAGGGCGATGCCGATGCCGATGCGCCTGTGCCTACGACCTATACCATTCTCATCAATTATCAGTTCGCAGACGGCAAACAGGCCGCTCCCTCCTGGAGCGCTACGGTCGCCACCGGCAGCACCTATGTGCAGGACATCCAGAGCCCTGTAGTGGTCGGCTATACGCCCAGCGAAACGGTGGTTCATGTGAATACCTCCGAAGCCAAGACCTACACCGTTACCTATCAGCCCGCAGAGGTAGAGTTTACAGTCAAGCACTACCAGCAGAACGTCTCCAATGACCAGTACACGCTGGTCGATACCGAGACAAAGAAGGGCTACACCGAGGCTGCGGTAGGCGAAAGCCTCGCCAAGACGACCTACGAGGGCTTCTACTCTCTGCTCTACGATACCACCACCAAGATCGCCGCAGACAGCAGCACTGTGGTCGAAATTTACTATGACCGCTATTACTATCTGATGAACTTCGATCTGGACGGTGGCTACGGCGTGGAGCCCATCTACGCCCGCTACGGTGCGGCTATCAACGTGGTTGCCCCCACCAAGCCCGGTTATACCTTTAAAAGCTGGACACCGGCAGTTCCCACGACCATGCCCGCAGAAAACACCAGCTATAAGGCAAGCTGGGAAATCGGAACATCCGGCTTTACCGTCGTGTTCTGGTACCAGAACGCCAACGACGACGGCTACAGCGTGGCCGGAACGTACCAGCCCGCCGACGTGAAGCCCGACACGGAGAAAAAGAGCGACGATTATGAGAATCAGAATTTCACCGGCAGGGATACCAAGCATTTCACCTACAATGCGGCCAAGGCCGAGACTGTCACCGTCAAAGGCGACGGCTCCACCGTGCTGAATGTGTACTATACGAGAAATACGTATACGCTTAAATTCAGAGTGCTAGATTGTGATAAATGGTTTTTCCACTCGCATAGTGATAGCTGTTATAAGGTGATTAAGAGCATTACTGCAAAGTACCAGGCAGATATCCATAACAACTTCCCCATCAAGGACGGAAACGACACCATTTGGTGGAAGGTACCGCAGGGAACCGAAACGTATGGCAATTCAGACGAGCAGCGCTATCTCGGCAGTATTGATACCATGCCGGGAGAAAATATCACGTTTGAGAAAAAGGACTCCGAGTCTGGCGCAAAGATTTACTACTATGTGGAGACGATAAACGGAGCAGCAGGCGATACCACTTATAATGGCAGAAACTATAAACAATACAAGGTGATCGACCTCGATTACAGCGGCAGTACCAATTTGACTTATAGAGAGGAATTTCATCCCATTACCGGTTTCACGCAGGGAGATTCCAATCCTCATCTTCCGAAGGACGGAGAAGTGAGGATGCAGAAAAACAACTACCTCTACTACACCCGCAACAGCTACAATCTGAAGTTCTACAACTACAATGCGTATGTGGATGGCAATGGAGGCAGCGTGCAGTATGAAGCGCCGCTGAGCGGCTATAACTTCACACCGGCCTACCCCGCCAATCTGGAAAAGAACGCCTATGTGTTCGCCGGATGGTACACCACCCCCGGCTGCTACGAGGGTTCCGAGGCTGACCTGAGCACCATGACCATGCCCGCCTCCGATGTGATCCTCTATGCCAAGTGGACGCCCAAGACCCACACGGTCAAGACTTACCTGACCAAGGATGTGCTGGATGACGACGGTACCCCGCTGCAAACATGCACCAAGATTCCCCACGGCACGGCGGTAGAAAATCCCCCGACAGACCCCACGCGCGATTCGTATAAGTTTGTCGGCTGGTTCTACATCAGCGATACCGGTGAGGAAAAAGCGTTTAACTTCTCCATGCCCGTCAACCGTGATCTGAACCTCTTCGCCAAGTGGAGCTCCAACACGCTGATGACGTATACCATTCGATATGTGGTAATAGGCGAGGACGGCACGGAAATTGAAATCGCTTCCCCCACCACCGGCAGCGCCCTGGCTGGCACCACCAAGACCTTTGACGCCAAGACCGGCACCCAGTTGAATAAAGACTATCAGTCCGGCTATTTCCCCAATGTCAGCAGCCATTCCATTACGATTGACATTGAGGATACCTCAAAGAACGAATTCACCTTCGTGTATGTGGAGAAACCGGAAGTGGAATACACCGTCAAGTATCTGGAGAAGGGTACGGAAAACCAGCTTGCCGATCCCAAGACCGTAACAACCCACGATGCGGTCGTCACCGAGACCTTCAAGCAGATCACCGGTTATGCTCCCGACGCTTACCAGAAGCAGCTTGTGCTGGCCGCCGAGGGCAATGAGATCATTTTCTGGTATGTCAAGGATGATGTCCATGCCCCTGTGCATATCATCCACTGGATCCAGAACATTGAAGGCGACGGCTATACCGAGTATCAGAGCAGCACGAACCTGAACGGCGTGATTGGAACGGAATATTCCGAAACCCCGCTGAATATTCCCGGCTTCAAGTACAATGGCGCCAAGAGTAATCCCAGCGGCGAACTGACCGCTGCCGGTCTGGTACTGAACCTGTACTATGACCGCATCGAGTATCCCTATGAGTTCCGCTTCCTGGAGCAGGGAACGGAGAAAGTACTGGCAGAGGCCGAGCGGGGTTACGCCCGCTATCAGGCCCAGGTGACGCAGACCGCTAAGGACATCCCCGGCTACACACTGGTAAGCGCGAAGAATCAGGCCATCAACATCGCCATCGAGGATCCCGCCAATGTCGCCAGCAAGAACGTCCGCACCTTCTACTACACCGAGCAGACAGTGGACATCAAGTATGAGGTCGTTGGCCCGACTGCAAACTGCGGTACGCTGGACAACTATCAGGAATCCCAGCTCAAGGTCATCACCGGCACGGTAAACGGCTCTATGCCCACCGCCGCGGACGGCTTCAAGTTCGTCGGTTGGTACAAGAATGAAGCCTGCACGGAGTCTGTGAATGCCAACTGGGTCGCAAATAACAAGCTGACCCCCGGCAAGACCAAGAATTACGGTACAGCCGAGAAGCCTGTCATGGGCTACGAGGCCGCGACCTACTATGCCAAGTTTGACTACGACATCACCGACCTGACCATCACCAAGACCTATGCAGACGGCGCTCCTAAAGATCCCAACCAGTCCGCGGTATTCGTTGTGACCGGCGGTGATCTGGGTGAGGGTTTGACCGTTGTCCTGAATAAGGGCAACAACTTCAAAGTTGTCATCAAGGGCCTGAAGGTCGGTACGACCTACACCGTCACCGAAAAGACCGGCTGGACTTGGCGCTATACGACTGATCCGACCAGTCAGAACAGTCAAAGCATCCAGTTGGTTGCCAATGAGGGAAATAACACCATCACCTTCACCAACAAGCTGGACAACAACAAGTGGTTGACCGGCGGCGCGTGGTGCGACAATGTCTGGGGCAATAACTGTCCTGACAAGTCTACTTCCCCTGATTACAGTACAAATCGCTGAGAAAGGAGGCCATGAAACATGAAAAACGGTAAGCACGCCGCTCCCCGCGGCATGAAGCGTTCCCTCGTGCTGGTGGTCTCCCTGCTGGCGCTGCTGCTGGTGGTTGCCGGCGGCACGCTGGCCTGGCTCACCGCGCAGGACAGCGTCAGCAACACCTTCACCCCCGCCCATGTGACCTGCAACGTGGAGGAGAGCTTTAACGGCACTGCGAAGTCCGATGTCAAGATCAAAAACACCAGCGACATTCCCGTCTACATCCGGGCCAGCATCGTCGTCACCTGGAAGGATCCCTCTGGCAACGTCTACGGCCAGCTGCCGGTAGCGGATACGGATTATACCATCAGCTATGGCACTGGCTGGACGCGGCAGGGTGACTATTGGTACTGCAACTCAGAGGTAGCCGTCGGTGCCAATACCCCCGAACTGATCAGCAGCTGTACCGAAGTGGCGGGAAAAGCTCCTAAGGAGAACTATCGACTGTCCGTGGAGATCATCGCCGAGGCCATCCAGAGCCAGCCCGACCGGGCGGTTCAGCAGGCCTGGGGCGTAACGATCAGCGGAGGCAATGTCACCGCCTACAGCGGTAACTAAGGAGGGTGCAGAGATGAAAAAGACTTTCAAAACCGCGCTGTCCCTCTTGATGGCGCTGGCCCTGGTCATGAGCCTGGCCGTGACCGCCTTCGCACAGGCCGCACAGCCCGCCGCGGACATCGTCTATCAGGGCGAGAAAAAGCTGGTCATCACCCACAAGGACGGCCATCACACCGATACAGACCTGTTCGGCAAATTCAAGGGCGTCATGCCCGGCGATACGCTGACCGAGACCATCACCTTCAAGAACGAGAGCACCACCTCCCGCACCGATTATGTGAAGCTGTACATCGTGGCGGTGCCTCACGGCCAGGATAACCTGCCCGTGGACAAGGAGCACATCACCGACGTGGACGCCATGAACGCGTTCCTGGCCAACTTCACCATGACCGTGAAGCAGGGCGACACGGTGATCTTCACCGGCAAGCCCAACGAGGTGGGCACCTTCGGCGGCAGCGGCTGCC
>ULRD01013062.1_pt1 | contig 16398 bp, 14 predicted proteins | sample 1955181 | NCBI WGS metagenome assembly ULRD01 (sample SAMEA4835675, study PRJEB28245) | human gut metagenome | biome: gut microbiome; material: fecal sample | place: Denmark | collected 2008
GTGAAAAATGTCCTCAGTGCGGAAAATCCCTGTTTATGAAGGGCGGAAAATCCGGCAGGCTCGTATGTGAAAACGAGGGCTGCGCTTATGAAAGAGAGCTGAAAAAATGAGCGTTATCGTCAACGTTATAGGAGCCGGACTTGCAGGCTGCGAGGCGGCATGGATAATTGCGGAAAACGGCATAAATGTTCGGTTGTTCGAGATGAAGCCGCAGAAATTTTCTCCTGCACATAAGTACAATGGCTTTGCGGAGCTTGTTTGTTCAAATTCTTTAAAAGCTTCACGTCTTGAATCCTCCGCCGGACTGCTCAAATACGAAATGGAGCTTTTAGGGTCTTTGACAGTTCCATGCGCTAAGGAAAATTCAGTTGAGGCAGGCGGCGCGCTTGCTGTCGACCGTGAAAAATTTTCGGACGCGGTTACGAAAAAAATAAAAAATCATTCTCTTATTGAAATCATAAGCGGTGAGGTCACGGAACTTCCCGAGGGAATCACGGTGATCGCGACAGGACCGCTTACCTCAGGCGCAATGGCTGAAAATATCCGCGGATTATGCGGCGAGGAGCTTAGCTTTTACGATGCGGCGGCTCCTATCGTGACGTTTGAAAGTCTTGACAGAGAAAAAGTTTTCTTTGCTTCTCGATATGACCGCGGCGAGGCTGATTATATAAACTGCCCCATGAACAAGGAGGAATATCTTGCTTTCCATGAGGCTCTGACCGGTGCGGAAAGAGTTCAGCTCCATGATTTTGAGACGCATCCTTTCAGCGTTTACGAGGGGTGTATGCCTATCGAGGAGCTTGCTGCGCGCGGAGTTGATACGATGCGCTTCGGCCCTATGAAGCCTGTCGGAATAACCGACGTTCGCACAGGAAAGCGTCCGTATGCGGTAGTTCAGTTACGCCGTGAGAACCGTGAGGGAACGCTGTTTAATCTTGTGGGGTTTCAGACAAATCTTAAATTCGGAGAGCAGAAGCGAGTTTTTTCAATGATTCCCGGACTTGAAAATGCCGAATTTATGCGTTACGGAGTTATGCACAGAAATACGTTTATAAACAGTCCCGAGCTTTTGAATCCTGATTTTTCAATGCGTAAAAATCCCGATATTTACTTTGCAGGTCAGATAACGGGAGTTGAGGGATATATGGAATCTGCGGCAAGCGGACTTCTGGCAGGAATTTCCGTTTCACGCAGACTAAGGGGACTTGAGCCGCTGAGACTTCCATTAGATACAATGACAGGCTCGCTCAGCGCATATATCAGCGATCCGTACAACAGCGGAAAATTCCAGCCTATGGGCGCTAATATGGGAATACTTCCCGATATCGGCAGGCGCATAAAGGATAAAAAGGAACGCTACGGCGCTTATGCGGAACGCGCGGTAGTATCGCTGAAAAAGGAAATGGAGAGAATTGGCTATGAAAATAATTGTTGATGCTTTCGGGGGCGATAATGCACCGCTTGAAGTAATAAAAGGATGTGCAAGAGCCGTAAAGGAACTTGGCGTAAGCGTGATACTTACCGGCAAGGAGTCCGCGATCAGAAAATGCGCATCCGAAAACGATATCAGCCTTAGCGGTATCGACATCGCCCACACAGACGATGTTTTTGATATACATGACGAACCAAAGGAGATTGTAAAATCCGGGAAAAACTCTTCCATGGGACTTGGACTTAAACTGCTTGCCGACGGTAAGGGCGACGCTTTTGTTTCAGCCGGAAGCACCGGAGCTCTCGTAATGGGCGCAACTTTTATCGTCAAGCGTATCAAGGGCATTAAGCGTATTGCTCCTTCGCCTATCCTGCCTGCCGATAAGGGAAGTTTCATTCTTCTTGACGCAGGCGCAAATACCGAGTGCCGTCCCGAAATGCTGGTACAGTTTGCGGTTATGGGAAGCGCATATATGGAAAAGGTCATGGGAATTAAAAATCCCACGGTAGGACTGCTTAACATCGGCGCAGAAGAAACCAAAGGGCGCGAGCTTGATATAGAAGCTTATGGCTTGCTTAAAGATTCGGGACTGAATTTTATAGGAAATATTGAAGCGAGAGATATGCCGAGAGGAGAATGCAGAGTCGTTGTTACCGACGGATTTACCGGAAATATTGCTTTGAAGCTTTATGAGGGCATGGGCAGCTTTTTCAGCAGGAAGATCAAGTGGATCTTTTCGGGATCAGGAAAAGTTGGAGCATTGTTTTCATTGGGTAAGATCAAGAAATTCCGTAAGCAAATGGATTATAAGGAGGTCGGAGGCTCAGCGCTTTTGGGCGTGAGAAAGCCCGTAATAAAGGCTCACGGAAGCTCGGATGCTACGGCGTTCTTTAATGCCGTAAGGCAGGCGAAACGATGTGTTGAGGCGAATGTTACAGACGAGATCGAGAGCTATGTCGCAAGTCTTTCAGACTCGGAAAAGGTGTAAAAAATGGAAAATATACGGAAATTTGAAGAAATAATCGGCTATACTTTTAAAAATAAAGAGCTTATCAAAAACGCTCTTTCTCATTCTTCATATTCAAACGAGAGAAAGCTCCCCGGCGGAAGCAATGAGCGTCTAGAGTTTCTTGGAGACAGCGTTCTTTCAATAGTTGTCTCTGATTATCTATATAAAAATATGAATGTTGCAGAGGGAGAACTGACAAAAATACGTGCGTCTCTTGTCTGTGAAAAGTCGCTGCACATTTTTGCAAAGCAGATAGATCTCGGAAAATTTCTTTTTCTTGGAAAGGGAGAGGAAAATACCGGAGGACGCGAACGTCCTTCTATACTTGCGGACGCTTTTGAAGCTGTGATCGCGGCGATTTACCTTGACGGAGGAATGGAAGCGGCTGCAAAGCATATTCTTCGATTCATGCCGGAAGATGTTATCCAAGAAAAAAAGCCGGTATTCAGCGATTTCAAGACAGTCTTGCAGGAAGTCGTGCAGAAAAATCCCGAAGAAAAGGTCGAATACGTTCTTATCGGCGAGGAAGGTCCCGACCACAATAAACGTTTCGTAGTAGAGGTGTGTCTGAATTCTCAGGTCATCGGAAAAGGCAAGGGCAGAAGCAAGAAAGAAGCCGAGCAGTTTGCGGCTAAGGAAGCTCTGGAGCTTATGGGCTATGAAGCATAGTAATATTTCAATTTTCGTGCCTCATGTCGGATGTCCGCACCTTTGCAGTTTCTGCGATCAACGGACGATAAGCGGCGCGCATCATATTCCCACAGGCGGCGAGGTCGCGGAGCTTTGTGCCAAATCGCTTGGCGAGATAAAAACTCCGGAGAATACTGAGATAGCTTTTTTCGGCGGCAGCTTTACAGCAATTCCGCGTGTCTATATGACAGAGCTTCTCGATGCTGTTCAGCCGTTTATCGGCGAGGGAAAATTCTGCGGGATACGTATATCTACGCGTCCCGACTGTATAGACAATGAAATTCTGGAGCTGCTGAAAGGCTATGGAGTGACATCAATAGAGCTTGGTGCGCAGTCAATGATGAATCATGTTCTTGATATGAACGATCGAGGACATTCTGCGGAGGATGTTGAAAAAGCCGGCAGACTTATCCGTAAATACGGATTCGAGCTTGGTTTACAAATGATGATGGGATTGTACGGAAGCACGGTTGATGACGATTTTGAAACAATTATGAAAATAGCGGATATTAAGCCGGATACGGTGCGTATCTATCCTGTTGTGATACTTAAAGGCACACGTCTTGCGGAGCTTTATAAATCTGGGATATATAAGCCCTGTTCTTTTGATGAGATCGTTGAAAATGCATCGCGCGCGCTGATGATTTTTGAAAACAAGGGTATCAGAGTGATAAAATGCGGACTTCATGCAAGCGAATTCGTTGAAAAGGATATGACAGGTGGATTTTATCATCCGGCTTTCAGGGAAATTTGCGAAAGCCGCATATATAGAAATAAAATGAGCGAAATAACCTCATATGAACAATCAGATCTAAAGCAGTTTGAATTTGCCGTTGCTTCGTCTTGTATAAGCAAGGCACTTGGGCATAAAAAATCAAATGTTGAATATTTTAGACAGTACGGTATAGAGATAAAAATTGTAGGAGATGAAAATATCCCGAAATACGAGGTTAAGCTGAGGAGGTGATGCGGTGTATCTTAAATCATTGGAAATACAGGGCTTTAAGTCTTTTCCGGACAAAATAAGCCTTACCTTTGACAAGGGACTTACGGCAGTGGTGGGTCCTAACGGCAGCGGAAAAAGTAATATCGGCGATTCGGTGCGGTGGGTTCTCGGAGAGCAGTCCACAAAAACGCTCCGCGGCAACAAAATGGAGGACGTTATTTTTTCCGGTACTGTTGCGAGAAAGCCTATGGGATTTGCCGCTGTTACGCTGAATATAGATAATTCCGACGGAATTCTCCGCGATATGGGCGAGGAGGTCGCGGTCACGCGAAAGCTCTACCGCAGCGGCGACAGCGAATATATGATAAACGGTCGTCAATGCCGTCTTAAAGATATTAACGAGCTGTTCATGGATACCGGTCTTGGACGTGACGGTTATTCGATAATCGGACAAGGCAGGATCGCGGAGATCGTCGGCGCCAAAAGCAGCGAACGCCGCGATATTTTTGAGGAAGCCGCAGGTATATCCAAGTTCCGCTACAAGAAGCTTGAAGCGGAGAGAAAGCTTACGGCAGCGCAGGAAAATCTGCTTCGTCTTACCGATATTCTTGCGGAATTGGAAGGAAGAGTCGAGCCGCTTCGTATTCAATCTCAGAAAGCGGAGAAGTTCATCAGGCTTGCCGAGGAACGGAAAAGGCTTGAAATATCGGTATGGGTCAATCGTCTTGACGATTTGAAAGCGAAGCTTGAAACGCTTGAGGAGAAAATTCTTGTAAGCCGCAGCGAATATGAAAACATTGAAAATGATATCAGCCGCGAGGAGCAGCGAATAGAGGACGGATACCGCAAAATGCAGGAAAGTACGGTGCGCTCGGACGAACTGCGAAAAAAAATGCTGGAGGAGGAGCAGTCGGCTTCCGATATAAAATCCGGTATCGCCGTATTTGAAAACGATATCCGCCATTGCGAGGAGGCAGTCAAAAACGCCCGGAAAAGCATTGAAAATTCGGCTGAAACAAGGGTTGCGCTGTTAAAGGAGCAGGCTGCGGCTGAAAAGGTTCTTGAAAATCTGAAAGAGCAGAAAGAGTCTGTACAAGCGGAAATTACAGCGGCAGAAGCGATTTTTGAACAGGCGCAGCGCGAAAGCGCGGAGCTTGGCGGCAGCGTTGATGAAACAAGCGGAGAGATCAACAGCCTTTACATCAAACAGAGCGAATATCGTTTCAAAGCTGAATCTGCAAAAAAGCAGATCGAAGAAGAAAAACGCCGTCTGGAGGAGCTTAGCCGAGACAGCGGAGGATTCGCCAAAGCTCTTGAGGGGTATAATGAAAAAATTGCGGCGGCTCATGCTGAAACGGAAAAAAACAGCAGGAAAAACCTTGAACTTAAAAATCGGCTCAGTGGTCTGGAGCGTCTTTACAATTCGCGTAAAGACAGCTTTGAGCAGGCAAAAAATGAATTTGAAAACGTCATTTATGAACTGAAAGACAAGCAGCAGCGAAAAAAAATCCTTACCGATCTCGAAAACAGTCTTGAGGGATTTGCAGGAAGCGTAAAGCTTGTGCTTCGCGCTGCGAGACAGGGAAGATTAAGCGGAATATGCGGAACTGTCGCGCAGAATATTAATGTTGAGCCGCAGTATGCCGTGGCTGTGGAGACGGCTCTGGGCGGCTCTATGCAGAATATTATCGTTGAAAATGAGGAATCGGCAAAGCGGTGCATTGGATTCTTAAAGGAACAGCGCGGCGGACGCGCTACATTTCTGCCTATAACCTCGGTTAAGGGCAGCGAGCTTCGTGAGAGCGGCTTCGAAAACTGCGAGGGATATATTGCAAAGGCAAATGAAATTGTCGCGTACGATCCAAAATTCAGCGGTATTATAAATTCTCTGCTGGGGCGTATCGTCATTGCCGAGGATATCAATACGGCTACATTGATCGCAAAAAAATACGGCTATAAATTCAGGATAGTGACCCTTGACGGTCAGGTCATAAATGCAGGCGGCTCGTTTACGGGTGGCTCGGCGCAGAAGTCGGGCGGACTTATAAGCCGTAAAAACGAGCTTGATACGCTCCAAAGCGAGATAGATAAGCTTGAGCAGCGGCGTGAATCGCTTCGTGCAAATGCAGATAAGCTTCGTGCCGCAGCGGAAAAGCTTAGATACGATACGGAGGCAGTAAGAGACGAGCTTTCACAGTGCGAGGCTGACGGAGTTCGCATAAGTGCAGAGCTTTCGAGCCTTGAGACGCTCGCGGAGCAGATAAAGTCGCAGTCGGAAAATTCCGAACGATTTGCCGCTGAAACTCAGCAGCGGATAGCTGATGCTGAAAAGGCGATTGAAGAATCGGAAAAATTCTCCGCAGAAACGGCTGAACTTATAAAAGCAGCAGAAGAAAAGCTTGCCAAGGATCAGAGAGTACGCGAAAAACTGCGCCTCAGGCGCGCCGAGCTTTCCGAAAAGCTGTCGCAGCTTAAAATAAAGGGCATGGGCATTGAAAAGGACATCAATGCTCAGGAGCTTGAAATTATACGTATCGGGCAGAGCGTTGAGGAGCTTAAAAGCGGCGGTCAGCGTTTCAAAGACGAGATCGCTCATCAGCAGAGCGTTATCAACAGGAAGCAGAAAGATATCGAGGAGCTTCGCGCACAGCTTGAAAGCCTTAAAGACAACACCTCAAGTTATCTTGAGCAGATAAAGCGTTTTCAGGATATACACACCGAGCAGAATCGTCTTGTAAACGAACTTCAAAAGGGATTGAAGCAGATAAACGAATCTAAGGAAAAGCTTTCCGGCGAGATAACCCGGCTGGAGGAACGCCGCGAATCTGTGTGCCGTGATACGGATAATATAATAAGGCAGCTTATGGAGATTTACGAGCTTACAAGATCGGAAGCTGTGCAGATAGCCGAAAAAATTGAAGATATGACCGTGGCTCAGCGGCAGCTGACCGATGTAAAAAATAAGATACGCGCTCTCGGAAACGTCAACGTTGACGCTATTGAAGAATACCGTGAGGTTGCTGAGCGATATAAATTTATGTCGGAACAGATTTCAGATGTGCAGCGTTCAAAGAGCGAGCTTGAAAAGATAATCGGCAGTCTTACGGAGGAAATGTGCCGGATATTTACGGAAAGCTTTGCGATAATAAATTCAAATTTCAAGGAAATTTTTGTGGAGCTTTTCGGCGGCGGAAAGGCTGAGCTGATCCTTACCGATCCGGAAAACGTTCTTGAATCCGGCATAGAAATAAGCGTCGCGCCGCCGGGAAAGGTAATAAAAAATCTTATTTCGCTTTCGGGCGGAGAGCAGTCCTTTGTTGCGATCGCCATATATTTTTCGATCCTTCGTCTGCGTCCTGCCCCGTTCTGTATTCTGGACGAGATCGACGCTGCTCTTGACGAAGTAAACGTAAGAAAATACGCTCAATATCTCAAAAGATTTATTAACACGACGCAGTTCGTTCTTGTTACTCACAGACGAAGTGCCATGGAGGAAGCTAATGTCCTCTACGGCGTTACGATGCAGGAGGACGGAATTTCAAAGCTGCTAAAAATGGAACAGGTGGATTTTCAGGAGGATGCCGCCGACATACAATAATACAGGGAGGAAATTATGGGAATTTTTGCGAAAATTTCAGCCGGTTTGCGCAAAACGAGAGATTCGTTTATTAACAGACTGAAGCACATAACCAATAAATTTACAAAAATAGATGAGGAACTTTTTGAAGAACTCGAAGAAGCCATGATAATGAGCGATATCGGCGTTGAGACTTCTGAGGAGATATGCGATCGTCTCCGCAAAAAGATCAAGGAACGCGGAGTGACCGATCCTGCCGAGATCATGGAGCTGATTCAGGAGGTCATCGGCGAGATAATGGGCGACGATACCGGGCTTGACCTTTCAAAAAGCCCTGCCGTTATAATGGTAATCGGCGTAAACGGCGCGGGAAAGACGACGACTATCGGCAAGCTCTGCTATCAGTTCAAAAACGAGAAGAAGAAAGTTCTTGTTGCCGCCGCAGATACGTTCCGCGCCGCTGCAATAGATCAGCTTGAAGTCTGGACGGAACGCGCGGGAGTCGATATTGTAAAGCACGCGGAAGGCTCTGATCCGGGAGCTGTCGTTTACGATGCTCTTGAAGCTGCAAAAGCAAGAGATTGCGACGTTGTTATCATCGACACGGCAGGCAGACTTCATAACAAGAAAAATCTTATGGATGAGCTTGCAAAGATAAACAGGATAATTGATTCAAAAGCGGAGGAATGCTCGCGGGAGGTGCTGCTCGTTCTTGACGCGACCACAGGACAGAATGCCGTAAATCAGGCGAAGCTGTTCAGTGAAACTGCTCCGATCACAGGAATCGTTCTTACAAAGCTTGACGGTACGGCTAAGGGCGGAATCGTTATTTCTATAAAGAACGAACTGGGAATTCCTGTAAAGCTTATTGGAGTTGGAGAGAAAATTGACGATTTGCAGCCGTTTGACAGCCGTTCGTTTGTTGAGGCTTTATTTGGAGATATCGAAACTGATAAAGCTGATGACGACGAGACGGAAGAAGCTGATTGCGCCGTCGAGGAGGATATTGAGTATTCCGAAGAAAATGCCGAGGAATATTACGGCGGCGGCGATTCGGAAAGCGATGACGAGGATGCAGAAGCTGAGGAAGACGGTGAGGTATCTGAAATGATCGAATACGACGAGGATATCGTTGATGATGATAAGGATACTGAGGAAGCGGAAGAAAAAGCTGCCGAGGTAAATGACGCTGCGGAAGAATCCGAAGATGATGAATCGTATGAATATGAAGAAGATCAAAGTGAAACAGACGAGGATGCGGAAGATCACGATGATGAAGCTATAGAAGCTGAGTATGAAGCCGACGAGGAAACAGGAGAAGGATCTGAGACCGAGGAAGAATCCGAGGAGACTGAAAAGCCCAAAAAGCGCGGATTCTTCAAGCGTCTGTTCGGCAGAAAGGACAGCGATGATGAGTAAGATCGTAATGGCTACGAACAACGCAAATAAGCTCCGCGAGGTGAAAGAGATATTTGCGCCGCTGGGAATCGAGGTCATTTCCCAGCAAGAATCGGGAGCGGACTGCGAACCCGAGGAAAACGGAGCAACATTTGCTGAAAATGCCGCAATAAAAGCTCGGACTGTCTATGATATCGTGAAAGTTCCCGTAATTGCAGACGACAGCGGTCTTTGCGTGGACGCTCTTGACGGCAGGCCGGGAGTTCATTCGGCAAGATACGCTCCAAAGGGTATGGAATGCGCGAAGCTCCTTGAGGAAATGAAGGATATTCCTGATGAAAAAAGAACGGCGTATTTTGAATGCTGTATGGTTTTGATAGACAAAGGCGGAATTATTACCGTTTCGGGACGCTGCTGCGGAAAAATAGGCTATGAGGAGCGAGGCGAAAACGGCTTCGGATACGATCCGATCTTCATGTACGGCGATAAAACTCTTGCCGAAATGACGGCGGAGGAAAAGAATAAGATCAGCCACAGGGGCGCAGCTTTGAATGAGCTGTACGCGGAGCTGAAAAAGAAAGGTGAACAGAATGCTGACAAGTAAACAGAGAGCGTACCTGCGCGGTATCGCTTCAACATACGAGACGATATTTCAAGTAGGCAAGGGCGGCGTAAACGAGGCTATGTGCAGGGATATCGGCGAAGCTCTCCGTAAAAGGGAGCTTATCAAAATCAAGGTCCTTGAAAATTCCGGCTATACCTCCAGAGAGGCTGCCGAGGAGATCGCTGCCGCGACCGAGTCCGAAGTTGTGCAGGTGATCGGTTCAAAATTTGTATTATTTAAAAGAAATCCCAAAGGGCCTGTTATTGATATAAAGCTTTAAAGTGATAATAAATGAAAGTTGTTATTATTAACGGTCAGAACCATAAAGGCTCAACTTATCATACAGCGAGAATGGTTGCAGAGAAACTTTCAGACAAACATGAAATAAGAGAATTTTTTCTTCCCAATGATTTTTCCGATTTTTGCTGCGGCTGTACAAAATGCTTTGAAGACAGCGAAAAAAGCTGTCCGCATTATGAAAAACTTAAACCGATAACGGACGCTGTTGACGACGCTGATGTTGTTATACTTGCTTCGCCTGTCTATGTTTATCATTGCACAGGCGCAATGAAAGCTTGGCTTGACCATTACGGCTGGAGATGGCTCGTTCATCGTCCCGAGGAAAAAATGTTTTCAAAGCAGGCGGTCGTTCTTGCAACTGCGGCAGGAGCAGGAATGAGATCAACGATAAAGGACATGAAAGACAGTCTTTCGTTCTGGGGAATTCCGAAGATCTATTCGCTCGGCGCCGCTGTAATGGCATGTTCATGGAATGAAGTCAAGCCGTCTGTCAAAGCTAAAATAGAAAGAAAAGCGGAGCGTATTGCGGCTAAAATAAAAGCCTCGGGAATAAAGCCGAGGGTAAGCGTTAAGGGGCGGTTTTTCTTTACAGTTTTTCATTTCATGAACCGTAACGGAGGAATGAATCCTGCCGACAGCGCATATTGGAAAAGCAAAGGCTGGACAGAAAAATCAAGACCCTGGAAGAATTGAATTATTCGGCGGAGGTAAGATGTGAGGATAGGAATTTACGGAGGAAGCTTTAATCCGGTACACAATGGGCATATTCATCTTGTACGGACAGCGAAAATTGACTTTGAGCTTGACTTGATATATCTTGTTCCGTCGAGGATATCTCCTCACCGTTCAAGCGCCGAGTACGTTTCGGGCAGGGATAGAATGGAAATGCTTCGGCTTGCCTGTAAAAACGAGGACGGGATTGAAGTATGCAGCTATGAACTTGAAAACGACCGCGTCAGCTATTCCGTTTACACAGTTGAATATTTTCGCCGACGTTTTCCGAATGACGAGTTGTTTCTGCTTGTTGGGAGCGATATGCTGATGTGCTTCGATAGCTGGTATCGTTTTCAAGATATTCTGTCGGAGGCTGCGGTCTGCGTAGTTTCAAGAAACGAAGGCGATATTGAAGAATTGCGTAAAAAAGCGGAAAAACTGCGAAAATTCGGGAACATTCTTATAAGCAGTTCATTACCGGAGGTTATGTCGTCTTCAGATATAAGAAAAAAAATTGCAAAAAATGAGAATTTTACTTGCTATCTTGACGAAAATGTAGTACAATATATAAGATCGGGAGGATTATATTCTCCGACGCATCAAAAGTCATGAGGTGAAGAAATTTGCTTTATAATACTGATGATAAAAAGAAATATTTAAAGGGAACTCTTTCCGCAAAGAGATATGCTCATTCTCTTAATGTTGCGGCAGAGTGCAGAAAACTCGCTTTAAAATACGGCGAAGATTCCGATAGAGCATATTTTGCGGGACTTCTTCACGATATTTGCAAAGAGCTTCCGGATGAAGAACAGCTTGAGCTTGTCCGCAGCAGCAGCTTTACGGTTTGCCGCGAAGAGCTTGAGACGCGTTCACTGTGGCATGCCGTTGCCGGAGCATATTTTGTAAAAACCAAGTTTGGAATAGAGGATATAGACCTTTTGAATTCAATAAGATTCCATACGGTAGGCAGGGCAGGAATGTCGCGGCTTGAGGAAATCGTATATCTGGGGGATTTTATTTCAGCAGACAGGGATTATAAAGATGTCGATAAAATGAGAAAGCTCGCATATTCAAGTCTTAACGAGGCCATGCTTGAAGCTCTTTCGTTTTCCATGAAATCGGTTATCAAGAAAGGCGGACTTATTCCGCTTTGTTCAGCAGAGGGGTATAATTTTTATACAAGATTGACAAGGGAAGAAAAAACAAGCGCAGGTATGAAAAGAGGACTCAAATGAAAAGCAATGATATTAATGAAACGAACAACAGCGCAGAACAAAAAGCTTCTTCAAGACCGCTTGGAAAGCTCGTAAGGGTGAATAAAACCGAAAATAGTGACAGAGGATATCATGGACAGCATGAGGCGGCTCCGGGTGAATACCATGGTCTCCATGAAGCTGCACCGGGAGAGTATCACGGACTCCATGAAGCAGCTCCTTTGGAATGGAACGGACAGCATGAGGTTCCGTTGAAAGCCGATGTCAGTGAAAATATTGACGGAGGTCAATATCATGGTCGTTATGAATCGGAAAATTCCAAAGATCCGAAGGGAAAAGGAGCATGGCAGGATATTTTGGTTAAGGTATGTGCCATAACTGTAAGTCTTGCTACGATAATTATCCTTATCCTTACATTGCCTATCGTTAATTTTAAGGAAAAAAACGGTTCGTCCAAAAGAGTTTCAATGATATACTTTTTTCGTAATTACAAGTGGCTTGGACATATAGAAGGAGAGCTGGATAAGAATAAGGTAGATATACAGCCTGACCCGAATATCAAGTATGAAGAAATTGACGACGGTCTCGATCTTCCGCAGCTTATAGAGGGGCAGTATTCCGTGCTTTTCCTCGGATTTGACGAAGAGGTTGTAAACACTGATGTTATGTGGGTGCTGCAATTTGATATTCTTGCAGGAAAGCTGAATATCCTCCAGATACCGCGAGATACGTGTCTCCCCGACTATACTACGGCGCTTAACGGAAAATTCAACAGCATTTATCATAACGGAAAAAATCCCGAGGGAGTGCCGAAGATACAGAATGTCGTGGATGCCGTTCAGGAGAATTTCGGTATCCCGATAGACGCTTATATTACTACGGTATGCTATGATATTGTAGACATGGTCGATCTTATAGGCGGAATCCCAATGCACCTCGACAACAAGATAATCTATGAAGCAGGAAAGGTAATTCCTGCCGGCGACGTTGTTCTTAACGGCGAGCAGGCGGAATGGTTTATCCGATTCCGCCATGAATGGCTTCAGGGCGATGTGGGACGTATCCAGAATCAGCGCCGTTTCATGGCTGCCGCAATGAGAAAGCTCATAAATATCGCGGGCGGCGAGGACGGACATAATCAGTTATACAAATATCTGTCAACTATCTATAAAAATAAGTGGATCGCTACTGATATGACAGTAAACGATCTTACGAAGCTTGCCGATTTTGCGGGAAAACTTAAAATGGAAAACGTTCGCGTGAATATGGTGCCCGGTGAAGAAAATGACCCGGCTCATCGTTACAACGGAAACGATGTTTATTCCGTTCACAAACAGGCAACCATAGATATGCTCAATAAATATTTCCGTCCGTATCAGAGACCGATGACGGAAGCCGATACGGCTATAGTCGAGTATATCACCGATTACAAGCATACTTTATTTGACGATACAAGTTCAAATTTTGAAGAGCTTGAAAATTCAACCGAGCCCGTAAGAGATCCGGCTGCTGCGCCGGAATGGGACGGATAAAAGGAGATAAATATGAACGAAAAGGAAAAACTTGAACTTATAGTAAAAACCCTCGACAGCAAACGCGGAGAGGATATACAGGTAATAAAAATTTCCGATCTTACGATACTTGCAGATTATTTTGTTATAGTAAACGGAACAAGCAATACTCATTCAAGGACTCTTGCCGACGAAGTTGAATTTCAGCTTTCGCAAAAGGGCATTGAGCCGCAGCGCAGAGAATCTGATACAGGCAATACATGGATAGTTCTTGATTATGCGGATATTATCATCCATGTTTTCTATAAGGAAACAAGAAGCTTTTATAAGCTCGAAGGACTTTGGGCTGACGGCGAACAGGTCGATATCAGCAGACTTTTAATTAAGGAGAATGAATGATGAATGTAAGTAATCAAAAGGGAATGAAGATAGGCGTTGCAGTGGGAATATATCAGATAATCAAGCTCGTGCTCAATATGATATTGGGCGGAGGTCTTGACGTGCTCACTCTGCTTATCGGTGTCGCCGCTTTTCTTTTGGCGATAACCGGAATTAAATACGGAAATTATGCAGTTGCAGCGGTTCTTGCACTGATAGCGCTTGTACATCTTCCGGATAATATTTCGAATATAGGCAGCAACTGGATCTACCTTATTGAAGGTATAATTGATATCGGAGCCGCTGTTATCCTCTGCACAAGCTCTGATGTAAAGGAACAGTTTTCCAAGGGTTTAGACGAAATAGGAAAATAAAAACAAAGGAATGATAAAAATGAGCAGGTACGATTATAAATCTGTTGAAAAGAAATGGCAGAAATACTGGGACGAACACAAGACCTTTGAAGCCTCCGAGGATCATTCAAAGCCAAAATTCTATTCTCTTGTAGAATTTCCGTATCCTTCGGGACATGGTATGCATGTAGGGCATATTAAGGCTTATTCGGGACTTGAGGTCGTTTCAAGAAAAAGACGTCTCGAGGGCTTTAATGTGCTGTTTCCGATCGGTTTTGACGCCTATGGACTTCCAACCGAAAATACTGCAATAAAAGAGAATATTCATCCGCGCCTTGTTACCGACAGAAACATTGAAAAATTCACCAATCAGCTCAAGACAGTAGGTTTTTCCTTTGATTGGTCGAGAGTTATTGATACAACAGATGAAAATTACTATAAATGGACTCAGTGGATATTTCTCAAAATGTTTGAAAAGGGTCTGGTTTTCCGTGATAAAACTTCCGTAAACTACTGTCCGAGCTGCAAGGTAGTTCTTTCTAACGAGGACTCTCAGGGCGGAAAGTGCGACGTGTGCCACAGCGATATCGTTCAGAAAACTAAGGAAGTATGGTATCTCCGCATAACAGAATACGCCGACAAGCTGCTTCAAGGACTTGAGGAAGTCGATTATCTACCTAATGTCAAGCTTCAGCAGCAGAATTGGATAGGAAAATCGACAGGAGCATTCGTTAATTTCAAGATCAAGGAGCAGGACGAGAATCTCCGCGTTTATACGACACGTCCCGATACGCTTTACGGCGTTACTTTTATGGTAATTGCTCCCGAGCATCCAATGATTCAGAAGTACAGGGATTCTATCGCAAATATTCAGGCTCTTGACGATTATAAGGCAGAATGTGCAAAAAAATCAGAATTTGAAAGAACGCAGCTTGTCAAGGATAAGACCGGCGTTAAGATCGACGGACTTACAGCTGTAAATCCCATTACGGGCAAGGAAATTCCCATTTACATTTCAGATTATGTAATGATGGGCTACGGCACAGGCGCAATTATGGCTGTACCGGCTCATGATTCACGTGATTATGATTTTGCAAAGAAATTCGGTATTGATATTATCGAGGTGATTAAGGGCGGTGATATTTCTGCCGAAGCTTATACCGGAGACGGAGAAATGGTGAATTCGGGCGAGCTTAACGGTATTTCAAACAAGAAGGATGCTATTGAGAAAATGCTTGGAATACTTGAAAAGCTTGGCTGCGGCGAAAAAGGTGTTCAGTACAAAATGAAGGACTGGGCGTTTAATCGTCAGCGTTACTGGGGTGAGCCAATACCTATCGTTCATTGTCCAAGCTGCGGTATGGTTGCTGTGCCATATGAAGAGCTTCCTTTGAGACTTCCTCCGGTCGAGAATTTCGAGCCGGGTACGGACGGCGAAAGTCCTCTTGCCAAAATTGACAGCTTTGTGAACTGCAAATGTCCTAAGTGCGGCAAAGCCGCAAGACGTGAGACTGATACAATGCCGCAGTGGGCAGGTTCTTCATGGTATTTTCTGCGTTACTGTGATCCGTCCAACGACAATGAGTTTGCTTCCGAAGAAGCGCTGAAATATTGGATGCCTGTTGATTGGTACAACGGTGGAATGGAACACGTTACACGACATATGATTTATAGCCGTTTCTGGCATAAATTCCTTTATGACATGGGACTTGTTCCTACATCAGAACCTTACGCCAAAAGAACAGCTCAGGGTCTTATTCTTGGACCTGACGGCGAAAAGATGTCGAAATCCAGAGGCAATGTTATCGACCCTAACGATGTCGTTGAAGAATACGGCGCAGATGTACTGAGACTTTATGTACTTTTTATGGGAGATTATGAAAAAGCAGCACCTTGGAGCGAATCAAGCATAAAGGGATGCAAGCGTTTTCTTGACAGGGTATGGAATCTCAGCGATATTCTTGTTGATGGCAGCGAATACAGCAGCGCTCTTTGTTCAAATTTTCATAAAACAATAAAGAAAGTCACTGAAGATATTGAGGCAATGAAGTTCAATACGGCAATTGCAGCAATGATGACGCTTATAAATGATATTTATGCGGCAGGTTCTATCAATAAGGCAGAACTCAGAACGCTGTGTATTTTACTTAACCCGTTTGCTCCTCATATCACCGAGGAAATGTATAACATGAATTTTGGAGGAATCCTTAATGAGCAAAGCTGGGTGGAATATAACGAGGAGCTTTGTAAAGACGATACTATCGAGATCGTG
>ULRD01013935.1_pt1 | contig 16397 bp, 11 predicted proteins | sample 1955181 | NCBI WGS metagenome assembly ULRD01 (sample SAMEA4835675, study PRJEB28245) | human gut metagenome | biome: gut microbiome; material: fecal sample | place: Denmark | collected 2008
CTGTGACTATAATATTATATCATAGTTTTTTAAGCTTGTCAAGTATTTTTTTATTTTTTATAAATAATATTTTATTGGTCGAGGCGACAGGACTCGAACCTGCGGCATCTTGGTCCCAAACCAAGCACTCTACCAAACTGAGCTACGCCTCGGAATGTCAGCGGACTTCCATGCCTGACAGCTTGTTTATTATACCAGAATATATAAAAAAAGTCAAGCGGCTGAGCATTATTTGTACGAATAAACAATATTCTCTGAATATTGCAACGCTGTTTTGTGACTTGCAACAAAAGCAAACACAAATCATAAAGGGGAGAGTCCAACCTCTCCCCTTGTATAAGTAAAAATCAGTCTTTAATATCCTCAACTGCTTCTTCAACAGCGTCAGCAGCTTCTTCAACAGCTTCCTCTGCATTCTCCACAGCGTCCTCGGCCGTATCTTTCAAAGTATCATCATTGATCTCTAAATCAATGTTTTCATCGCCGCCGAACTCAAAGGAATCGTCATCATAATCCATATCATCGTAATCATCATTTGAATTCTTGCCTTTGATATACTGAGAAGCAGCGTATCCTGCAGCAGCTGCGGCACCGGCAGCTAAAAGCGCAACTAATAATTTACTCATTTTTAATTCCTCTTTTCTCCGCAAGAATAATTAAGAGCCTATTTTGCCTGTCTCAAAAAGCCGAACAGACGATTTCGGGGATACGACTCATATTTACCGAGCCGCTTGCGACCGGACTGCGATAAACTATTTTTATTATATCATACTTTTTTTTAAAATTCAACCGTTTACATATTATTTGTTAAAAACATCAAAATTGAAAGGGCAGTTATTGGTGCAGTTTCACAACGAAGTATTCTCTTTCCAAGCCAGACCTGCACCGCGCCGCAATCGACAGCCGCCTGAGCCTCCTCTTTGTCAAAGCCGCCCTCGCTACCAATTATTAATCCAACCGACTTTACCCCGTCAAAATCGACCTTATCAAAAGAGCGTCCGCCCTCTTCCTCATACAGCATAACCGTACGATCAATAGACCGCATCATTTCAAGAGCCTGTTTATAAGATACCATTGGCGCTACTTCGGGAATAATTCCGCGCCCAGACTGCTTGGCTGCCTCTGCCGCAATTTTTTCCAAACGAGGAAGCTTTTTGGCAAAATCTTTTTCAGAGGGACGTGAAATACACCGCCTTGTCAGCACTGGCACGATTCTTGAAGCCCCCAATTCCACACTTTTTTGAATAATATATTCCAGCTTGTCAAGCTTTGGGACAGCCTGAAACAACGTTACTTCAATATTAGGCTCGGCAGCGCATCTATGCTTGCTTACAAGATCAAGAAAAACGGAATCCCCTGTAATGCTTCTAATTATACAGTTATAATCTATACCGCGGCAGCATACGGTGATTTTCTCCCCCTGTCTCATCCGTAATGAAAAACCGATATGCCGGGCGTCCCCTCCGGTAACAGCAATATTACTTTCATCAATATCATTAACAAAAAATCTTGGCATTATCTCAACTCCGAAAACAGTTTTTACGTTTCATACTTACTTTTGAAAAGCACGGTGCATTTTTTTTGCTTCCACATTAATTATATAACATCAGCAAAAATTTTGCAATACTGTATTTGACATATAATAAAAGCAGCTTGTAATTTCCTACAAATTTTTTCTTATTTTTTGAGAGAACTTACAAAATTTTCAGTTATTCACACTTCATTAACAACTTTGCAAAATAATATGCTATAATGACTATAATAAACAAAAAGCGCAAAGTTTCAACACTTACATATGTTTTGATTTACGAAAGGAGTAATGTCATGTTTTTTCATTCAAAGTTTAAGAAAACCTTTGCAGGGCTGCTCGGCTCTGTTATAGCCGCCTCATCGCTGCCTTTTGCAGGAGTAGCCACAACAATTTCTGCGGCTGACACCGAAAACTACATGGAGGCTCTTGCCCTTTCTCTTTATATGTTTGACAGCAATGCCTGCGGTACCAATATCACCGACGGTCCTCTTACATGGCGCGGCGACTGCCACACCTATGACGCAGAAGCGTCCGTTGGAAATATAGACGGCTCTCTCAAGCCGATCGTCGATCCGGACGGTGACGGTAAAGTTGACGTATCAGGAGGCTGGCACGATGCAGGCGACCATATAAAATTCAACCTCACTATAGGATTTGGTCTTTCAAGCCTCGCAATGTCCGATTATTTTGTTCCGGGAATTTATGAAAAGGCAGGATGTCGCGATCATCTTATCTACGAGCTTAAATGGGGCGCCGATTACCTCATGAAAACGACTTTCCTTAATGATTCCGGCGAAGTTGCCGCAATTGCCCACGTTGTAGCGGACGGAAACGTTGACCACAGCTTCTGGACGCCTCCGGAGGTACAAACTTATGACAGACCTATATACTGGCTCACATCTTCAAGCAACAATTCCGCAGTATGCGGAGAAATGGCGGCAGGTCTTGCCGGAGCTGCTTATGTTATCGGAGATTCAGACCCGCAATATTCTGAAAAATGCCTCAAATATGCAAAAGCTATATTTGATTTTGGAAATAAGAATGTAGGCAATAACACAAGCGGACTTAGCGGCTTCTACGGAACGGACGCTCAATATCAGGATGAAATGTCGCTTGCTCAGGCATGGCTCTGGCTTAACGGTGAGAGCAGCAAACCCACAAGAGTTCCAAAAGATAAAAACTACGGCGATAATCAATATGACGGCTGGGTATACTCGTGGGATAAGGTATGGCAGGGCTACGCTTCTTTAATGTACAAGGCTACAGGCGACACCGCTTTCAAAGATGAGCTTAAAGTCGAGCTGTCAAATCAGGGCGGTCTCAACGTTGGTACGTATAATACAAACGGTTGGGGAACCTCCAGAATCAACTGCGCTCTCCAAATGGATGCATACATAATTGCCGATGGAGACGCAAACTCCAATTATGCACAAGGCGCAAAATGGCAAATGGACTATATTCTCGGCAATAATAATTTAGGCTACAGCTTTCTTCTCGGCTACGGAGACAAATGGCCGACCCATATCCATCACCGAGCTGCAAATCCCGGTGAAAACGGTCAGACATCTGCGGAGAATCCCTCGGCTAAATATACCAACTACGGAATGCTTGTAGGAGGTATCGACGGCGGCGGATATGAAGATCATGCCGACCGATATCAATATACCGAGGGCGCTCTTGATTATAACGGATGCTTCGCTATCGCCTGCGCTTTTGCTGCCGATCTGTACGGAGGAGACTCGTCAACTGTAAAAACAATCGAAAAGAATGCCTCAGAAATAAATGACAGCTTTAAATTCGGCGGTTCGTCCGACCCCGACACAACAACTACTACAACGACCACAACAACTACTTCCACAACAACTACTACCACCACTACCTGTCCTTATTCTCTCGTTTGCGATAAAACTGAAATTGAAGTCGGCGAAAAGGTCACCGTCAGTATCAAAGACTGGGACAGAGAAGTCAGATCGTGGGTGGCAAGCGCTTCTTCCGACTGCGTTACGCTCGGAGACTGGGATGTCTGGGGCTTCGCAATTACCGGAGCTAAACCCGGAACAGCAGAAGTATCAGTTTCATTCCCGGGAGGAGGCAGCGATTCTATAACTATCACCGTTAAAAATTCATCCAATATCGTATGGGGTGACGCTAACGAGGATGACGAAATAAATCTTGCGGACGCTGTTCTTATTATGCAGAATATGGCTAATCCCTCTAAGTATAACATCACGGAACAAGGTAAGCTTAACGGCGACGTTGACGAAACAGGAGACGGCATCACACCTAACGACGCATTTAAGATCCAACAATACGTTCTCGGTATTATAACTTCACTCAATCCAAATGGCTGATTTTATATTGCAATTTTATACTGACAATAATTTAAATCATTATAGTTCGGAATTTTATCAAAATAACTGTCAATTTAATTGGCAGTTATTTTTTATTTATTTCGTGATTGAGCACAAATTTAATTATATTTTTTGTGCATTATTACAATATTGTTAACTTTTCTTTAATTTTAACCATATTGTAATAATTTTGTTTTCTATTTGTAATATATTTGAGTAAAAAATATTGTATAATGATGACATAACATATTGTAGGCTAATATGGGCAGCTTTATGCCGCCAAAACTAAAACTATGAAGAAAGTAGTGTGATAACAATATGCTGAAAAAAAATTTCAGAAGAATCAAGTCCGCAGCCCTCAGCGGAGTTGTAGCACTCTCTGCGCTTGCCGCTCCACTCTCAACAGCGGTAACGCCCTCGATCACGGCTGTTGCAGCATCAAGCGACAACTATGCAAAACTCCTCCAGTACTCTCTCTATTTCTATGACGCCAATATGTGCGGCGAAGTCAGCTCGAAAAATGGTCTTTCATGGAGAGGCGACTGCCATACCTCCGACGAGGTAAAGGGCGGATACCACGACGCCGGAGACCATGTTATGTTTGGTCTCCCCCAAGGATATGCCGCTTCATCTCTCGGCTGGAGCTATTATGAATTCAAAGACGCTTTTGATTCAACCGGTCAGACAGAACACTTCAAGCTCATTATGGATCACTTCTGCGATTTCTTCAGGGCTTCAACAAAGCTCAGCGGAGACAGCGTTTCAAGCTTCCTCTATCAGAAGGAAAACGGACAGGTAGATCATGATACATACTGGGGTCCTCCTGAAAAGCAGATGGGTACTCGTAAGATGTACTGGACTTCAAACGGCGCAAGCGATATTGCTGCCGATTATGCGGCTGCTCTCGCACTGAACTACATTAATTTTGGCAACAAGGAAGACCTGAAATATGCCGAAGCTCTCTACAAATTCTCAACACAGTACAATCAGGTCGCTACAGACGGTCCGGATACTTTCTATAAGTCAAGCGGCTGTCAGGACGAACAGGCAAACGCAGCCGGCTGGCTTTACATCGCTACAAAAAATGAAAGCTATAAAAACGACTGTGCAAGCAAACAGGTTCAGTACCTCGGCTGGGTCGACGGTTGGGATAACAGAGGTCTGGGTGCTGCCTGCGTTTACGCTCATATCACCAACAGTTGGAACAAGGTAAACAGCTTCCTCGAAGAATTTAAAAATCAAAAAACTCAGAACGGATATTTCTTTGCTGATAAGTGGGGAAGCGCACGTTTAAACGCTTCAATGCAGATGGCGACCCTTGTTGCTTCCAAAAACTCCTCGGCTGATTTTACAGACTGGGCTAAGGGACAGATGGATTATCTTACAGGCAACAATCCTTCAAATACCTGCTTTATAACGGGCTTTGCAAGCAACTCAGCCAAAAACGCTCACCATAAAGCTGCTTCCGGATATACAAGCTTTGACGAGCTTGGCGAAAATACACAGTACAGTTCAAACGGTCACACCCTCATCGGCGCGCTCGTAGGCGGTCCTTCCGATGCAAACGGAACATATTCCGATTCGATCAAGGATTACGTCTGCAATGAGGTAGCTATCGACTATAATGCTGCTCTCGTAGGTGCAGCGGCAGGTCTTTACTCCACATACAAAACAGGTTCAATTGATAAATCTATCGAAGGCGTCACAAAAATTTATTCCGGCGGTAATACAAATCCCGAAGGAAGCACTACGACAACAACTACAACCACCACAAACATCTCACAGTCAAACGGTGTGTACACAATCACTCCGAATCAGGCTGTAGACTATTCAAAGCTCCCCGAGAACGACAAGATGATCGGATTTGAATGGGCAGATTTTGATATTGCTTTCGGTGAAAAGGCCACAAAGGTGGAAGTAAACGTTTCGTCTACAAAGAACATCGGCAAGTGGGAAGGAGCTTTCGGCTCATCTACAAAGGTTTCCCCTGACTATTGGACTCAGACATCCGATATGTCGCAAACTATCAGCGGAAATAAAGGTTCTATTATATGGGAAATTCCAGCTACTGACGCCGCTACCTTTGATTATTACAACGGCGACCTTAAATTCGGCGTATGGTGGATCGACTGCCAGCAGTTTACTATTGATTCAATTAAGGTATACACAAACGGAGGCAGCACACCAAGCGGCTCGACAACTACGACAACTACAACGACGACTACAACTACTACCACAAAAAATAATTCGGGCGGCAACGGTACTTACACACTCGACCTTGATCAGGATATTGATTACAGCAAGCTTGGCGAGAACGATAAAATGATAGGTTGGGACTGGGCCGACTTTGGCATTGGCAGCGACGAAAAGATAACAAAGGTCGAAATCAACCTTTCCGCTTCCAAAAATATCGGCAAATGGGAAGGCGCTTTCGGTTCTTCCACAACAGTTTCTCCTGAATTCTGGACACAGACATCAGATATGTCAAAAACTATCAGCGGAAACAAGGGTACTATCACATGGAACGTTCCTTCCGATACATCCGAAATTATTCAGACAAAATACGGCGGTCAGCTCAAGTTTGGAGTTTGGTGGATCGACTGTCAGCAATTCACAATTGATTCAATCAAGGTATACACAACAGGCAGTTCGATACAGACAACAACAACGACTACAACGACGACAACAACAACTACTACAACTACTACTACGACAACAACATCCTCCAATCCCTCCGCTACACTTATCGGTGACACTAACGAGGACAAAGAAGTAAATCTTGCAGACGCTGTTCTCATTATGCAGAATTTAGCTAATCCTACTAAATATAAGATCACAGAGCAAGGTAAAATCAACGGAGACGTTGACGAGACCGGAGACGGTATCACACCTAATGACGCATTTAAGATCCAGCAGTATGTACTTGGAATAATCAGTACACTCACGATATAACAAAATTTATAAAAGCAGTCTCTCTTTCAGGAGACTGCTTTTATTATAAAAAAGTTATTATAACTACACCTAAAAATAAAGGCGGTATTTGATATACCGCCTTTTAATATTTACTTAGTTTTATTTTTACGCGAGGATGTCCGGTCTGAGCTTTCGGACAATTCTTCTTCAGATTTTATTTCATTCTCATCTTGCTTTTTATCGTCATTGTCATCTTCGTCAGCTTCCGCTTTCTTCTTTTTTGCACGTTCATCCTTAGCCTTTTGAGAATTTTCTTCCCTGACAGCGTTAATGAAAGCAATAGCTACATATATTACAAATAAGAGAAGCTCAGCTATAACAATTGACTTCAATGAGTTTTTAACAATTGTCATAATTGTATCAGTTCCTGAGTTTACTGCGGGAACAAGAATATTATAAGCGTTTGCAAATTCAACTGTCTCAAAGTACTCGTCTGACGTATCCTGAGTGAGCTTAACAAGCTCTTTTACCTTTGTATCAAGTTTTGCAAGCTGTTCCTCGACTTTTTTCGCAAGCTCCTGAGAGCCTGCGGGAGCTTTTTCAAGAGCATTTTTTCTTGAGGTATAATATCCGATATCTTTCTTTGTCTCAGCGAGCTGGGCAGAAAGATTTACATTCTGCTGAACAAGGCTGTCGTATTTTTCAGAGCCTTGCGTAACTTGACTGCCATTGCCCTCATTATTCTGCATTATGAGAAGTACATCCTTCTGATATTCAGCAGTTGCCGTCTTTACAGCATTAAGGCTTTCGGTAATTTCATCCTTGCGTCGGTTAAGATTTTCAATTCTATAGTTATAATAAGCAATTGAAGCCGCTTTATCGTTTGTAAGGTTATTCGATGTAACATATGACGTGATCTTATCAAGGTCAATGCTTGAAATCGTCTGTACAGACTGATAAAGATCATCAAAAGTATACCCCGTTACAGAACGAAAATGCGTTTTATCTGCATTTGAAAGTTCTCTGAGATATTTGCTAAGAGTATTTAAAGTACTTCTGAAAAGATCTACAGCTTCGATATAGTCATAATCCGAGTAATTGACGGTGGAAACAGCAGCTCCAAGGGATTTGTTATATCCGTAGGTCTTATAAAAATAATCGCGATATTTTTCAAGCATTGTATTCATTACCTGAACCGCGTCACTCTTGCTCAGACCTGTTCCGCCATAGTTGAAATTCACCTTATACTGAGTAGGATAATATGAAGTTTCGAGTACTTTCTCAACAGCGCCTATGCTTCCGTTAGTAGATTGATTAATAACACTTTTATAAGCGGTAATTCTGTCGATCGCATCACTGGGAATAACTCCGCTGATATTAATGTTCTGTCTGATCTTTTCCACTTTCTCGATGTCCATATTAAGTTCGGTAAGAGCGTTCTCAATAACTTCAGGACTTTTTAAAGTGCTTGCATCGAAAGTTCTTCCCGCAGGATCAAGACCTTTTTCAATTCCGGAATATGTAAAGCTGACAAGAGCCGTCAAAGGCGGTTTTGAAGTAAAGGATTTGATTGCAGAGACTCCGAATAGCGAAACCGCCAAAAGCGCTGCAATTATGATCCACGGTAAAAAATACTTTTTAAGTTTTTTCATTATGCATGAAAATGAAATAATTACTTCGTCTTTGCTGTCGCCTTCATTTTTTATCGTAACATTAAGGTTACGTTCATCACTTTTTGACATTTTTACCTCCATATTATCTTTCTTATAATTCTTTTATTTTAGACCCCGTCTTCACAAGATATAGCGCATGTATTTTCGGCAAATTTTGCCGCTTACTGCGTTAAAAATTCTTAAAATGCGTCAGCATTTCTGCGGATTTTTGCCTTATAATCAACAAAATTATGCTCGAAAATCCGCACACTAATCTTGTGAAGACAGGTTCTTAAGCCTAAAAGCTGCATTATTATTATATCACTGCTTTACAGTATAGTCAACAATTTTCGAGTTTTTACAAAAAATTTCAAGATTTAAACATTAAACGCGTATGCTGCAAATGTTTAATTTGACAATTTTTCCAAAAAGACTAAGCTAAATGTCCTTTTGCTTCTATAACGTCGACAACCTTATCCACATACTTACGGCAGATATCTTCATTTTCTGCCTCAACCATTACTCTTACAAGAGGCTCTGTTCCGCTTTCACGGACAAGGATTCTTCCCGATGAGCCAAGAGACTCAGCGATGCTATTAACTGACGCCTGAACGTCAGGATCAGCCTGCGCGGCAGCCTTATCCTTTACTTTTACATTTTTAAGCACCTGCGGATACACAACAAACGGTGCAGCAAGCTCGCTTAGTTTTTTCTGACGCGACATAATGACCTGCATGATCTTAAGACTGGTTAAAATTCCGTCGCCTGTTGATGCATACTTTGAAAAAATAACATGACCGGATTGCTCGCCGCCAAGACAGCACTCATTCTCTTTCATGTATTCATAAACATACTTATCGCCTACGGCTGTTTTTGCGTATTCTATGCCAATTTCATCAAAAGCCTTATACAGACCGAAGTTGGACATAACGGTAGTTACCACAGTGTTATTAATAAGCTTTCCGCGCTCTTTCATGTATCTGCCATAGATATAGAGGATGTGATCGCCGGTAATAACATTGCCCTTTTCGTCAACGCAAAGACATCTGTCGGCGTCTCCGTCATAGGCAAAGCCGACGTCAAGGCCGTTATCCACAACAAACTTACAAAGATTTTCAATATGCGTAGAACCTGCATTGTTGTTTATATTTGTTCCGTTCGGTTCTGCGTTGATTACTTTTGTTTCTGCCCCAAGGGCGTCAAATACAGCCTTTGCAATGTTCCACGCAGCGCCGTTTGCACAGTCAAGGCCAATCTTCATGCCTCGGAAAGAATACATCCCAAGAGAAATAAGATATCCGATATAGCGGTTTCTTCCCGAAACATAGTCAACAGTACGTCCGATCTTGTCATCCTTTGCAAACGGCAGCTCGTTCCACTTTTTCCCAAAGCAGTCAAGCTTTCCATCTATATAATCCTCGATAAGAGTAATAACAGATTCCTCCATTTTTTCGCCGTATCCGTTAATAAGCTTTATTCCGTTATCATAATAGGGGTTATGGCTTGCCGAAATCATAATTCCGCAGTCAAAGCTGTCGATCCTTGAAATATAAGCAACCGACGGCGTTGTTGTTACATGAAGAAGATATGCGTCCGCACCGGAAGCCGTGAGTCCGCCTACTAAAGAATACTCAAACATATAGCTTGAACGCCGGGTATCTTTTCCTATTATTATACGTGCAGGCGAACCGTCGCCCTTCTGTTTTTTAAGCTCGCAGAAATACCAACCGAGAAAACGTCCGACTTTGAACGCATGATCGGCGGTAAGATTTTCATTTGCCGTTCCTCTGAATCCATCTGTACCAAAGTATTTACCCATTTTCAATTCTCCTTACAAGTATTTTTATAGAATATCAGAGCATATTGATATAATCATTATATCACTTTACTGTCAAATAGTCAATAATTTTTGATTAATACCACAAAAACAAAGGCAAGCTCTTGAAGAGCTTACCTTTAAAAGCATTTGACGCTTGTTTTGGCAGGAACGTGATAAAAACAAATTGTTTTCATGCTTGAACAAATTTTTATTTACTGTGAATAGGAATTACAGATACAGAAATATTATTGTTCCGCAAGACGTCCTGCGTCATGTTCTGAATATCATTCAAAGCCGCGTCAGATACGGAATTGCCTTTGAGGGCATATTTAAGCTGATCGGATACTTCGAGCATACACTCAATTATCATTGGATTAAATACGCCGCATTCATTATTGCATATCATCTCGATTGCTTTTTCGTGTGAAAATGCGTCTTTATAGCAGCGCTTACTTGTAAGAGCGTCATAAACATCGGCAATAGCTACGACCTGCGCCGATATAGGGATCTCGTCGCCTTTAAGTCCGTCAGGATAGCCTCTGCCATCGTAACGCTCATGATGCCAACGGGCAATTTCGTAAGCAAGCTTAATAAGATCGTCGTCCTCCGAATTAAACTCTTTCAGGATATCCGCTCCTGCCGCAGAATGCTGCTTCATAACGGCAAATTCTTCATCAGTAAGTCTTCCCGGCTTATTCAAGATACTTTCCGGAACCACGATCTTTCCTATATCATGGAGTGCGGAAGCCATACTGATAAGCGAGATCTGCTCTTGAGTAATACCAAGCTCAGGGTGTTTTTGAGCAAGATGCTTAAGCAAAAGCTCTGTAGCCGCTCTGATGTGAATAACATGAAGTCCGCTTTCACCGTTTCTGAATTCAACAATGTGACTGAGAATATTTATCATGAGACTGTTGCTTTTTTCCTTTTGATAAATTTGGTCAGCAACTATCTCGACAAGCTTTTTCTGTTTAGCGTACAGCATGATCGTATTCTTTACGCGTCTCTGAACTGTTCTGAAATCAAAATATCTTGGAATATAGTCAGTTACACCCATATCATACGCACGATCAATCATTGACTGGTCGCTTTCGGCAGATATCATTATAACCGGAATATCATTGATCCAGTTATTTATATTCATACGTTTTAATACTTCCAAACCGTCCATTTCAGGCATTATTAAATCAAGCATAACAATAGAGATATCAGAAAGATTCCTTTCGAGGATATCTATTGCTTCACGCCCGTTTGTCGCCTCAATTATTTCGTATTCGGGTTCAAGAATATCACGAAGAATAGAACGGTTTATTTCAGAATCATCAACTATTAATATCTTAAACTTCTGATTCATAATAACTCCTTTTTTCCCTGCGGCGAAATTATTGTGACCGCTTTACATCTTTTCTGTTTATATTTTAATAAAATACTGATAACAGAATCCGTCACCTGTTTTTACGGCAAATTTCACCGCTGATTTTTCAGGCTGCACTGCATAATGCATATTTAAAGATTTTGTATATCATTAACTGTTTGACTTTTGAAATTCCTTTATTGCCCCCACAACCTTATTATATGACGCAGTGAGTTTTGCGACAACATCTGTTGTATCGACCGGTTTTAAAGGACGGAGCATATCGGTAAGCTCAGCGCTTACATCATAAAGCTCAGTAAAGCCGAGATTCATAGCTACACCTTTTAAGGTATGCGCTCCGCGAAAAGACGCCCCCATATCTCCCTTTTCAAGATCGGATATTAGTGTATCAAAGGTTTTATCGCTTAGGAATTTTAAAACGAATTTAATTAACAATTCCTCTCTTAAAAAGCGTCTTATCACTTCATCATATTTACCGCCCGCTGCATCATAACATTCTTTGATATTCATATGTAGTCTCCAATTTCTAATAATCATTATTTTACTTAGATAATAACATATTCTAAGATCTTTTTCAAGTGGGTATCCATAAATTTTCATTAAATTAATAAATTGTTAAACACAAAATGAATGAAAGAATTATAAAAACAAAACGGACATTTAAGGATGTCCGTCATATGCTGTCAAATTAAATAAACGCCAATTATTACATGATGTTTACTTATAAAATTTCATATTTTATATTGCAACTACCTTGTTTTTACCGGTTTTTTTAGCTGAATAAAGAGCGTCGTCAACACGGCTGCAAAGAGAATCCATAGTATCGTCTTTTCTTATCTGAGTAGCACCGATACTTACCGTTTGAGAGCGCATATTATTGAAGGACGTATTTTCAAAGCATTTGCGGATAAGCTCGGCAATATAAGTTGCGGCTGTAATATTCGTATCGTTAAGAAGCATCATAAATTCTTCGCCGCCCCATCTTCCGGGAATAAGCTTTCCGCTGCACGAGGCCTGATTGTTTCTGAGAATACCTGAAAACGCCATGAGAACAGAATCACCGCTCCGGTGACCATATGTATCGTTAACGAGCTTAAAATTATCCAGATCAAACATCAGAACGGAAGCCTCCATTGAGCTTTCACGAACATCCAAAACAGTCTGCTGGATCTTCCCCTGTATTTCCTTGCGGTTATACAAACCCGTCAAACCGTCAATTATAGAAGCGTCTTTAAGCTGTTTTTTAAGAATCTCCTGTTCAGTTACAATATTAATAAGTCCGGCAATACCAATAACTGTGCCGTTTTCATCCTTTATAGGATGCTTGTTGATTTCAAGAAATTCTGTGATACCGTCTGTATTTATCTCGATTATGTAGCTTGTTCCCTTGCCTGTACGGACAAGCTCCTTATCCGCCTCCATAGCGGCAATAGCATTATCGCGATCCTTTCTTATCTCAACATCGGTCTTGCCGCGGATGCTCCAGTCTGGATCATCGTTATGTTCAAGATGATGCCAATAGTGAGTGGCGAAGATATATCGTCCTTCTGCGTCCTTAATATAAATATTTGAAGGCAGCACCTCAAGCATTCGCTGAATATCATAAAATGAAGCGGAATTTGCAAAGGTTATAGAGTTTTCGATACGATTTATCATAAGTTCCTTGCAAAAAGGCGGCGTAATAAAGTCTAACGCCCCCATTTCAAGACATTTCAGACCGACTTTATCCGGAATATCCTCATATATGATAATAATAGGAAATGAGGTAAGTTTTTTATCAATTCTGGATTTTATCAAAAATTCAAAGTCGTTTGCGGCAGCGATTTCCTCGCTGATAAGTACGGCTGCGATCTCGACAGATTTTTTTGAAATAATTGAAAGCCCTTCGTCTGAACTTTCTGCAAAGATAAAGTCATAATTGTCTGAAAGCATATCAATTAAAGTTTTTCTTACGGTAAAATTTTCACAGATAAAAAGTACATTTTTCTTTTTCATAAAAATTCCTCCGGATATCTTTGCTTGCTCTCAACACGAGGTCCGGCAGGCTTTTATTCAGCCTGCTGAGCGTCAAGCTTTGCAAAATAGGTCTTTGCGTAAGCGCGGTATTCACGGCGGAAAGTTTCGTCATTTTCCTTTACGTCGTGAAGATAAGCATGGATATTGGTCTTTTCGTCAGTTTCAATAAGACAACCGGCAATATTTGAACAATGATCGGAAATACGTTCGAGATTCGTAAGAATATCCTGAAAGATATAACCCAGTTCAACAGTACATTCGTCATTCTGGAGACGGCGTATGTGGCGGTTTTTCAGCTCAGTGCTAAGGTTGTCCACAACCTCCTCAAGAGGTTCGACTTTATGAGCGACAGTAAGGTCGTTGCTGTTATAAGACTCAAAGGCACGGGTAATATTTTCGGAAATTGCCTCTGTAAGCACGGAAATTTCGTTAAAGCACTCAGAAGAGAAGGAAATTCCTTTTTCATGCATTTCTTTTGCCGATTCTACAAGATTTACGGCATGATCCGAGATACGCTCAAAGTTACCGACACAATGCATCATTTTGGAAACGCTTCGGCTGTCTGTTCCGGTAACGCTGCTTTTGGAAATTTTCAGCAGATAACTGTTAATTTTATCCTCATAGCCATCTATAATATCCTCGTTTTGAGTAATTTCATCGGCTGCGTCGTCGTCATAGCTTTTAATAAGATTCAGCGCGCTCATGATCGTGCTTCTGGTAAGTTCTGCCATTTGAACAGTTGCGCTCCTGCACGCCTGAACGGCTACTGCGGGAGTTTTAAGCAGAATGGGATCGAGAACTACTGTATTTACAGCGTCTTCGGAGCTTTCCCTGCTGTCCTTTATGATAAGCTTGGAGAGCTTTACAAGCATTCCCGAAAAAGGAATAAGCATAAATGTAATAACAAGATTGAAGATCGTGTGCATTACAGCGATCTGGATCCCGTTCGTTGTACGATCAAATATACTAAGGTTAAGTATATGCTGAAGAAATAATGCCACAGGCAGGAGGATCAGAACGCCGATCACCTTTATAGCGATATGTATGCAAGCAACCCGCTTTGCATTCTTTTTTACGCCGATACTTGATATAAGGGCAGTAACGCAGGTTCCTATATTAAGTCCCATAATGATCGGCAAAGCCATTCCGTTTGTGAGTCCGCCTGTTCTTGAAAACGCCTGAAGAATGCCGATAGAACCTGCCGAGCTTTGAATGATTCCTGTAAAGCCTGCGCCGACAAGAACGCCAAGCAGCGGATTTTTAAACGCTGTAAGTACCTTTTGAAATTCGGGAGACTGCGCAAGAGGATCAACCGAATTCGACATAAAAGTCATACCTGTCATAAGCACTGCAAATCCTATAAGAATCCGTCCGATATCCTTTTTCTTATTTTTTTTGCAGACCATTATCATAATGATACCGATAAGCGCTATAATGGGCGAAAATGATTCGGGCTTGAGCATTTTTATAAAGATATTGCCGCCCTCGATACCTGCAAGGCTTAATATCCATGCGGTGAGCGTTGTACCAATATCTGAACCAAAACAAACACCTACGGTCTGTTCAAGATTCATAATGCCTGAGTTTACCAGACCTACAAGCATTACCGTCATTGCAGACGAGGACTGGATCGCAATAGTTATGCCCATGCCAAGAAGTATGCTTTTAAACTTATTGGAGGTCATTTTTTTCAAAGCGACCTCAAGCTTTCCTCCGGTAAGCTTTTCAAGCCCCGTGGACATTACGTTCATTCCGTACAGGAAAAAAGCAAGTCCCCCCAGCATTGTAAAAATATTAAAAATCGAAAATTCATCACCCATAATAATAGACTCCCTTTTTATTATAACTAACATTATTATAACAAAAATTTTACGTAAGTCAATAGGAACAAGGATTGTTTTACTTAAATTTTACATACGGCTTTATGTGGCGCTTCTTTAGCAAGGGAGTCTGAATTTTCCGGCTTTCCACACTCCGTCGCCGTCAATAACGGCAGAAAATGTTTCCGTTTCGGTATAGGGCTTTGAGCCGTCATAATCCGTGCCGTCGTAATAATGCTCGACGGTAAAAAATATTTCGTCGTCCGATTTGCTTTCAATAGCGGTAATTTTTGAAACAGAATAGTAAAGATCGCTGCCCCTTGCTCCGTTAAGAGCATAGACAGCACCGTCCTGTTCCTTATAATAATCAGCAAGCTGATTTGGGTATCTGTCGCTGAAAACCTTGCAATAGTCGTTTTTAACATCATTAAATGATGAAACGGAAGAATCGGTTATGCGGTAAAATCTCCAGCCTAAGCTGTTCTCTATATATGAATCCTTATCTACATTATAAGGACATTCCACAGTATATCTCCATTCTGTACGGCAGGCGGATTCAAACAAAGCCTGAGCAGCCGAAATAAGCAAACGATCGGGAACATTATCAGGATCGCCTTGAAAAACAACGGCTCCGTCGGGATTACATTCAAAAGCTCCGCCGCCAAGGGGATCTACCTGACTTGCAGCCACAGTCTCGGCAGGCTTTTCGGTTTCAGATGCAGTCTCGGTTTTTGAGGTTTCCTCAGTTACGGCGATCGCTTCGGTGGAAGCAAGGGGATCAGGCTGACTTTTTTCCTCCTCTGTTGCTTCCGTTGATCCCGCCAAAGCCGGAGGCTTTGAGGAATCGTCGTTTTTCGCCTTTTTTCCGCAAGCGGTAAATACTGAAAATACAGCAGTGAAAGCTATAACGGCAGCAATTA
>ULRD01046251.1_pt1 | contig 16252 bp, 25 predicted proteins | sample 1955181 | NCBI WGS metagenome assembly ULRD01 (sample SAMEA4835675, study PRJEB28245) | human gut metagenome | biome: gut microbiome; material: fecal sample | place: Denmark | collected 2008
ATATATATATAAGGAGATGATATATATGACATTTTGGTTAGTATTATTATTTCTTTTAATATGGTGGAGTAAAAATAATGATGAATAATTTTAATAAATAAGTTGATTTTATCATTTTAATTATTATATAATATAATTGTAATTCAAGAAGGAGTGAAAATATGAATAAGGAACTATTTATAGATACAATAAACTTTGTTAAAGAATTAAATGAAGAAGAAAATAAGTTTAATACCTTATTAAGAGAAATAGATAATGAATTCGGGGGAGGATTTATACATAGTAAATCTATAAATTATTTAGTAGGTCTATTAAAAATATTAGTAAACGACGAGAATGATTGGATAAGTTATTATTGTTGGGAGATAGACTTTGGTAGAAAATACTATGAGGGCTGTGTGACAGAAGCAGATGATACACCAATCCCATTGAGCACTCCTGAAGATTTGTGGAATTTAATTACAAGCAACAGATAGAGAAAAGTGTTTCTACTTTTCTATAAAGTCATTTGTGAAATAACCCTCCCACACCACTTGCGGTATGTATGGCTGTGTTATATCAGGCGGCAGATGGCTTTATAGAAGAGCAGAAGCAAAAAAATAATTTTAATACTTGAAATCTGCTCGTAATAAATGATAAAATATTTATAGAAAGGAAAAATAATAGAAAATTATTTTAAGGGTGAAGAAAATGAAATTAACTGAAAAACAAGAAAACATTTTAAACATCTTAAAAGATAATTTTGCTAAAGGTGCATTTGCTGAAGAAGTTATTGAAAAAACTGAAGGTTTAACAATCGCATCTGTTAGAGCAACTTTAAGTTCATTAGCAACTAAAGGTTTAGCTACTAAAGAAAAAGCAGAATTTGATGGTAAAATGAAAACTCGTTTCATTCCTGTTCAAGACGCTGAATAGTATGAAATATGTTGGCATCAGTATCGCTGTGTAAGTCCAAAGAGTTTGTATTGGTTCTCTAACAAAAAACACCAATCTGGGTTAATAGGGTTCCGCAGGTGCAGGAAATAACTAGTCTACGATGGACATAGTCGAGGTTGTAAGTAAGGATACCTATATATTATCTAATTTTAATGAGGAGATTAGATAGCTACTATATAGATAGCCCCAGAAACTTTCTGTAGGAGATACAAGAATTCCCCAGCGGGGAACCGTAATACCCCGCTGCTTTTTATTTTATGCCCACTTACTCAAGTTGGTGAAGAGGAGAGTTTGCTAAACTCTTAGGTCGGTCTAACTGGCGCAGAGGTTCGAGCCCTCTAGTGGGCGCCATTTTAATAATAATCTATATAGAAAGGAGTTAACCATGTACGCAGATACTAAAACTGTGGTTAAATATTCTATTATAGGTGCTATTATTCTTTTTGTCATTATAACTCTATTTAGTAGTTTTAAATCAGTGCCTACTGGATATGTAGGAGTTAAAACACAATTTGGAAAAGTCCAAGGAGATATGTTAAATGAAGGTATTAACTTCAAAGTTCCTTATATTGAAAAAATTGTGCTAATAGATTGTAGAACTAAAAAAGTTGAAGTAGATAATGGAGCAGCTTCTAAAGACTTACAAGATGTTAATTTAAAAGTAGCCGTTAATTATAGTGTTAACAAAGACTATGCTAATAAATTATATCAAACTGTAGGAACAGACTATGAGGCTGTAGTGGTTAATCCAGCTATATTAGAAAGTATAAAATCAATTACTGCTAAATATACTGCCGAAGAACTTATCACTAAAAGACAAGAAGTATCTGGTTTAATGTATGAAACATTAACCAATAAATTACAAAACAGAGGGTTTATTATTGTAGACTTATCTATTACTGATTTAGCATTTAGTGATGCTTACAATCAAGCAATAGAACAAAAACAAGTTGCTCAACAAAATGCTCAAAAGGCTCAATACGAGTTAGAGAAAGCGAGAGTTGAGAACGAAAAGAAAGTTGAAAATGCTAAAGCAGAAGCTGAAGTTATGAAATTACAAAATCAAGAAATAACTGACAAAACATTAAGATTAAAAGAGTTAGAAATAAAAGAAGCACTTATAAATAAATGGGACGGTAAATATCCTACTACAATGTTAGGGGATAGTTCTAAGGTTCTATTTGGAATAGGTAATTAGTTATTTGGAGGATTATAATTCCTCCGCAGATATGGTGAAATTAGTATAATGGTTAGTACGCGAGTTTGTGGCACTCGATGTAGGAGTTCAATTCTCTTATTTCACCCCATATTGCCGTGTGTCCGGGTGGCTGAGGGAGCGGTCTTGAAAACCGTTGGTCGGGTAACTGACTTGTAGGTTCGAATCCTATGCACGGCGCCATTATTTTATTGGAGGTGTGATTATGAAACCGCATCCTTTTATAGAAAAAGAGTTCAAGTATAGAAGAAAGGCTGCTGCAGCTCATTTTATGGGGCATAAAGTCAGAGCTTGGCTATATGATAAGATAGCAGATTACTATGAACAAAGATTTTATATCAAATTTATGTCCTCATAGCTCAGCTGGATAGAGCACTGGTCTACGGAACCAGGTGTCGAGAGTTCAAATCTTTCTGGGGACGCCATTATTTTTATGGGTAATCGGCGAAGATGGCGAGTCGCGGCAGACTGTAAATTTGTTACCTATGGTTGAGGAGGTTCGAATCCTCTGTTACCCACCATATGCCCCTATGATGGAATTGGTAGACATAATAGTCTTAGAAACTATTGTCCATTGGGCGTGTAGGTTCAAGTCCTACTGGGGGCACCATTTTATTATGTCCTGTCAGCTAATTGTAGCCGAACCAATAATAAGGTGATGAAATATATGAAAAATAAGAACGATGCTTTCCCCTCCCGTTTGAGGGAGTTTATAAAGGGAAATCATAAGAAAATTATTGTTTCTATTATTACGGTAATATTTTTTATAGTTTTATTATTCGGTGCAATTCCTGCAACAAGTAGTAAAGAAACAAACTCTCAGCAAACATGGGAGAATGTAGAAGCTAATATTATTGATAATCATAAACAGGAGTTATCAGCGAAAGGTTATGAGAATGTAACTGCTGAACTTAAGTTTGTCATTAAGTTTGAGAGAGAAAATCATATGACTCCTAGAAGAAGGTCTTTAAAAATGGGGGAAACCCTAGAAGATATTATAATAGATTATTATGATTATTACGCAGACTATTATTCTGTTACAATAGATAATACGAGCTATCTATTTAAAACTAAGGCTGAAGCTGACAACTTCTTAGCCAATATAAAAAAATATGATAAGACTACTTATCAAATAAAAACTATCAAGAAATTGGTTGAAAGCGAAAGCAAACAAGAAGATATTGATAAAGCAATATCCACCAAAAAGGCTGCATATGAAAAAGCTCAGGCAGAAGCAGCAGCTAGAGCCAGAGCAAAAGTCGCACAACACAGCTCCTCTTCGGGGTCTACTAATTATAGCGTGGCGGAACTAAAAGCATATGCACATGACTTAGTTATAAATACATATGGCTGGTCAGAGTATGACTTCGATTGTCTAGTTAAATTATGGAATAGAGAATCGGGTTGGAATCCAAATGCCCATAATAAATCGTCTGGGGCTCATGGTATTCCTCAATCATTGCCGGCTAGTAAAATGGCTAGCGAAGGTAGTGATTACTATACAAATGGTCATACTCAAATTAGATGGGGGTTAAAATATATAAAAGGTAGATACGGAACACCATCACAGGCGTGGGCTCATTCGCAAAGAACCGGCTGGTACTAATATGTCCTGCTAGCTCAATTGGATAGAGCAATGCCCTTCTAAGGCATCGGTTCGGGGTTCGATTCCCTGGCAGGACACCATATTTATGAGGAGGCGTATTATGACACCAGAAGATTTAAAAACAACTCCAACTTATCAACTTATAAATATGCTAAATCAAGCCGCTCAAGCAAAAGCACAAGATTTAGTAAATATCGTAGCTTGGGAGTTGGCTGGAAGAATCTGGGTACCAAATGATGAAATAACATTAGAGCAAATGGCAACTGATTTTGGTTATATAAAACCAGAGGAACCTAAACAAAGAAAATTAAAATTATAATAGATAGGGTTTTGAGCAAATGTTACCCCCTGCTGGAGAGTTGATTACTTATGGAACCCAGCGTATAGGTAAAGCCGAAAAAAATATGCAGAGCGGAGAGCTACTTTATTCTCTCGCACACACGCCTGTCGTCTAACGGTTAGGGCGCACGGCTTATATCCGTGTTATCGGGGTTCGAATCCCTGCGGGCGTACCAAGAAATTGTGGTGATTTTATGAATATAGTATTTTTAGATTTTGATGGCGTGGTTGAGACCATCTATTGGGAGAAGTCAGAAGATGGAACCTGGTCATATAATGTCCACAAATATGGACACGAAGAACTGAATAATAAGCAAGCTATTGGATGGCTAAATGAACTATATAATAAAATACCTTATCAAGTTGTTGTTACTAGCACTTGGAGATATAATATGACAGTGAAGCAGCTCCAAGAACTTTTAACTAAGTCTGGTTTTAACCCAGCAATAAAAGTAATAGGTAAAACTCCAAAATTATTTCAACAAAGAGGGCTAGAAATACAACAATGGATAGATGAGAATGGATTTAAGGGTAAGTTTGTTATCATTGATGATGATAGCGATATGTGCCACTTACTGCCATTCTTGGTTAGATGTGACTGTCAACTAGGTTTTACCATCTACGATTATCAAAAAGCATTAAAACTATTAGGAGGTTGATTGTTATGTTGGAAATAAATTATGTTAATTTTTTACAAGATAGAATAGAAATTGGATGGTTAGCTGATATAGGATTTGGTGTTTTAACTATCAATAAAGTAGATAATCATTTTGAGGTTGAAACAGAATGCCTAGGCTCTAACTTTTACAACAAAGTCTTAGAGAAGTTTAAGGAATACTTGCAAGATTTTGGAAAAATAGTAGAATAAAATCTTGAAAATACCCACCTTTTTATATTATAATTATTATAGAAAAAGAAAGAAGTGTGAGTATTATGAAAAGATTAGAACCATTTGAATTACCAGTAGTAAAATTAAGTTATAAACAAAAAGTAATACTTGCAGCTCTTCAAGATGAGTTTCACGGGCATGCTTTTGGTCCACAGATGTTAGAAGAAACAGAGAACGAAACTCTTAAACAATTTTCTATTAGCGAAGTAACATGGCATATGTTGCGTTTGCGTGAATCTGCTTTGGTTACAAGTGAAAAGAAAAATTATCAAGGAAGAGTTCTAAACGAGTATTTTATTAGCGATTACATAAAATTTGGTGTAATAGATATAAAATGACTTGATTTTAGGCTAAAAAATATAGTATAATAGATTTATCAATTAAGAAAAATACTATTTAGTAAGTGCCCTCGGAGGTTTTCGGACCGACCGTGAAAGCTCGACCACCGCGTAGCGACAGTGAGAAAGGCGTTGAACTAAGATTATAACTCTCGCGTAGCTTTGAAATAAGGAAGACGCACGGGGGCCCGAACCCTCCACTCTGATTAAGTTCGGGGTGTGCCAGAGACTGTGGTCAAAATTGGGGGAGTTATATGTAGATGGAATATATCGGGAATGCGAACGGCGAGAAAGTGATACTTTGCTCGTGATATATTCTGGGGTTCGTGATTAACACGGCAGAGGGTTCGCTGCGTAAGCAGACTCATAAGGCTGACCCGTAATAGATTTATTCTATAAAAAGGCACGAGTAGAGAACGTGGCTCTACAGTTTACATGCCGGGTGATTTGCGGTTACATCGCCGTACCGGCTCCAATATTTGCCTGAATAGCACAACGGCTAGTGCAATCGCCTTGTAAGCGATAGGTTCCCCGTTCGAATCGAGGTTCAGGCACCATTTGTGGGAATAGCTCAATTGGTAGAGTCTCTGCCTTCCAAGCAGACTGTTGCGGGTTCAAGTCCCGTTTCCCACTCCAAATTGCCAGATGGTGAAATGGTAACACATCGGACTTTGACTCCGACATTTGTTGGTTCGAACCCAGCTCTGGCAGCCATTATCGGAGAGTAGCGCAACTTGGTAACGCACTTGGTTTGGGACCAAGGGATTGCAGGTTCAAATCCTGTCTCTCCGACCATAGGGGTATAGTTCAAAGGTAGAATAACGGTCTCCAAAACCGCTGATATGAGTTCGAGTCTTATTGCCCCTGCCATTTAAAATAAACGGCACGTCATTCCGGTGAGGTAACTCGGTTTAGCTAACTACTGAAACAGTCCGGAGCGTATATTTAGATAGTTTGAAGTGTATACTAAGTGGTAATCAAGGCGTATGTAGGGAAACCACATAACTGAATTTTGAAGCGAAAGCGCAGCTCTGGTAACGGACTGTAATTCACGGAGAAAGTCTCCTTGACCTAAGATACAAGATTACTAAATAAATAGCCGTTTCTTATATATCTCCTCGCTTAGCTCAGTTGGTTAGAGCACTTGCCTTACAAGCAAGGGGTCCAAGGTTCGAGTCCTTGAGCGAGGACCATGCACTATTATCTCAGTTGGTTAGAGAGCTCGTCTGATACGCGAGAGGTCCTAAGTTCGAGTCTTAGATGGTGCACCATTATGGTTCCATGGTCCAATGGTTATGACACTAGACTGTCACTCTAGAGATAGGAGTTCAATTCTCCTTGGAACCGCCATGGTTCGGTAGCTCAGTTGGTAGAGCAATAATTCTTATCTTAATAATGGCTCTGTAGCTCAGTTGGTAGAGCGTTGGTCTGAAGAACCAAGCGTCCGGAGTTCAATTCTCTGCGGAGCCACCATTAAGAGTGAAAATAGATTTTTTAGTTCAGTCCTACACTAAATAATAGGAGGGATATTATGAAAATCTGTTCTAAATGTGGTAAAGAATTACCACTAGATAAATTTAGTTGGAAAAATAAAGCTAAAGGTATTTATCAAAGTCGTTGTAAGGATTGTCAAAGTAAAATAGATAGGGAGTATTATTTATCTAGTCTAAACCGTAGACAATCTATTAGAGAACGAGCAAAAAAAGATAGAGCAATATGCCGAGATTATATTAAAGAATATAAAGAGCATCATTGCTGTGAAAAATGTGGAGAAGATAGGTATTATCTATTAGATTTTCACCACATAGATAATAATAAAGAAAAAGAGCTAAGCCAAGTAAAGACTTGGGGGATAGCAAGAATACAAAAAGAGATAAATAAATGTGCCGTTTTATGTGCTAACTGTCATAGAGATTTTCATTGGCAAGAAGCAAATAACAGTATTACTTTCCAACAATATATAGATAAGAATTAAGTCGGTGGTTCAATCCCACCCCGGACCACCATTTTAAAGAAAGTTGGTGAACAATATGGGTAAAAGACCTTATTATATATTATTTTATACTACTGAATATGACGGCTATAATACAGAGGTCGTATATGTAGGTTATAATCAAAAGGCAGCTAAAGAAAGATATAAGGCTTTGTATGATTATATATATGAAAGAGATTTTATACAACAAGGTGTAGAGCCAGACCGCATTGAAGGAGAGTTTAGACCAGCTCCTGACAACATGGTTCCAGGTCAACATATTGCCAGTTGGCTTAATGACCAAAACGAAACATATGATGCTGTCCATATTTTATGCTTAAATACAGGGGCATTCAGTGGCGGAGACCATATGCTTCATTTAGAAGAAATGTATAAAATGAACCACCCAAATGCAAAATTTTAAGTTGACTTTTGGAGGGTTTTTATAATATAATATTATTAGTTAAAGAAATAATATAAATAAAAATTAAGGAGGATGCTTAAGATGGCAAAAAGAAAATCAAGTAGTGGAAAAGGTGAAGCACAATTCACTATAACACAATATAACTTAGATAAGAAAGGGAAAACTAACAAGAAATTAAAAAGTAATCCAATGGCATCTAAGTATTTGACTGCTAGAGGAAAAGAACTTAAGGAGGCAGCAGCAGAATATGCTAAAGCACACCCAAAAGGTTCAGGTAAGAAGTATAGAAAACCAGAAGTAATCGCCTCATAATAGGAGGTGAGAGCTATGGCTCTAAATAAAGCAATTAAGTCAGGTAAAGAACATAGGGTTGAATATGGAACAAAAGGTCAACCTTATGCCAAAGCAGTAGACATTCATTGTAGAAATCACGGGGGTCGTAGACACCAATGGCAATGTGAATGGTGCTTAGGTAATAGGACTTATAAAAATAAAGCAAAGGATAAAATTGCTAAAGAAGAAATAAGAAAGTTTAAGATGAAGGGAGAATAACTATGGCTAATATTAACTGGACAGAAGATAGTTTAGAAGAACTATTAGAAAAATCTATTGGAGATATTCGTGAGACGCTAGCTCATGAAGACGCTGATATTGATTTCAAAACATTTTTGGTAGAAAATGGTTGGATTGAATCCGAAGACGAAGACGATGAAGATTACGAGGATGAAGAAGACGACAACTATGATGAAGACGAAGATGATGATTGGGACGACGATGAGGAAGAAGATGAAGAAGATACTCCCAGCGACCTATCATACGAAGAAGAAGAAATCGCTCGTAATATCGCTAGTGATATTGATAATGGTAATTATACTCTTGATACTGTTAGGGCATTTTATGATTACAAAATAATTGATAGAGTAGAAGAACTATTAGACTAGTTAGCAAAATATCGGGGAAGAATTTGGGTTTAATACTTGAATTCTTCCCCTTTTTTATTTTATAATATTTATAGAAAAAAAGAAAAAGTGTTAAATATTTTTCAGGCTTCTTCTACCATAAGGCGGTAGCCAACCTAGGTGATATGAGAGTAATTAACTCATTAAAGGTAGAGGCGGGCTGAAAGGTATTTAGCACAAAAGATTGGAGGGATAGAGATGAGAAAGATAGAGAGAATAGATACTTTCTGTGCAGAGTTGGCTAAAATATGGAAGGAAAATTGTCCTGACTGGAGATTTGGTCAGCTAATGGTTAATGTTTTAAATAGTATGCCAAAAGACCCATTCTTCCCTGAGGAAGATGAAATGTTAGAATATTTCAAAAATTATTTTGCACCAAAGAAAGAAGATAAAGAGTAGTATATTTAATATACTGCTATTAGTAAATTAAGTTCCTCGTGCTCGGGGCCGTTGAGTAGGAATGATTATCCTCAGTAACCGCAAGAAGCTAAAGAGGAAGGTGATAGAGAGAGGACCTTCCCTTAATTTGCTAATAGGAGTATATTAGAAAGGATAAGTGATAAATATGAGTAAAAGTTTATATGATAGAAAGGTTAACCAAAATGTTAAGAAGCTAAATAGACAGCTCCTAAACGATGTTTTTGGGGACAGATTCTGGGCCAGACAAGTTCAAAAGTCTAGAGCTGATGGAATAGAATATTATTTATATGAACTATGCGATAGAGAACAACCTGAAAGGAATACACTAATCCGCGGATGGTTGAACTATTGGGAGATATGCAGCTCTCATAAAATATGGAAAGAAATGAACGACTTCATAATAACTTCTGACTTCTGGTCAAAGTATTGGAAAGCAAAGGAAAAATCTGGTGAATAATTACTTGAATTTATCTCAAATTCTTTGATATAATATATTTGTAAAGAAAGAAGGGGTATAAATGAAATCAAAGTTAATCAAAAGATTACACGAAATTATGCTAGAAATAATCAAGGCTGATGACGCAGAGCTAACTAAGATAGCTATTGAGTTAGCAGACATTGAAAAGAAATTATTAGCATACCAACCTGGAAAGCACTTTACAAACGGCAACTAATAAGTTGTGGCCGTGGTCGCACCCGGCTGATGAGTGGGAAGTCTGTTAGCCACTTAAAGAACAATAAAAAACCGGGCCATAAATTTGGTATAAACACTTGAAATTTGGGTGTTTTATATATTATAATTATATTGTAATAAATGAGAGAAATGATTTATTCTCGTGGTAAGAGTATGTGGGCTCGGCCCAAAGAAAACCCTGAGGAAGAACGGTGCGGGGAGATAACTGGAGCAGCAGCTGGCGAAGGGGAAGGAAACGCACGTGGTAGTGATGGTCGAAAATATCTACCTCCCAAGATTGGGAAGCAAAGGTTGATTGCCAGATTTTATTACAATATACATACATCGCGGAGTAGAGCAGTTTGGTCAGCTCGTTAGGCTCATAACCTAAAGGTCATGGGTTCAAATCCCATCTCCGCAACCATTTGGGGGATTAGTTCAGTTGGGAGAACGCTACACTTGCAATGTAGAGGTCAGGAGTTCGACTCTCCTATCCTCCACCATTTGAATATTATGGAGAAGTGGTTCGCCATTTAAAAGGAACGCAGAGCTTGATGTAGAGCCGTGGCAGCTGACAAGGTACGTTAAGTTGTGTATAGTGCGTCGTAACTTAAGAGCGACTAGGTCTAGGAAACAGAAGAAGCTATGCCCTAGAAGTAGAGCCTGAATGGAAGAGTTCAGGCGCCATGGCGGGTTGGTGAAATGGTTAACACACGTGCCTTTCACGCACGCATTCACGGGTTCGAATCCCGTACTCGTCACCATAAGGGGACGTAACTCAGTAGGTAGAGTACAAAACTTTTAATTTTGGAGTCCAGGGTTCAAATCCCTGCGTCCCCACCATTTGCCTTAGGAGCTCGTTTGGTAGAGCGGGCGGCTGTTAACCGCAAGGTTACAGGTTCGAGTCCTGTCTAAGGCGCCAGTTATGCCTGGGTGGCGGAATTGGTAGACGCAACGGACTTAAAATCCGTTATCTTTCAACAGGTGTGAGGGTTCAAGTCCCTCTCCAGGTACCATTTTATTTGGATAACAGGTAACAAGGAACAAAGTAAAGGTTGATTACCACACTAGATAACAGGCAACAAGCAACCAAATAAAATTTATGTTTCAAAAAACTTGAAATTAAGTAGCATTTAATATTATAATTAAAATGTAATAAATAAAAAAGAAAAAAAATATTTTAAGCCGAGGGCTTGGGAGCATTAACTTCTTTTATCTCAAATGAGAGATTTTCTTCAGGGGGTGATTACCCTATACGGACCATGTCTGTATGTAAGAAAAGGGGAACGACACAATGGCTGTAAGTCAGTGGGAAGTGTCCATGGCTCTGTTAGATAAACGGCTTAACCTTTCGTAATTATTTGGAGGCTGTAGCAATTCTATATGTAGCTACACAGTAGTCCGTCTAGATGGTCCGGGTCTACACTAGAGAACATTAAGTATTGCTATTAGGAAATAAGTATTGGATACCGGCAGAAGTGGGGCTAATAGCTTGCCGTAGCTCCCCAAAGTCAGGCGTATTTCCTAATAGGAGTATTTAATGCTCTATATACGGTATAGGTGATATTGTATCCGTCAGTCGGAGAGAACGCTTGCGGGGTGATTTCCTTACATAGGTTAGACCGTAATTCGTTGTATCATTATTATCTATTATTTTGTATATCATATAATAATATCACAACCTGACTTTATTATATAACTTTGGTTGGGGGAGTAATCCCTCGACCACCTAATTAAAAAAATTAAAAAAATACTTCACAAGAGGTATTAAAATATATTATAATTTATTTGTAAATGAAAAAGAAAAAGATTAAATGGTTTTACAGGTGATTGTAAATTAAATGTGTATCCGTTATCGTGCAGCCATTATCTATCTTTGAAAGGAATAAATAAGTTCTTTGTATACCATCCTTTCTTATTTGTTCCTTTGAGAGATAGATACCGGGAAAGCGAGCCTGTTATACCCGAAGTAAGCTACGCTGAAATCAGGGCAGAAAGAATGCACCATAGTTTTTTATAGGATTTTGATAAATATGGTTTACAAAAAATCTTATATGAACAACCGAACGAAATTTAAGTAGTCAAATTAAAGTTTTAAACTTGATTTGAGGGAGTTCAATATAATATAATTATTTTAGAAAGAAAGAAAAATAGTTTATGAAACTTACTTAGCTGAGCTAAGTGACGAGGCTACCGTTTCTACACCTGACATAAAGGGCGCTACTGTCTTTACGGGAATTCCTGATTAGTCGGTTTCTGGTAAATGCGAAAGAGTTTCAAATCTAATTTGTAAGGATATGGCAATGAGTGCTTTATAAGTGATATATTAGTCTATACAACCAGCAATCGAGGTGACGGCTAGTAAAAGGTAAAAGCTAATCAGTGGCTTTCCTCGATGGAACTCTGATGCCCGAGCATTTATAAAACATTCATTGGCATATCCCTACCTGAAAACACACGGCGAGCGAAGCGTCTATAATATAAAGAAGCAACGATACCGTGACGGGAGCAATATGTCCCAGGCGAAAGGAGTTCGTAGGTCTAAAGAACTCTGTGTAAACCCACAAAAACCTACATAAATATGATTAGTAACCGGGTCCAGATGGGAAGATGACCTTGTGCTCGCGGCTACTGGATTGGGAGTAAGTTTTGACTTTCTCTTTCCAAAGTAACAACACGCAGAGGATAGGACTGAACTGGCGGTATAGAAATTGGGAGCTCAGCTCCAATGGGTATCATCGAGCAAGTACCAGGTTAGGCTTGCAAGGCATTAGCCTTTAACATTAAACTAAAAAATTGATTAAAAATACTTCACAAGAGCTGTGAAAATATTATATAATTAAATTGTAAAAGAAAGAAATAGATGTTTTGGAAAGTGAGCCAAGTTGCTATCTAAGTCTTGTGTCAAGCATTAGCAATAAAAAGAATACTCCATAGATTTTATAAGGTTTTTGATAGATATGGGTTATAAAAAAACCTAAAAATTAAAAATTATACTTGAAATTACCTAGTAATATCAATTATAATTATATTGTAAATGAAAGAAAAAAATAGTTTGAGTAATCTACCAACCGAGTTGGTGACGAGGCAACCATCTTTCAACCTATAAGTCCTATAAAAAGCCTTCGGGTGGCAAGGAAAGTTTGGTAAAGCGAAAAGATTACAACCTTATTGAAAAATTATTTCATAAATAGTTGATTTAAGGATGCTATCAATGATATAATATATATAGAAAAGAAAGAAATGTGAACCCGAATACGAAACACGAAACAAAGGGCAGATGTGTGTAGTCCTAGTTACGATTACTAAAGTAGCGAACCTTGTGTGAAGAGTATCAGTGTTGTAAAGCTCATCTTTCTTATAAGGCGGCTCACTGCTAGCGTAAGTGTGAGTATCCGTTGACTACGGCGAAAGGTGCAGATACTTAAGCTACTCACTAATTAGAAACAGTCCTTACCTCCCTCTAGTAGAATGAGGGACTGGATAACATATCCTTCATTCTACTTTTATATATACTGATTAGGGGGTTTTGGTTAATATATCAAAACCTTGTAATGAGTATATATAAGGTATATTCAAAATATGGCAACATGGGACATAGCGGACCGTCCCTTCAGGTTGATGAGCGGGCCATCCCGTGCGAAGGCAGTTAGATGATTTCTAACCAGAACCCGCCGGGGTCGATAACTAACGAAAGTTGCCATCTTAAATTTTGGTTAAAACACTTGAAAATCTCATATTGATAGTGTTATAATAAATATATAGAAAGGAAGAACAATAACAAAGTTCTAAGGGTGAAAAATAATGAACGAAGTTAAAGAAATCAAAGTAACAGGTAAAATGGAACTTGCTACAAAAGCTGTTAAGGAATTAGGAGGTAAAGCAAATGCTCATCAAGTATTAGAATACTTAGATGAAAAATATGCTGACAGAACTGACCTTAAAACTTTCAATGCTGTAAATGCTACATTAGCATATGTTGCTAAAGCAGGAATGGCTAGCAAAGCAAAAGTTCAATATGGCGACAAGCTATTAACTCAATACACTGTTAGTGAATAATAATTAGAGGTTAGATTAAGTTCTAACCTCTTTTTATTTTTTTAATTTTATAATTTGGTTAAAATGGTTTTTAAAAGCAAAATAAACTGGCGTATACAGCTTTTATAATAATTCTAAATAATTTATATTATAAAGGGGTAATTATCGTTATACACTAGTGGAATTTGCTTTTTTATTTTTTTTAAATTAGGACAAAATATACTTGAAACTCGCTTCTAAAATATGATATAATATTTATAGAAAAGGAGATGAAGTATATGATAGAAATGAGATATGTAAGCGAACCTATGCAAGATGTTCAACCATACGGTGTTGATGCCACATTTAAAATAAGTGATGAAGCAACAGCAACAGAAATGGTGCAAACTTTCGTAGAGGTTATGAAGGTAACATCTATGGGGGATTATAATATTGCTAGAGCATTAAAGCAAGTATATAATGACTTCATCTATGAAAAAGAACTAAATGACGAGGATATTAAGATAGAAGAATAATAATGATGGGTGCCGAAAGATAAACGGACGCAAGAAAATAGAGGCTCCGGAGTATGATTGGCTCAAAGAGGACATCAGGGTTGTTACCCCTGGGCAGGGTTAGTCCCTGCTTCAAATTAAAAAAGGCTGTGCAACCTCAAAAGGAGTGTTGGAGAAGTGAAAGGCTTCCCCCCATCATTTTACTAAAATTAGAAAAAAATACTTGAACAGAGCTACCAAAATGATTTATAATTATTATAGAAATGAAAGGAAAGTGATAGTTATGTGGAAGGTATATAGATATGCAGAAAAAGATGTAGTAAGTGAATACGGGGATATTATATATCCAGCAGGAACTTGGTATTCAATCGGTAGTTATGATGATTTGTTCGCTGTAACAAATATTATCAACCACGAAATATACTTATATAACTGCACTTGCAAAGATGGCGACCCAAATCCTAAGTTCAAAATTTTAAGCAATTTTGAATAAAAAAGACTTGAACAAAGCCACCATTTCATATTATAATATATATGTAATAAAGAAAAGAGAAAAAACAAAATCGTATCCGAACCGAACTTGATTAGTTCCTAATAGTATGCGAAGGTTGCAAAATCCTTTCTCCTTTATTGCAAAAGGTTTGGCAACTACCTAATGAAAAAATAAGTTGTGAAAAATGAAAAAACACTTGAACAAAGGTTCCAAAAAGTGTTATAATGAATATGTAATAAAAAAGAAAAAGAAAAAAGAAAGGCACGGCAGAAATGCTGTGAGGGTGAACGAAATGGCTAAGAGAAAAGTAACAGTAAACAAAGTTGTAGTAGACAAGAACGCTGCACAATTTATGAGAACTGCAGCAAACCTTGCTAGAAAAGGCAAGACTAATAAGAAACTACACGGCAGAAACGCTAATCCAAAAGCAGCAAAGTATGCTATCTAGTGTGAATTGGGCGACTTGGTAATCTTTCAAGGTGGGTATCCCAAGTATCGCCCCCAGTTCTTATTTAATAAGGGCTGGTGCGTAGTCATAAAATGCGAATGAACCTTGCAATTATTTAGGTTTAAACCTGTCCAGGGTGATTCCCTGCTATATACCAATGACTTGTTGAGGGATAAGATACAAGCCGACCAATCGCTGGGTCGTGTGGACAGCGTTCCCACCTACGAGGGCGATGCGTAGGCCTGGCAAACAAGGTAGAGTTGAGTCTTCGGCACTAGTCTGGACTTTAAGAAGAGGGTGCCGTGTCATAAGCCCGACCCGTGAAGAGTGGCTACTGTATAATGCAGGATATAGTGTAGTTGCAAATGCACTTATCGGGATAGGGTTCTAATACCCTGCTAAGAATTCCCTATAATATAGGGGGTTGCTAGGAGTGTATTAGAGAACAGGTCCTAGGGGATTCGGTGGGCAGAAGAATATGCTGTCAATGCCTTCCCAGACACAGTCCAGTGCTGGGCGCAGCGGCTCCCAAGGTCGCAGTGGTACAGGGATACCCCTCGAGCGAAAGCAAGAGAACAAGGCTAGGAGCGCGCACCCGTGCTCGTCACACTCGCATAAAGAATGGAGGTATTATTATGTTAAGTAGAAATGAGGAAAAAATTGTTCGTATGTTGACACAAAGTATGGCAACACCAAAACAACTTGCTGAGGCATTAGGAAAGGGCTACACAGAGTTCAAGGCTCAATCAATGGTGCTAACACTTGCACGCAAAGGTGCAATAGATAAGACTAAGGCAGCTCTAATACTACACGGCACAGAAATGCTTAAATTCTTAAATGTTCCATTAGGGGGAGGCCTAAAAGGTGGCGTACCTGCTCAAAGACTTCGCTAGTGCGAACGCACTTTTTAGATTTTTAGCGACGCAACTCTACTAATAGGTGTAATAAATAAAGGGGTATTAAATATATATACCTATATATATACTTATATTATATAAGTAGTAATA
>ULRD01038200.1_pt1 | contig 16177 bp, 16 predicted proteins | sample 1955181 | NCBI WGS metagenome assembly ULRD01 (sample SAMEA4835675, study PRJEB28245) | human gut metagenome | biome: gut microbiome; material: fecal sample | place: Denmark | collected 2008
TCTGTCAAATCCTACGCGACTACTATATTGACTATGTTCTTGACAACTATGACCTTGCGTACGGTCTTGCCTTCCAGGAAGGGCACTACATCCTTGTGCGCCTTGGCCGCAGCCTCGACCTCCTCCTTAGGCATATCGATGGGCAGCTCTATACGGGCCCTTATCTTGCCGTTCACCTGTACGCCGTACTCTATGGTGTTCTTCACCAGCGCGCTCTCGTCCCACTTGGGCCAGGGGGTGCAGTACAGGGGCTGCTCATATCCCAGCCTCTGATTCAGCTCCTCTGTCATATGGGGCGCCACGGGGTTTAGCAGCGTGAGCAGTATATGGAATTCTTCCTTGGATACGCTGCCGTTGTTGTACAGCTCGTTCACCATGGTCATCATTGCGGCAATGGCGGTATTGTACTTCATGGCCTCGTAGTCCTCGGATACCTTCTTTATGGTACCGTGTACCAGCGCCTTCATCTCGGGCCGTATGCCGTCAAAGCCGTTTACCATATCCTGCATGCGCCAGATCCTGTCCAGGAACCTGCGGCAGCCCCTTGCGCCCTGTGTGCTCCAGGGTATGGGCTGATCAAATGCGCCCATAAACATCTCATAGAGCCTGAAGGCATCTGCGCCCATCTCCTCCACTATATCGTCGGGATTGACCACGTTGCCCCGGGACTTGGACATCTTTTCGCCGTTCTCGCCCAGTATCATGCCGTGGCTGGTGCGCTTTTTGTAGGGCTCCTTGGTGGGCACTACGCCTATATCATAGAGGAACTTATACCAGAAGCGGGAGTAGAGCAGATGCAGCGTGGTATGCTCCATGCCGCCGTTGTACCAGTCCACGGGCATCCAGTACTCGAGGGCTTCACGGCTTGCAAGCTCCTTGTCGTTGTGGGGGTCGCAGTAGCGTATGAAGTACCAGCTTGAGCCCGCCCAGTTGGGCATGGTGTCCGTCTCGCGGTTTGCCGGGCCGCCGCACTTGGGGCAGGTGGTCTTTATCCAGTCCGTGGCGCGGGCCAGTGCGGAGGAGCCGTCGTCGGTGGGCTCAAAGTCCTCTATCTCCGGCAGCTTCAGCGGAAGCTCGCTGTATGGCAGGGGTACCCAGCCGCACTTATCGCAGTGTACGAGGGGTATGGGCTCGCCCCAGTAGCGCTGACGGGTAAATACCCAGTCCCGCAGCTTGTAGTTTACCTTTTTTTCGCCTATGCCCTTCTCCTCCAGCCACTTTATCATGGCGGGTATGGCCTCCTTTACGGTAAGGCCGTCAAGGAAGCCGGAGTTCACCATTATGCCGCTCTCAACGTCGGAGTAGCATTCCTCCTGAACGTTTCGGCCGCCGGCGACTACCTCTATTATGGGCATATTGAACTTCTTGGCGAATTCCCAGTCGCGCTCGTCATGGGCGGGAACGGCCATTATGGCGCCGGTGCCGTAGCCCATTAGAACATAGTCGGATATCCATACAGGGATCAGCTTTCCGGTAACGGGGTTAGTGGCCTTTAGGCCCTTGAGCATGACGCCGGTCTTTTCCTTGTTAAGCTCTGCGCGCTCCAGATCGCTCTTGCGGGCAGCCGCCTTCTGGTATTCCCGCACCTCGTCCATGTTCTCGATGGTGTCCTTCATGGCGTCGATTATGGGGTGCTCCGGGGATACTACCATATAGGTCGCGCCAAAGAGGGTATCGCACCGGGTGGTGTATACCTTGAGCCCCTCCGGGTATCCCTCTATGGGGAATATCACCTCAGCGCCCTCGCTGCGGCCTATCCAGTTCTTCTGCTGTATCTTTACGCGCTCGATATAGTCCAGATCGTCAAGATCGTCTATGAGCCGCTGTGCGTACTCTGTTATCTTGAGCATCCACTGGCTGCGCACCTTCTGAACGACTACGCCGCCGCAGCGCTCACATACGCCGTCCACCACCTCCTCGTTTGCAAGGCCCACCTTGCAGGAGGTGCAGAAGTTTATGGGTATCTCAGCCTTGTACGCGAGACCCTTCTCGAAAAACTTCAGAAATATCCACTGGGTCCATTTGTAGTAGTCGGGATCCGTGGTGTTTATCTCGCGGCTCCAGTCAAAGCTGAAGCCCAGCCGCTTGAGCTGTGCGCGGAAGTGCTCTATGTTGTCGTGGGTGACCTTGGCAGGGTGTATGCCGGTCTTTATGGCGTAATTCTCGGTAGGCAGGCCGAATGCGTCCCAGCCTATGGGGTAAAGCACGTTATACCCCTCCATGCGCCGCTTTCTTGCGATTATATCCAATGCGGTGTTGGATCGGGGATGCCCTACATGAAGGCCGTGTCCCGAGGGATAAGGGAACTCTATCAGGGGATAGAACTTGGGCATTGAATAGTCGTCCTTTGCCTCAAAGCAATGGGCGTCCTCCCATATCTTCTGCCACTTCAGCTCTACTTGATCGTGATCGTAGCGCTCTGCCATTGATATTTCCTCCAATTCAGTATTTAAACAGGTTATTTTGAGCAATAAAAAAAGCTCCGTCTCAGCCAAGAGACGAAAGCCATGCTTCCGCGGTACCACTCTCATTGGCGAAAATTCGCCCAACTCAACTCCCGTTAACGCCGGGCAGGACGCCGTCCGCTTTCACGGGCGGGGCTCCGCGACGAGCTTCGAAAATGCCTCTTGCACCGCCTTGCACCATATGCGGCTCGCTCTGCATGGCTGTTTCCTACTTTTTCGCTTCATTGCCGATATCGTATGTATTATATTTTATTCAAAGCTAAAAGTCAATGACTTGGGGGCGCTTATGATGTATAATACAGCTTATCCATAACTTTTACACGGAGAAACGCCATGCTTTTTGATTATCACGTACACACCCGCTACTCAGCCGATTCCAGAGCGCCTGTAATAGAGCAGCTTCGCGCCGCAAAGAAGGCCGGCGTGACCCATATATGCTTTACCGACCATGTGGATTTTGACGGCGTAGGCCTGCGCCCTGCCGACATAGCCGCCCGCAACGCCGAGATAGAAGCCTTAAAGGATCAGTTCCCGGATATTGACATATCCTTCGGCATGGAGCTCGGAATGAAGGATAAGGCGGCGTGCAATGCTGCATACGACCATGTAAAGAGCTGCCACATGGACTTCGTCATAGGCTCTGTACACATAGTAAACGGCGTGGACGCCTACTATCCCGAATATTTCGAGGGCAGGAGCCGGGAGGAGGCCTACCTTGCCTATATTGAAAAAGACCTCGAATGCATCAGGGTATCGGATTTTTCCGTAATGGGCCACTACGACTTCTGCGCCAAGCACAGCCCTTATGCCGAGCGCTCCATGAGTTACTCCCTGGCGCCTCAGATATTCGATGAAATATTCCGGGAGCTTATAAGCCGCGGCAAGGCCTTTGAGGTCAACACCTCCGCCTGGCGCAACGACGCCCCATGGGGCCTTGACATACTGCGCCGCTACCGTGAGCTGGGGGGCGAATACGTGACCACAGGCTCCGATGCCCACAAGCCGGAAAGGGTAGGCAACAGGCTTTCCGAGGCTCTGGATATGATACGCGCCGCCGGAATACCCTATGTGGCCACATTTAAAAATATGGAGCCCATAATGCACAGGATCTAATTGACCACTTCTATTACCCTGCCCTGCTTCAGCGCGGCTATCACCGTTCTTCCATGGAACGCCTTCGCGAAGGCCCTGCCGTTTTCCACGTCCTTTGGCCTCTCCGCCTTGTTGAAAAGCACCGTATCGCCGTAGTCCACCATGGTTGCGGCGTCCTCAGGCGTTACCACATGGCCCACGTCCGCTCCCAGCCGCCGGGCATACAGCTCCGGCCTGTGGGCTGACTCGGCTATGGGCTTACCTATACCGTCCGCCCCTACTACGTATATCACCTTTGAGCCTGGGGGTATCACGGGCTCATTTTTGCCGTGGGCCTTTAAGGGCAGCCCCTTTGAGCCATCCGCCTCGGCTATCACATAAGGCGCCAGGCCGTTGAGCCGGGCTATGGGCAGCCTTGGGGCTATGAGCTTTTCTCCCTCCCTCTCGCCTACGCATACGACGCTGTGCTCCATGAGGGCAGCGGCTATGTCCGCCTCCGCTGCGTTTTCCAGCACCGGCAAATCCGCCGGCCGCCATATGTGGGTGCTGGTGCATATTATCACCCTGCTGCCGGCAGCCGAAAGCTCCGCGGCAAGGCGGTTCATAAGGCTGGTCTTTCCCCCTCCCCCTATTATGGCGGTGATGCCCGGCACTATACCAAGGGCTTCAGTAAAGCTTATGTCGTTCATATTACCTCTCCATGCTGGTTTACAATGAGTATAGCCCAATGAAAAACGCCCCGCAACACAAAGTCACGAGACGTTAATTCATTTTTCGCAAAAGTGGCTGAAGCCCACTTTTGCGATTTTTTTCGCGTTTTGCCTCTCGCATTCGCTCCCGAGCGGCAAAACCCGTAGGGAACGAAAACCTTGGGTTTTCATCCGTTTTGACGCGCATGTCGTCAAAGCCGGAATGAACTTAAGGGACTGCGGTCCCTTAACAACCCAAAGTTTTTTGGCAGGCTTTTTAATATAATATAATCCTGTTTTATTTGTGCAGGTTCATCATATCGTCAAGAGACATCTGCTTGGCGAAGCTCATGGTGAGCATCCTCTGGCTGGGGTTGTCAAAGAGGTTGCTCATGGACATACGGTCGTGTATGTGGCGAACGGCCTCCGCGAACATGGGGGCGGCGGACAGTATCTTTATCTTGTCGTGGCCCTTTACGGCGGGGCAATTTACGGTATCGGTGGATACCAGCAGCTTTATGGGGCTCTCCTCGATCTTCTTCACGCCCTTTTCCCGGAGCACTACATGGGACAGGAATGCGTAAATGTCGTTTGCGCCCTTGTCCTTGAGGCCGTGTGCAACGTCTACCAGAGTGCCGCCGGAGATGGTAAAATCGTCTACCACTATACAGTTTTTGCCCTTTACGTCGCCGATTATCTCAAGCACCTTGGCGTTCTCGTCGTGGCCGGTGCGCGTCTTATCTCCTATGGCCACGGCGCAGCCAAGCTCGTTGGCCATCATCCTTGCGCGCTTTGCGCTGCCCGCATCGGGGGATACCACTACCAGGTTGTCGTCCACTATGCCCAGATACCTTGCGTATGCGCAAAGCAGGTCCTGGGCGTAAAGGTGATCCACGGGCTTCTTGAAAAAGCCCTGCACCTGAGCGGCATGAAGATCCATGGTCACGACGCGGTCCGCGCCCGCCAGCTCTATGCACTCCGCGCACACCCTGCCGCGTATTGAAACTCTGGGCTCGTCCTTCTTATCGCCCTTGGCATAGCTGAAATAGGGGATAATGGCGGTAACACTGTTTGCGCTGGCACGCTTGAATGCGTCCAGGAAGAAAAGCAGCTCCGTAAATTCATTGTTTGGATCGAGTCCCAACGTCTGAACGAAGTATACGTCCTTGTCCCTTATGCTCTCATCGATGCGGACGAAGGTATTGCCTTCGGAGAATATGTGAGTTGTGCATTTGCCCATAGGGCTTCCGAGATAATCGCACATTTGTGCCGCAAACTCCTTGCTGGCGCTGCCTGCAAAAATCTTAATCGTACCGTCGCCGGACATTTTTCGATTTACCCCCTTTTAATTTTCATCAGCATTATAACAAATATAATCCGTATAATCAACGCAATACGACAATTTGGATGAAGGAGCAGCTGCATTTCATTATAACCGCAGCTTATCGCAGGTGCGCCGTCCATATCCCGTTTTTGTATGGTCTGCCCTATGCGTCGCATCCCAAAGCATATCGTTCGTTATTTTTGAATCAATTCCTTCATATCAAAAAATTATACCGACTTACCGCTCAAAGAACTCCCGCCATGCGCACTCCAGCGCTTGGTTTTTCTCATATGGGCCGCCTATGGGGTTTTCCCGGTTCTTTCCGTGAAAATCGCTGCCGCAGGTGGCATGCAGGCCAAGCTGAGCGCATAGGGACAAAAAGCCCCGCTTCTGCCCCTCGGTGGAGGCAGGATAGAATACCTCAAGGCCCCATAGGCCGTAGTCCGCAAGCTCCCTTATGAGCTTATCCGCGTCCGCCTTTATCTTACAGGGATGAGCCAGCACCGGCCTGCCGCCGGACTCCAGTATAAGCTCTATCGCCTCTTTTTTAGAGGGCCGTACACCGGGCACAAAGCCGGGGCAGCCCGGATTCAGGTATTTTTCAAACGCCTCAGGCATGGTATCCGCATACCCCGCGGCGATTATTGCCTTGGCGATGTGCAGCCGTGTATCGTTGCCGCGGCTGTGCTCCATGTATTCCTCAGCCGGTATGCCAAATGCGCTGAGCTTGTCCAGTATGGCCCTGTTTCGCTGACGCCTGCTCTCCCCCCGCCATGCTTCGAATTTCACCATGGCAGGGCTGTCAGGGTTTATGTTCAGCCCAAGCATGTGAAGTTCCGTCGGAAACTCCACATCCAGCTCTATGCCGGGTATTACCTTTACTCCTATGCTTTGCCCCGCGGCTATGGCCCGCTTGCAGCCTGCGGCCGTATCGTGATCCGTAAGGGCCATATAGCATACCCCCTGCGCCTTTGCCAGGGCGGGGATAGCCTCCGGGTCAAAGGTGCCATCTGACATGTTGGAATGTATGTGCAGGTCGAATTTTTCCATTTTTGGCTTAATCCTCAAAAAAATCGGGCGAAGCATCGTCTTCGCCCGAAAGCTTTTTTATTTGTCCTCGCCGTCGAATCCGCCGGGCCGGTAGAATTTCTGTTCCGCCTCTTTCTCAGGCTTATCCTCGGGGCTGTCCTCACCGCTGCCCTCATGGCGCTGCTCCGGCTCATCCCCTGTCCTGTCATCGGATTCGTCCTCCGGCTTTTCCTCCTCGTCCGGCTTTTCAAGAGCTTCCTTCCGCTCTTTATAGGATACCAGCTCCACAGGCTCGTTATGGAATATCTTCTCGAATTCCTCGCCGGTTATGCGCTCGTACTCTATAAGATACTTCACCACCCGGTCCAGCGCCTCCCGCTCGTGGAGCAGCACCTGCTTCGCCCGCTCGAACTGCTCCTCCAGTATCCTACGTATCTCCTTATCCACCTTTGCGGCCACCTCCTCGGAATAGCTGCGCTGGTGTCCCCAGTCCTTCGCTATGAACACCTCGGAATCGCCGCCCAGGAACACGGGGCCTATCTCGTCGCTCATGCCGAACTCTATGACCATGCGGCGGGCCAGGTCGCTGGCGTGCTTCAGGTCGCCTATGGCACCGGTGCATATATCGTCAAGGGCTATGCTCTCGGCCACACGGCCTCCCATACTCATGGCTATCTGGTCAAGTATCTTGCCCCGGGAAATGTGGCTGTCGTCGTTGTCGGGCATGGTCATGGTGTAGCCCGCCGCCTGCCCTCTGGGTATTATGGATACCTCGTGTACAGGATCGCAGTGTTCCATCTTCAGGGCTACTATGGCGTGTCCCGCCTCGTGATAGGCGGTGATGCGCTTATCCTCCTCGGTAACTACACGGCTGCGCTTTTCGGGGCCCACAACCGTGCGGGTTATGGCCTCCTCCAGCTCCACCATGGTTATCTCCTTCTTCTTGAAGCGGGCCGCAAGTATGGCCGCCTCGTTGAGCACGTTTTCAAGATCCGCGCCGGTCATGCCGCTGGTGCGCTTCGCCAGCACCCCCAGATCCACGTCCTTGGCGAGGGGCTTGCCCTTGGCGTGAACCTCGAGTATGGCCTCCCGTCCCTTAACGTCGGGATAGCCCACGGTTATCTGCCTGTCAAACCTGCCCGGACGCAGCAGTGCGGGGTCGAGTATGTCTGGTCGGTTAGTAGCGGCAAGCACTATTATGCCTTCGTTTACCGCAAAGCCGTCCATCTCCACCAGTAGCTGGTTAAGGGTCTGCTCCCGCTCGTCGTGTCCGCCGCCCAGTCCCGCACCGCGCTGACGGCCAACGGCATCTATCTCGTCTATGAACACCACAGCGGGCGCGCACTTTTTAGCCGTATTGAACAGGTCGCGCACGCGGCTGGCGCCGACGCCCACGAACATTTCCACGAAATCTGAACCGGAGATGGAGAAGAAGGGTACGCCCGCCTCGCCGGCTACGGCCTTGGCCAGCAGAGTCTTACCTGTGCCCGGAGGGCCTACAAGCAGACAGCCCTTGGGTATGCGTGCGCCCATGGCGGTGAACCGCTTGGGGGAGCGCATGAACTCTACTACTTCTCTGAGCTCCTCTTTTTCCTCCTCCGCGCCTGCAACGTCAGCAAAGGTGACCTTATTCCTGCCGTCCATGTTCGTGCGGGCGCGGCTCTTGCCGAAGTTCATTATGTTATTGCCGCCGCCCTGGGCCCTGGTCATCAGAACATAGAACAGCGCCAGACCGCCGAAGAGCAGTATGTAGGGCAGCAGGGTCTCCAGTATGGAGGGGCCGGGAGCGGGATTCAGCACGAGGGAGAAGGGATAATCCGCCTGGGTTATGTCCTTGGCTTCCCTGCCGGTAAGCTCGGCGGTAACCTTATCCATGTCATCCTTGAGAATATCCACGGAAGGTATATAGGTGTAGAAGTCCGCCTCCTGCGGGAAGACTTCCATGCTTATCTTGCTGTCGGAGTACAGGCCTACAAGCTTCAGCTCGGTGACCTCCGCCGCCTGTACCCTGCCGTTGCGGACGTCATCTATGAATTCCGAATAGCTTATCTTTTTGACCTTATCGCCGGAAAGATCGAAGCCGGATACCAGCAGAACGATTATTCCCAGCATTATAAGATACACTATCGGTGTTGTAAGGTTTCTTCTCTTCAAAATTTTACCTCCCCGGTATGACCCCCACAAAGTCCTATGGCTAAGCATACCACCTACGAGTTTAAACTATCCATCTAATAGTAACACAAAAATTTACCTATTCATACCTCAAATAATCAAATTTAAGTGAAAAAAACGTGACGCATACCACTTTTGTCCCTGAATTAAGGGGTTTACAAAAAAGAACGGGAATAATATAATAAGTAATTGTAAAGTTATGACCGGGACACACGGTGGAACCGGAAGCCAAAGAGAGCGGCCCGTTTTTGCGGTGCGAGGGCTGCGGCGTCTCCACCCACACGCATCACCCGCGAGCGCCGGCGCGAAAACGTATTTCGCCATTAGCGCCGGACGGCAGCCCGCCGTTACACGGGCACGCGGCTACGACATGCCGCGGCAGAGAGGGCGCGCCGCGCCAACTCGGGTGGTACCGCGCAATACTGCGTCCCGATATTCGGGGCGCTTTTATTTTGCCCGAAAAAAATCATTTTAAAGAAGCTATAAAACACTAAGGAGAAGCAGATGTACAAGAAAGTTCCGACCACGCTGAATTTCGTGGAACGCGAAAAGGAGACGCTGAAATTCTGGAAGGATAACCAGATATTCGAAAAGAGCGTCCAGCTTCGGCAGGGCGCCCCCGCCTACACCTTCTTTGACGGCCCGCCGACCGCCAACGGCAAGCCCCACATAGGCCATGTACTGACCCGTGCCATGAAGGATATAATCCCCCGCTACAAGACCATGCGGGGTTACGACGTGCTGCGTAAGGCCGGCTGGGATACCCACGGCCTTCCCGTTGAGCTGGAGGTGGAAAAAGAGCTGGGCCTCGACGGAAAAGAGCAGATAGAGCAGTACGGCGTTATTCCCTTCATCCAGAAGTGCAAGGAATCCGTATGGAAGTACAAGGGCGAGTGGGAGGTAATGTCCGACCGCATGGGCTTCTGGGCGGATATGGATAACCCATACATCACCTATGACAACGACTATATCGAGTCTGAGTGGTGGGCGCTGAAGGCCATATACGAAAAGGGCCTTCTCTACAAGGGCCACAAGATAGTCCCCTACTGCCCCCGCTGCGGCACCGCCCTCTCCTCCCACGAGGTAGCTCAGGGCTATAAGGAGGTCAAGGAGACCTCCGCCACCGTCCGCTTCAGGGTGCCCGATGAGGAGAACACCTACTTCCTGGCCTGGACCACCACGCCATGGACGCTGCCCAGCAACGTTTCCCTCTGCGTCAATCCCGACGTGACCTACGCATATGTGCGGGTGGATGGCAAGGAGACCTTCATAATGGCGAAGGACCTCATAGAGGCGGTGCTGGAGGGCCACGACACCGAGATAGTAAAGGAAGTCTTAGGTAAAGAGCTTGAATACAAGCACTACGAGCCCCTTTTTGAATGCACCCGCAAAGCCGCCGGCGGCAAGGACGCCTTCTATGTGATGGTGGACGACTATGTCACCACCACCGACGGTACCGGCATAGTCCATAATGCTCCCGCCTTCGGCGAGGACGATTACCGGGTATGCAAGAAATACGACCTGCCCTTTGTGCAGATGGTGGATTCCAAGGGCGAAATGTGCGGCGGCACCCCCTGGGACGGCGTATTCGTAAAGAAGGCCGACCCCATGGTGCTTAAAGATCTGGACGAGCGCGGCCTTCTCTTTGCCGCCCCCAGGTTTGAGCACAGCTACCCCTTCTGCTGGCGCTGCGACACGCCGCTTATCTACTATGCCCGCTCCTCCTGGTTCATAGCCATGACCAAGGTAAAGGACAGGCTGATAGACTACAACCGCCGTATCAACTGGATCCCCGAAACCATCAAGGAAGGCCGCATGGGCAACTTCCTGGAGAACGTAATAGACTGGGGCATCTCCCGCGAGCGCTACTGGGGCACCCCCCTGCCCGTATGGGTATGCGACAAGTGCGGCAAGATACACGTTGTCGGCAGCCGTAAGGAGCTCTCGGAGCTTACCGGCTGCGATGAGAACGTTGAGCTGCATAAGCCCTATGTGGATCCCCTCACCTGGAAGTGCGAGTGCGGCGGCACCATGCGCCGCGAGCCCGTAGTCATAGACTGCTGGTTCGATTCCGGCTCCATGCCCTTCGCACAGTGGCACTATCCCTTTGAAAACAAGGATAAGTTTGAGCGCCGCTACCCCGCAAACTTTATCAGCGAGGCCATAGACCAGACCCGCGGCTGGTTCTATACCCTTTCCGCCATAGCGGCCTGCCTGTTCGATTCCCCCGCCTTCCTCAACTGCATCGTGCTGGGCCACGTTCAGGATAAGGAGGGCCGCAAGATGAGCAAGCACATAGGCAACGTGGTAGACCCCTGGGTGCTCCTGGACAATCAGGGCGCAGACGCTGTGCGCTGGTATTTCTACACCAGCTCCATGCCATGGCTCCCCAACCGCTTCTCCGCAGAGGCCGTATCCGAAAGCCAGCGCAAGTATATGGGAACCTTCTGGAACACCTACGCCTTCTACATTCTTTATGCGGACATAGATAACTTCGACCCCACCCAGCATAAGCTGGTGCGCGAAAACCTGACCCCCATGGACAGGTGGATACTTTCCCGCCTGAACACCCTCGTAGGTCATGTAGAGGCATACCTTGACGACCTGAAGATGACCGAGGCGGGCCGCGAGATGCAGGACTTCATGGACGACCTTTCAAACTGGTACGTCCGCCGCTGCCGCGAGAGGTACTGGGGCAAGGATATGACCCCCGACAAGGAGGCCGCCTACATGACCCTCTACACCGTGCTCAATACCATGGCGCTGATATCCGCCCCCTTCACCCCCTTCATGTCCGAGACAATGTATCAGAATATGGTCAGGACGGTGGATAAGAGCGCCCCTGAGAGCATACACCTTTGCGACTGGCCAAAGAAGGACGAGAGCTTCGTAGACCCCGAGCTGGAGGCCAACATGGCCGCCGTGCTGGATATCGTAGTGCTGGGCCGCAGCGCCCGCAACGCGGCGAACATCAAGAACCGCCAGCCCGTTGCCTCCATGTACGTGCAGGGCAAAGCTCTTCCCGATATGTATGTATCCATCATAGCGGACGAGCTGAACGTAAAGGAAGTTAAATTCGTTGACGACGCTTCTTCCTTCATCAGCTACCGCGTAAAGCCCCAGCTCAAGACCCTGGGCCCCCGCTATGGCAAGCTCCTGCCCAAGATCAATCAGTATCTGGCGGGCGAAGGCGTAGGAAACGCGGTGGTAGCCGCCCACAACAGGGGCGAGAGCTACAAGTTCGACATAGACGGCACCGAGATATCCCTGGCGGCCGAGGACGTGCTTGTCTCCACCGAGGAGAACGCCGGCTTCGTCACCGTAACCGAGCATGACCTTTCCGTGGTGCTTGACACCAACCTCACCCCTGAGCTCATCGAGGAGGGCTTCGTGAGGGAGATAGTCTCCAAGGTGCAGACCATGCGCAAGGAGGCGGGCTTCGAGGTCACCGACCACATCGTGCTCTCCCACCACGGCAACAGCCTTATCGAGGGCATATTCGCCAGGCACGGCGCGGAAATCGCCGCCGATACCCTTGCCGACTCCATCAAGCTGGGTTCAGCCGGCTATGTGAAGGACTGGGAGATAAACGGCGAAAGCGTCACGCTGGGCGTTGAGAAGTCTTAAGCCAAAAACAAAAAAACGGGGGCACAGCCCCCGTTTTTGCCCCGTATTTACGGGGCTTTATTTTTTAAATTCTTCGATTATATCCATTATTATCGCTATCTGGCTTTCGCTAAGCCCATCCGTTCTGAATATGATCTGATTTTCCGTTCCAAGCAGGTAATCCAGGGACACATTAAACATGCCTGCAATCCTCAAAAGTACAGCATAACTAGGCATACGCGCCGAGTTTTCATAGGCTGACACCATGCTTTTGGTTATACCCAACCTTGCGGCAAGCTGAGATTGAGAGAGCCTTTTGTTCTCCCGCAGCTTTGCTAATTTAATTCCAAAGTCAACCATGTTGAGTACCTCACGTTTACTGTTAGTATACCCTGCATTTGTAGTCACTAATTTAATCGAAACGTTCTCAATCAGTTGACTTTTCGCCGTTTTTTATATATTCTTTAATCGAGGTGATGATATGTGCCGTACAAAACGCCGGGTACGAAGTGTAAGTACCCTGCCTAAACGTCTCTTTTACAAATATGATTTTGAACGCAGAAACCGTGCGATGCACTATATCAAGGAGGAATACGACTATATCTCATCTATCCGCAGAAATAATATTTTATTTGATATGGCCTTGTATAAGCTCGACCAGATGATAGCCGAAATGAAATTCAACCACACCTATGACCCGTATACAGTTCTTACTGTGCCGCGGATAAGAGCGCAGATAAAACTTACCGACAAGTATGACCCACAATACCGCAAAAAAAACAAATAAAAAAAGGGGGGGCGCCGCCCCCCTGTAATTATCCTGTTATTTGCCCTCGGCCGTATCGTTCTTCCCGTCCTTGAGCTTCACGAGCGCACCCTTCAGCGCTTCGGGCATGGGCAGGCCGATGCGGCCCGCGTTTTCCAGTATGGAAAGCCCCTCGTTGGCGATGTAGAACATACATACGGCGCTCCTCACCGCACCGTTTGTGGCGGGCACCAGCTTGTCAAGCATTGTGGACAGCGCCACCAGTACGAATATGAAGACCTTCTTCAGCAATCCCTTAAAGCCTATAACGCTGCTCAGCGTCTTTGATACCGCAGCATAAGCCACGCCCGTGATGTAATCCAGGGCCACTACTGCTATAAGCACCATTATCATGGCGTCCCAGGGGCCGAAAATGTAGCTGAGCACACCGCTCACTCCTGCCAGCACCCCTGTTATCAGATTATTGTTCATTGTTTTCTCCTTTCAGTATTTCCTTCATAAGCTGCCGGCAGGGGCAGTCCTCCCCCTTGCAGCATTCGTATACCTCTTCCGTTTCCCCGCTGTCCTTCAGTACGGGCAGCCTGCCGTATCTGTTCCAGTAGCCAGCGCCGTTTGAATCCAGGCAGTTGAGCACCACCCCGTCGTCCCGGCCCATTGCCTCTATTACGAGGCCGCAGCCTATATACGCGCCAACGTGATGTATCCGCTTGCCGTTATGGCGGAAAAGCAGGTCCCCCGGAGCAAGCTGGCTCCTGTCGTTCAGCTTTTCGCAGGCTGAGTACAGCCCCCTGGAGGACATGTCGCTCTTTATAAGCTTATTGTCCAGCAGGAACTTCACTATCAGCCCGCTGCAATCGAAGGCGGCGATAGGGCTCCTGCCCTCCGCCTTACGCTTTTCCCATAGGGCTATGGCGCGTTTGGCGTTTTTCTCGCCGGTCTCCCGCCTGCGTATCCATTTCTCGGTTATATCTGTTTCGCCCTGGGCGCCCCATACGTATATGTCGCCCACGTGGCCTTTAAGGTATTTTATGAACAGCTCTGTCATATATGCTCTCTCTCCTTTATTCATTAAGGGAAGCTATTGCGGCGGCTATGGCGGAATCCACATAGGCCTTTATGACCCTGTTCTGCACTGTGTTTGTGGAGGTATCCGACATCTCCTCGTCTATGGCGCCGGTATCCGGCGTGATGACGAGGTCGTCCCCGCCTATCAGCCCGCCGCTCCTTGCCGCCTCATACTCGTCCACGGTCTTGAATACGTGTACCTTCATAAGGCTGAGATCCTTTTCCGTGGCTGTCATTGCTTTTTCACCCCCAATATATAGTATTCAACGCCGGCACAGTTTGCGGCGCTGGCGTTATGCACCGTCAGCAGCAGCTTTGTGCTGTATTCGCCCAGCAGCCTGCAGGATACCGGCACGCTCCCGCCCACTACTGTGGAAAAGCTGTCCGTGGGCTTTTCCCTGTAGTACACTATAAGCTCGCTGGAGGAGCCCACCGTGGTCTTTATGACGAGCGCCAGCGGGTCTATTGTCTTGTTCACGGTCAGCACCCTCGAGCTGTCTATGCCATCAAAGCTGCCGGAGGCTATTCCCATGCTGTAGTTCACGCCGCATACGAGATTGAAAAGCATACTATCCTACCCCCATATCAGTACGTTTACCCGGAGATCCGTGGCCGGCTTTTTGTCGGCTAAGAACGTGAGCGAATTGTATCCCTGTACGGCGCAGTGTACGTTAGCCCCCACGTATTCGTCCCAGTCCTTTGGTACGGGGCCTACTATGGCGTACTTGCCGCTTCTCATTCCATCCACGCTTATGGCCTGTGTGCAGCTGTATGTGCCCACCACCCAGCCGTCCAGCGGCAGCTCAACTACCATGCTTACCGGCTTTAATGCGTATTCCGTGTGTGTATGTACCTCCTCCGCCGCCCCTATGTCCGCCGGGGCCAGCTTATCGCTGCCGCCCTTTGCGTGGGTGGAGGCGTGGCCGTTGGCAAGGCTTGTGCCGCCCACGCCGTTTGCCAGCACCAGCTCATTTCCAAGGTATACTGCCATAGGCAATCCCTCCTTTTTGGTTTAAGAGTATCTGAGTATTTTCCATGTTGTGACGTTTCCCTCCATTGCTGCCCTGCAGTCCGCCGCGGCTGAGTTTGCCGCCCCCGCCGCAGCAGCAGTCTCCGCGTTCAGCACCTCCACCCTCTCCATAAGGGAAGTAAGCTGTGGGTACTGCGGCGCAGAGGTCAGCGTTTCGCCGGAAAAAATAGCCTTGCGGCAGGCAAAGTTGAACTTTGCCGTGGTGACGAGGGTGGAAAGGCTGGGATCCGAGTATATCTGGAGCTCGCACTCCACCGTTCCGGGAGCCACGGAACCCGCAAAAAGCTCTATATCCACCTGATTGTTAAGCGTGCCGCAAAGAGTTATGCCGCCGTCAGCATCGTAGCTGTCCTGACAGGCGGTGCCGTCGCTCTTTGAGAACACCGCTATGACCCGGCACCCGGTAAGGTCTACCGGGTAGCCCCCGTCTGTGAGGAGTATGGCAAGCACGTTGCCGTTGTCCCCGTCCACCACCGTGAATTCCCGGTTCGCCCCAGCGTCCGCTATGTCCAGCGCAATATCGAAGGTCTTTTTTACCGCAGCCATAGGCACCCCCTTAACCGCCGTATTTCTTCTTAAGGCTATCGTAAAGGGTTTTGCCCAGGGCGGAGTATATCTCCTCGCGCCTGCTGCTCCAATAGCTGTTTTCGCTGCTGAAGAGCTGCCTGCGCTGCTCGGCGGTGAGGTTGCGTACATATTCGGTGTAGTCCTCTCTGGAAAGGCTGCTCTTTTTTGAGCCGGAGCCGCCCTTTGACGACTTAGAGGAGCTTCCCTTTGCCGCGGCGGCGATGGCGGCATTCTGCTGGCTGAGATACTGATTGTACCAGTCGGACGCCATGCTGAGCGCAGTCTTCTGTGCAGCCGCGTGAGCCTCCGCGTTGTACTGCTGGGCGTTCAGGCTCATCTGATCGTACTTGTACAGCGTATCGTATATCTTCT
>ULRD01044906.1_pt1 | contig 16149 bp, 8 predicted proteins | sample 1955181 | NCBI WGS metagenome assembly ULRD01 (sample SAMEA4835675, study PRJEB28245) | human gut metagenome | biome: gut microbiome; material: fecal sample | place: Denmark | collected 2008
TGCGGCTATCTGGATAATATAGCTTGTGGTTGCGGGATCGATATACATTGCTGCCTGTGAATTAATTACGTTAAACATATTTTTTTACTCCTTTTTTAATTACTTTATTTTAGAATCGCTCTGCCGGCTATTCATGCTCGTGCTTTGGCTGTTGTTCCCAGTTGCTGAAATCGCGGGCGTCGCCGGTTATCTTGTAGAGTGCATGGAAAGAAAGTCTTCCGTAATTGTTGAACTTGATCGTTTGCAGATACCTGTCCGGATGCAGATCGTTGTCAATAATATCCCTATAGGAGCAGCCGAAATCTTTATGATCTATGCCTGCGTATTCCAATACGCTTGCGGGGAAGTTGTCGTTGGAAAGCTCGGAATATCTGTCAAAAGAGAGGACGCCGGAGCTGCCTTTGGGTTTTATCAGCAAAGCCGTTGTGATAGCGCTGTTGAGGGTGTGCTTTATGGGATTTATTTCAACGGGCGGTCTGCCGTGGTCTCCGACTATTATTATTGTGGTATTATCATAAAGTCCAAGAGCTTTGAGTTGATTCATATATTCAAAAATTATCTCAAAATCTCCGCGTGTAGTCTGATAAAAGTTCGCGTCTTTAACCGGTTGATAAAGAGAGGCAAGATCGCTGGAGCACGTATGAGCGCCGCTTAAATGGATAAAAGAAAAGGTCTTTTTATTATTGTCGTCGGTTAGACCATATTTTATTAAGTAATCTTTGAATCGCAGATCAGTTTCGGGTTTCATTGAAGTTAACTGCTGGTCTGCAAGAGCATGGTCTATTTCTATAAAGTGCCGTCCTACGTTTGCGCCGAGGCCTTTGGCTAATTTCCCTTTAAAAAAACATGGGGAAAGTCTTGCGGATGAAAGCTTCAGAGTGGCGTGAAGTATGCCGAATTTACCAAAATAGCAGTATTTTACCGCATCTTCGGGCGCATAGGCGACATTATCACACTGACTGCCTATATAGCGGGTGTTGTTTATTGTCGTGATACAGTCCGGAAGAAGATTGACCGCGTAGCCGCCTTTTTCTTTCAATTCAGATGGCAGCGTTCTGCCCGACCATGCCTCGTGCATATAATCGGGCCATTCCTTTCCGTTGTAAAGCTTGTTGGTCAGCATCTGTGGAACGGACGGAAAGGTATTTGTATTATGGGCAACGTTATTCTGATAGAAAGTAAAGCCGTCCAGCTTTTCATTTAACTCAGGATATTTTTCGAGAAGTTCGTCCATCCATACTCCGTCAAGTCTGTCTGAGAGAAACACCACAATATTTTCCTCTGAAGAGAGCGACATTGCAGGTTTATATGAAAGATATCCCGTATAGGTATCGGTAAGCTCGAATTTCGTGCCGAAAACAGCGATCCCTGCCCACACGAGCTGAATCCCAAGGGCTGCGGACGCTCCCCATATAACTGCATTTCTGCGAAGCTTTTCAAGCTTTCCGAGCTTTTTGCATAACAGGACTATAATAATAGGAAGCAGGGCGATAAGGAAATATACTATAAGATTTATTACAGTAATTGAGTTAATGTGATTGAATTTTTCTTTGTCCCCCGAAAATACAATGCCGTTGTCGTTTATGAGAACGCTTTGGACAAAAGCTGATATAAGCGCTCCCAAAAGCAGCAGTGAAACTCCTTTGAAAAATCCCTTTGTAAAAAAACGTATTACTATGAGGATCAAGGTCAGCGCTGCCGTACTAACAGCGGCTCCTATGCCCATAACGGTAATGTAGCGGCTAAAGGTTATAGGAAATTCGTGCTGATTGTTTATGTAAATACATATAGGTGATAGAATGAAAAGTGCAAAGTTTACTGCGGTGCTGATAAGCAGTGCTGACAGAACATCTATGCGGCTTATGGGAGTTCGGCTGCGCGTTTTTGGAAGAAGCTTTTTATGCGGAGCTTCTCTTGTTTCGGGCAGTTCCTTTACAAGTGTTTTCATTATAATCCCTCCATATATCTTGGCGATACCGAATGCTTGTTTGCATATATTTGCCGCTCTGCATTAAAAATTACGAAAAGCTGACAAAAGCTTTTGCGAGAACACGTTCGGGCAGACACCTTATTAATTTTATCACAGTAATCGCCGTATGTCAAGAAAATAACCGCTAATTGAACAAAAATAACAAAAAAGTCACATATTTCGGATGAATTCATAATGTGCCGGTTGGAATACTTGTACTGAGTCTCGCATAATAATGAACAAAGCAATTTTTCAAGGAGGTTCCATATGGAATTAAAAATTAACAGAGAGACCGTACCTGCTGCCGACTGTATATATGACGGCATTCAGGAGCAGACCGTAGAGCTTGATTATATCCTCCCGGATTATTATCCGGATATTTTCAGACTCGTCCGCTGCGAGGTTATTCCCGTTATAAGCGGATATACCCTCAGCGGAGAAAGGCTTACCTATGAGCTGCGCTGCGATATAAGAATAATTTACTGCAGTGAAAACGGCTCGGCGCTTCAGTGTATCTCCCAGCGGCAGAGTTTCTCCAAAACAGTTGAACTGGGAAAATTCTGCGAAAATCCTACAGTCAAGCTTATCCCGAAAGCCGATCATGTGAACTTCCGTGCTATGAACAAGCGCAGGCTTGATATACGCGGTGCTGTCTCGGTAAAGATAAATGTTTCGGGTGAGACGGCGCAGGAAGTCGTTTCCGACGCTTTTGGCATGAACGTTCAGCTCAGAAAAACTCCTGTGCGTTTTGCGGCGAAGAAGATAGTAGTTGAAAAGCCGGTTGAGATAAGCGAGGAAACGGAGCTTACCGCTGCTCAGCCTTCAATTTTAGGTATAATAAGCTGTCGCTGCATCGCCGAGGAGTGCGAGAAAAAGACAGTATCGGGGAAGCTTCTTGCAAAGGGAGACGCTGAGATAAGACTGCTTTGCTCCTGTGAAAGAGACGGCGAAGGCGTTATTGAGCCAATGAGCTTCACTTTTCCATACAGTCAGATAATAGATATAGACGGTGCGGACGATACATACGAATTCAGCGTAACTCCCGAGGTAGTGAGCTGCGACGTTACTCCTGCTGCCGATAAGGAGGGGGATAACCGCATTCTTCGCTGTGAGATCGAGCTGAGGCTTATCTGTCGGGCTGTTAGATCCTCGTCTGTCATGATCGGTACCGACGCATATTCCACTGTTTATCCCTGCGAGGTAATTACCTCCGACATACGCGCCGAGCAGCTTCCGACGGTTTACAGCGAGGGCTTTCGGCATACGGCTCGTATCGCCGAGGGCGATGCTGCTCCGCAGACTATTTATGCCATGTGGTGCACACCCAAAAATATCAATACACGGAAGGGCGAGGACGGACGTTCTCTTGTTGTAAGCGGTATGCTGACTTATTCAATGGCGGCGAAGGACTCTTCGGGAATGCTTGTAATGCCCGATAAGGATGAAGCATTTGAGGAAACGATCGCTCTTGACGAGGACGTGGACGGCTGTAATCTTTCGGCTGTTATTACAGTAAAAGACGTTTCTTATAATATAAGCGCAGAGGGAGTTCTTACCGCCAAGGCTGATATTTCTGCAAAGATATCGGCTTACGGATGCGCTTCGCTCAGGGCGGTGACTGATATTATTGTTGATGATTCCGTTAAGAAGCAGCGTGACGGAGATTATGCAGTGAAGCTGTATTTCGGAGTTGAAAATGAGGAGATATGGGATATTGCAAAGCGCTACAGCACGGGGGTTGCGGCAATTATGGAAGAAAACGAGCTTGCGGGAGAACGCCTTGAAAACGGCGGAATGCTGCTCATTCCAATCGTGACCTGATAATACTATAGTGAACGTCAAAAAGAATTTGACGTTCACTATAAAAATTGATTTAAAGCGCCTCGCACATCCGCACGCTGACGCGTGCTCCGTGCGGATCGGCAATATAGAGCGTGTTCGCCAATTATATATAAGGAGATAAAAATGGTAAAAGATATTTACAGCAATATCGCCGAGCGTACAAACGGCGATATATACATCGGCGTGGTGGGACCCGTGAGAACGGGCAAATCCACATTTATCAAACGTTTTATGGAAACATTGGTCATTCCTAATATTACAAGCGGTTTTATGCGTGAACGCGCCCTTGACGAGCTTCCTCAGTCGGCGGCAGGCAAAACGATCATGACTACCGAACCGAAATTTATTCCGGAGGAGGCTGTCGAGGTTGATCTCGGCGGAGGCGCAGCTTTCAACGTCCGTCTGATCGACTGTGTGGGATATATTGTTCCAAGCTCTCTGGGATATATAGAAAACGAGCAGCCGCGAATGGTAATGACTTCATGGTTTGACGAGGAAATCCCTTTCAACATGGCTGCCGAGATCGGAACTCAGAAGGTCGTCACCGATCATTCGACTATAGGACTTGTTATCACGACTGACGGTTCTGTTACCGATATTCCGCGTGCCGAGTATGAGGAGTGTGAGGAACGCGTTATTCGCGAACTTAAAGAGCTTGGAAAGCCGTTTGTAGTTATACTCAATACCGTGAATCCCGCGTCTGCCGAGTCAAAAAAACTTGCCGAGGAGCTGACTGCTCGTTATGATACAAAGGTAATTCCGGTCAACTGTCTTGAGCTTGAGGAAGCCGATATCCGTGATATACTCAGAGAAATACTATTTTCATTCCCTATCAAGGAAATAAACATACGCATGGCGCGTTGGATAAATACTCTTGAAAAGGGGCATTGGCTAAAATCCGAAATTCTTGGATGCATAAGAGAAGCGGCAAAGGATATACGGCTCGTCAGGGAAGCTGAAACTGCGGCTGAAGCTATGTCGCATTGTCCTCATGTTGTCAAAGCCGGAATAACCTCGATCGATCTTGGAAAAGGCTCGGTTACCGTTACTGCCGAGCTGGACAGCAGCTTGTTTTATAAAATTCTCGGGGAAGCTACGGGAATTGAGATCGAAAGCGAAAGCGATCTTATGCCGCTGCTTATGGAACTTAACGATATTCGCCGAAAATATCAGCGTATAGAGCCTGCTCTTGCGGAGGTAGAAGCAACCGGCTATGGAATTGTAATGCCGGAAATGAACGAGCTTACCCTCGAAGAACCGAAGATCATTCGTCAGGGCGGAAAATACGGCGTGAAGCTGAAAGCTTCCGCGCCCTCGATACATCTAATGAAAGCGAATATCAATACTACCGTAAGTCCTATAGTCGGAACGGAGCGGCAGTCTGAGGAGCTTGTCATGTATCTTCTTGACGGCTTTGACGATAATCCGACAAAGATATGGGAATCAAATATTTTTGGTAAATCGCTTCACGAGCTTGTAAATGAAGGACTTCATAACAAGCTGTATAAAATGCCTGTGGAGGCGAGAATGAAGCTGCAGGAGACTCTGCAGCGCGTAATTAATGACGGATGCAGCGGCTTGATATGTTTTATTTTATAATAAAAAGGGCGTTCGGATGAACGCCCTTTGATCTGTCAAAAGCAGAATCAGCATAATATTAAGAAAAATTACAATATCTCTATGATATGCTGCACTGAATCAATCAATATCTATTTCTGCAGCTTTAAACAGTCGTTCGCGGAAATCGGCGATCGAGTTAATGCCTTTTACCCTTTCAGCGTCCATAAGAGCGCCGATATATTCGCCGTTGATAAATGCGTAATATTTTCCGTTTCCGGCGTCGGTGAGCTGATATGTCTTTTCCGAGCCGTCCTCAAGACCGAAAACAGCCGTCAGGATCGGGTCTTTAAGATCGGGAGAAGCTTCCATGTCGATAGCGCTGATTTTCAGAACGGCAAAGCTATTAAAGAAATTACGGAACGCAATATTCATGCTGCCGTCGCTGAGATCAATGTCTTTGCCGCAGCAGTTAGCCTTATTTTCCTTGACATTCATTGAATATGTTTCCTTTTCAGCGCCGTCAAAGGTAAATTCAACGCTTCTTACCCTTGTTATATCGGCTATAGGCATATTTGTCAGCAGGAAATCCAAGGGGGTATAATTGATGAAATCAACGTCAAATTTTGAGAACATCGTTACCTGTCCGGAATTTTTTTCAAGAACGTAAGTATAATTGCCCTTCGGATCAAGTATGTCATTAAAAAGAAATCTGCATTCGCTGCCGTCCAGACCCTTGAAAACTGCTTCGGCTGTCGGGGAATCAAAGCCGTATTTTGAAAGATCGGTAAGATTTTCGTCCAGCATATTTTCAAAGGAGGCTGAAAGTCTCGTAAGGTTTGCGACCATTGTCGTCACGCTTGTAACGTCGAAAGTCAGATTTGAAAAATCTTCAGACATCGCCCATGTATCCTGATCCTTGTCATAGGAAAGATCGTAAACTGTCTTTCCGTTGCGTATAACGGTGATCTCAGCGATCTGACTGCTGTCATAGGGGATAAAATCCTTTGATTTGAGCATCATTTTCTCCGCTTTCAGAACGCTGCCGTAAGTGGTTTTTACTGCGTATATCTTATCCCTGCCGTCAATGGAAATATAGTAATAATCACCGGTTGGACTGGCGTTTCCGACATAAATTTTGTAGCTGTTTTCACCGTCAGAGAGCGTGATTTTGTCGGGTTTATCCAGACCGTATTCGGCAGGATTATCGCTTGAAAAGCTTGTTTCTGCGGTAAGCTGACCCGAGTAGGTGCAAAGAAGCTGGAGATATGTCTGATCCAGAGGAAACTGGTCTTCGCTTGTCAGCGACCATAGACCGTCGTTAAGCTCCACGGTATAATTTCCGTCGGCGCAGTCAAAGTCGATTTTTTTTATGCTTTCCGAGTCAAATTGCAGCAAATTCAGATCCGCACGCTCGGAGGCTTGTTTTTTGTCGTCGTTTTCTTTATTTTTCTTAACGCCGAGAAAAGCTCCGACAGAAACTCCGGCGGCGATAAGAAGAACGATCAAAGCGATAATTGTTTTTTTCATTACGCGTGTCTCCTCTTGAGCCATACCAAAATACCGAAGATCATGATCGAGATCGGGAGAACGGTCGTCTTAACCATGACCTTTTTTGCAGCCTTGGCGTCGGCAAATTCAAGTGTATCATAAGCGTTGGATTTGTTTCCGATACCCATATCTACGTCAATATCCTTTAGCCATGTGTTTGAGAGAAGCGTAAGGAACTGTGTTCCCGAAACGTCGTATGTAACACCGTCGTTGTCGATCATATCCGACGAACCGATAGTGAAAAGCTTTCCGCCTGTGGATTTGTTGTAGGAGTAGAATCCGAAGTCAAGCTGAACGCCGCTGAGTTTATCGTTTGCGTATACGGTAGTTTCTCCGTCTCCGCCCATAGCTTTGCTTTCGGTAGTATACTTGCCGCTTGTATCGCTGATATTTCTTATAATGGACGATACCTCAAAATTACCGTTGTTCTCAAACTGATTGTCGGGGAGCTGAGTCATGCTGCGCGCATTGGAAATGCCGTTTTTATAAATTCCTTTAGAAAGCGCATAGTTAAGGTCGGTAGTCAGATCCTCGGTGAATTCGTCGGTTTTCGGAGGATATTCAACTTTAAAGAAATAAGGATCCTGAACGGATTCGCGGTTTTCAAGCTGATTTACGGGATTTGAATCGGCAACTATGTTGTAATCTATTTCGATGCCGAATTTACGGAGAATATATTCGATATTTTCAAAACGTCCCTTTGTTTCGCAGGGCGGCAGGAGCATTGAAACCGAGCCTCCGTTGTCAAGGAAATCCATAAGAAGCGTTCTTTCGGCGTCGCTGATATCCTCCTGAGGTGCAACGAGATAGATTATCGCAGTATTTTCCGGAATTTTAAGTTCTTCTGCAAGATTGAGATCCTTAGCGTCGTAGTTGTTCGCTTTGACGGTTTTTGCATAGGTGCTGTAGTTTGTTTCGACTGATTTTTCGCCGTGACCCTGTAAAAAATATATTGTAGGCAGCGAACCGCTTGTACAAGTTTTTATTGCGCCGGCAATAAGCTCCTCGCCGGCATACTGGATGATTCCGTCGGACGTTTTCTGGAAGATCTTATCATTACTTACACGCTTTATGATATCGCCGCATTTTATGAAAACGTCAGCGCGTTCAACTCCGAGAATACCCGAGGGGTCGAGAGCGGTTGCCATTTCCGGCTTTTCATTCGGGTCAAAGCAGATAAGCTCGATATTATCCCTGTCCCTGAGCTGAGTAAGGGTATGATAGAGCGCAAGATAATCGGGAGTTTCCTTTAAGGCTTCAAGTCTGTCCAAGAGGAAGTATACTTCGATCTGCTTGTCAGATGTATCGTTGAGAAGTTTCACAGTAATATCGTTGAGGGTGTATTTCTTTGCAGGAGTCATATCATATACCTTGTCTTTATAGCCGGCGATCAGGTTAATGGGAACGAATATAATAAGCAAGAGAACCGCCATGGCGAAAGCAACGGCGCCCGAAAGGTTGAATTTTTTGTTTTTCATGCGGAATTACCCCCTGTTCCAACGTTTTTTCTCGATTGAAATATAGTTCCAAGCGAGAAGCACGATAATTGCCGAGAGGAAGAAAACTATGTCGGAAAGGCGGATAAAGCCTTGAGAAAAATATGCGAATCTCGGCTGAGCCGCAAAGGAATTCAATACCGACCGAAGCTTAGGATACTGCGCTATAAAGCCGGTATTTGCAAAATCGTCGAGGAAAAGGAAACCGAACATTATAAGTTCGCCGATGATTGCGGCGATGATCGAGTTTTCGGTAAACGAGGAAATAAGCATTCCCACGCATATGAACATTGTTCCCCAGAGGAAAAAGCCGATATACGCGCAGATGAGCTGGCTGTATACGACCTCGCCGTTAGCCTCGGTAATTATCGGGAATACGGCTGTTCCGGCGATCATGAAAATAAACACCGTTACGTTTGCCAAAAATTTGGCGAGAACTATTTTCAGAACGCTTACGGGAGAGGTCATGAGAAGAACCTCCGTGCCGAATTTTCGCTCGTCCGCAAAGGTTCGCATGGTAAGTATCGGTATGAGGAAAATAAAGTAGATTATGGCGTTGTAAAACACCTCGGTGAATGAGAAATAAATGAAATGACCTTCAACGTTGGCGATTGCCGCAACTAACATATATGTAAACAGGAGAAGAAACAGTCCGGTTATCGTGTATGCAAAAGGCGTGAAGAAAAACGACTGCAATTCTTTTTTATAAATAGGAAACATCTTACTTTTCCTCCTTTTCTTCCGCTGCTTCTCCGGAGGTATTTTTTTCGTCGGGAACTATCTCGTCAAGCAGGTCGGAGAGCTTGTTTTTTTGAACTGGACGATTAATAAGCTCGATAAATATACTTTCGAGATTTGGCTTATCGGTGTAAATTTCAAGTATATTTACGCCGCTTTTAATAAGTTCGGCCATTATTTCGCTTCTGACTATGTCGGCGTCGCCGTCAAGCTGAACGGTAAACGAATAGATATCGCTGCCTTCGTCGTCGATGGCGGTGATCTCTTTAACGCCTTTGGCGATCTCAATGATCGAAGCGGCTTTGCTTTTGCTGCCTTTGACCTTAATGTGGAGGAGGAGAGCGCTGCGGAATGATTTTTCGAGATTTTCAATAGTGTCGATCGCTCTTATGTCGCCTTTGTTTATGATAACGACACGGTCGCAGACCTCGCTTACCTCGCTTAGAATATGAGAACTGAAAATAACGGAATGCTCTTTTTTCAGGTCGCGGATTATATTTCTTACCTCGATCACCTGATTCGGATCAAGACCGACGGTAGGTTCGTCCAAAATTAAAAATTTCGGATTCCCGAGGAGAGCCTGCGCAAAGCCGACGCGCTGCTTATATCCCTTTGAGAGATTGCGTATAAGCTTTTTGCTGACGTCTGTAATTTTAAGAAGCTCAGAAACGCGCTTGATCTCGTTCTTTCTTTCTCCTGCGGGAATCTTTTTCAGTCCTGCGCAGAAGGAAAGATATTCGCAGACCTTCATATCGGGATATACCGGAGGTATTTCGGGAAGATAGCCAATGTTTCTTTTCGCCTTGACAGGATCTTTTGTGATGTCGCAGTCATAAATACTGACTGTTCCTCCGGACATTGGAAGGTATCCTGCGATCATATTCATGGTTGTGGATTTTCCGGCTCCGTTTGGTCCAAGAAATCCAAGTATTTCGTTATCGTTTATAGTAAAACTGATATTGTTTACAGCACGATTGCTGCCGTAAAATTTAGTGAGATTTTCGATTTTTATCATGGATATGCTCCTTTCGTGTAAATTTCGGCACACGTCAGTTGACAAGCGTATGCCGGTGCAGTCGGCGTACGCTGAGCTTGTTCAACATAACATACCATTGTGTTATTATCTCAAAAAAACATAAACGTGAAATTAATAATTAATGAATAAAATGTTAATTCGATTGTGAGCAAACTATAACGTGTGTTAGCTTACCGCTAAATATTATAACGTTAATATGTGAATTTTGTGAAAGATTATTGTAAAAGAAATGAATGTTGCAAAGTAAAATTAAAAAATATTTAGAGTTAATCATTAGTACATAAATGATTTTTTTTGAATACAAACGACATGACAAAATATACAAAAAAGAGTTCTGCTATGTGTGCATAGCACCAAAATATTTCTGAATGAATTAATAAAAACTGTGAAACTGTTGACATGACTTTATTTGTGGAATATAATAATTATGAAAATAGTTTGAGAATTGTGCGCCTTTACATATCTTTATATTTTTTAGGCTCACAGTGGACGAAGTATTTTTAAAGTGTACCGCTTCGGCGGTGTGCGAGTATTATTCATTTTTTCATTAAATCATTTCAATTAAAAATTTTTATGAGAGGGGAAATTTCAAATGATAAGCAAAAAGAATAAGGCTCTCGTTGCCGGTGTTCTTGCAGCTGCAACTACAGCTACAGCAGTAGTTCCTGCATTGGGTTCGGCAGCTTGGACAAATCCAAAGGCTACAGAAGGCGGCGCTAACGAATCATATGCTGCAATGTTTGAGTCTTTATACGATGATGTTATCACAAACGGTGTAGAAAACGGATACCTTAGTAAGACGAACAACGGCGGCGATTCTTTCGGTATTCCTTACCACTCTGTAGAAACACTCTGCGTCGAGGCTCCCGACTACGGTCATGAGACAACATCAGAGGCTATGTCCTATATTGTATGGATCGCATCTATGCATGATGTACTTGCTGAAAAAGGTGTTATCAGCGGTTCCAGCGATCTTAAAAAAGCATGGACAACTCTTGAGGCTATGATCCCTGGCTGGTCAAAGGCTCACAACAGAGACGATATCGACTACAGCTCAATTTGGAAGCTTAGCAAACTTGAAGCTGATTCAGCTGAGGAAGGCGATACGCCCGATGCATATCCTGTAAAGCAGGTAGGCGGTAAAGCTGCCAATCCTTATTTTGATATTTTCAAGTCCGCATACGGCAGCGATAACGGCTATTACCTTATGAACTGGCTGGCTGACGTTGACGACTGGTATGGTTTCGGCGGCGGAACACCAGGTGCAGGCACCGGAGATTTCGTATTCATCAATACTTTCCAGAGAGGCGAGCAGGAGTCTTGCTTTGAGACAGTTCCTCAGCCTTGTCTTGAAGAACTTAAATACGGTAATACAGATAAGCAGGGCGATAACGGAAACGGTATCAAAGCTATCTTCAACGGTAAGGATCAGGTACCTGCACAGTATGCCTTTACAAACGCTCCCGACGCGGAAGATCGTGCTATTCAGGCTATTTATTTTGCAAACAGATACGGCGTTAATACAGGTGATCTTTCTGCTCTCGCAGGTAAGATGGGCGACCAGTGTCGTAACGATATGTTCGATAAGTATTATAAAGCTATCAGCAAGGATACAAGAATCACTGATACCAGTGTTGGCGCAGGCACAGGTTCAAACAGCTCTCAGCACTTCCTTATGGCTTGGTATACATCATGGGGCGGCGCTCTTACCGCTTCCTATGGCGATTATCAGTGGGCTTGGCAGATCGGCTGCTCGCATTCACATCAGTTCTATCAGAATCCTCTTGCTGCTTACGGTCTGCTTTATGATTCAAAGATCAATGCAGGTATGAAAGCAAAGGGCGCTTCCGAGGATTATAAGGAATCTCTCAAGAGACAGATCGAAATGTATCTCTGGCTCCAGTCTGTTGACGGACCGTTCGCAGGCGGCTGTACAAACTCATGGAGAGGTCGTTACGAGACATATCCTGATGGACACGCAACATTCTATGATATGGCTTACGTTGCTCACCCTGTATATGCTGACCCGGGTTCAAACCACTGGATCGGTAACCAGGTATGGTCAACTCAGCGTCTTGCAGAGCTTTATTACGATGTAATGATTAACGGTGATAAGACAGGCGGTATGAAGTTCGGCGGTCTCAGCCTTGAAGATGCTCTTGATGCGCTTCTCAGCAGATGGATCGAATGGTTCGAGAAGAACACTAAGTTTGATTATGTTACAGAAGACGGTACAGAGATGTCATATGCTATTCCTTCAAGCCTTGACTGGGGTGAGTCTGATACTGACTACACCTGCACACCTGATACATGGACAGGTAAGTATGATCCTAACGGCAACCAGAGTCTTACCTGCACAATCACAGGCTATGGTCAGGGGGATATCGGATGTGTATCTTCACTTTGTAATACGCTTATTTATTATGCTGCTGCTAAGGGTGTTGCTGCTTCTGAGGCAGATCCTGCAACAGCTAAGGATGATTCTATTGCAGCACAGGGTCTCCGTCTTGCTAACAAGCTTCTGAGCAAGCAGTGGAACGGCGGACGCGACGATATCGGTCTTGCTTACGAGGATCATAACGGAAGCCTCAAGAGAATATTTGAGGAGGAAGTATATATTCCTGATTACTATAAGGGCGAGATGCCTGACGGTTCAAAGCTTGAACCGGGCGCAACATTCTCTTCAATCCGTAAGAGCTATGAATCTGATCCTATGTATCAGGAGTGTAAGAAGGTTTACGATGCAACAGGCGGAACAGACGATTACACATTCAAGCTCCACAGATTCTGGCATATGGGCGATGCTCTTATGTCCTACGGCGGAATGGCTCTCCTTTATCCCGATGTTAAGCCTCTTGATCCTGAGGATGACAGTCAGACAACAACAGGCAGCGAAGATATTCTTTGGGGAGACACTAACGAAGACGGAGAAGTAAATCTTGCAGACGCTGTTCTTATTATGCAGAACTTAGCTAATCCTACTAAGTATAAGATTACAGATCAGGGTAAGCTTAACGGAGACGTTGATACAAACGGAGACGGTCTCACAGGTAATGACGCATTTAAGATCCAGCAGTTCGTATTAGGTCTTATTACGACACTTAATCCAAACGCTTAATTTATTTAAATATTAAAAAGGGCTGCATTTGCAGTCCTTTTTATTTTTAAGATCTTATTTTTATATGAGAACAAGTTCTAAAATTTACCGCTTGCAGGGGACTAAGGCTTTATGTTCAGAAAGCAACTATAGGCATTTATAAAACTAAGGGCATTCTATTGAATGCCCTTTTGCGGTTATGTCAAATAGTTATTATTTTTTCTTGAGTTTGAGCAGCTTGTAAATAAATAATTCGATTGAGACAAGTCCGATAACAACAGCGCCTGCAATAAGGGCGATTATACCGATATTTCCGGACTTTTTATCGTCATCGTCAGCTTCATCGGTGGTTTTTGAAGCTGTTGAAGTATGTTTTGTAGTTTTTGAGGATGATTCATCTTCGTCATCCTTAGAAGCCGCTTCAGTATTGCTGCCGGAGGGCTTTTCACCTGAGGCATTGACCTCGTCCGGTTTGATACCGCCGTTGTTTTGAGCAATAAATCCTGTAAGCCAAGCAAGAGAAGCGTTCCAGTTAATGGTACATTCGTTTACCGACCAAGCTTCAATGTGATCGAGATAGCATTTCTGGGGAGAGATCTCTCCTTTCTTCCAACCTGAACCCTGAACCCATGGATCCTGCATACCCGAATTGGGACCGCCCGACATAACGCCCTTTGGAGCTTTGGGGAAGCTTTCGTCGATTTGTCCTGCCCAGTAACGGTGGTGCGGATTTTCAACAGCATGTGTGCCGTAGCCTGTAACGTAAGAATAGTCCATAGCATTTCTGCCAAGCAGATAATCCATACCGCCGAGAGCTCCGTTTATATATTTTTCATCATTACTGAGCAGATACGCATAAGCGAGAACTACCGAGTTATCGGCAACTACTGAATTTGATCCCCAGATGTAGCCCTTATCCTTATCCTCGTAGCTGATCTGGCTTGAAGCGTAAGGCAGTCCATAGCCCTGTTCTGATTCAAGCTTTAAAAAGGCGTCGGACGCTTTTGTAATATTTTCTACAGCAGTTTCGTAGTCGCTGCTGTCCACAGCATCCTTGTTAAGTGCGATACTGAAAGTTCCTAAAGCCGTTGTGTGACCCCAGTCAAAGCTTCCGTTCGCACCTACGCTTTCGCCGCCGTCCATAGTTGTGGGGCATTTAAGAAAAGCTTTTGAGGATTTCATATCGTCATGATAGCTGCTGTCGCCTGTAGTGATGAAAAGCTCTGATGCAGCCCAATAAAATTCGTCCTCAACATTATCGTCGCCGTAAGCTCCTCCTCCGATAGATTCGTCTAATGGAGCAAACATTTTGGGATTTTTCTTTGCAGCCTCGTAGGCTTTTTTTGCAGCTTTAAGGCATTCGTCGGCGAACTCATCGTCAATACCTTTCCAGAGACGAGCCGATTGTGCGGCGCATGCAGCAAGATTAAGGGTAGCAGCCGTTGTCGGCGGCTTAACGATACGCTTCATTTCGTCATCTGCGGGAGCGATTCCGAGAGCTGTCCATTTTTCATCGTGAGCCTTATGATAAGCCATACCCTCGTATTGACCGTCGGCTACCATCATTTTAAGCATCCATTCCATTTCCCAGCGTGCTTCGTCAAGAAGGTCGGGGGCGCCGTTGCTGTTTTCTGGGATATTCATCGTACCGTCAGCGTAAACATCCTCATAACCGAAAGTTTTGGCTGTTTCGTATTGGTTTTGCATAAGCCAAAGTGAAAGTCCGCCGTTTACAACATATTTTCCGTGATCTCCTGCGTCGTACCAGCCGCCTGTAACGTCGATAGAGCCGCTGCTTCCGCTGTATCCCCATGTATGCTCAATCTCAGCCATATCCTTTGTATGACCGGCCGCACGGGCAAGAGCATCCGCGTCTCCTGAGGTTATGTATTTGCTGTCGATCTCTATACCGCTTCGGTTTTGATAGAAATAATTCAGCGAATCGTAAAGAAGCTCGGAATAGACTGAGCTGTCACCAATTGGAAATTCACGGCTTTTTGCGCCGTTTTCAGCCTCAATGGTAAAGGTTCCTTCCTCGTTAAGATCAGAAAAATCAATAACATGAACTGTGTCTCCGGAATCGTCATCCTTGCCGAAATATTCAGAAGTACCGGAATATACGGTATTACCGTCTGCATCCTTTACCTCGAAATCAACGCCTTCCTTGTCGCTGCATATAAGCGTAGCGCGCTTTGCCCTGTCAGTGAAATATCCGACCTGGTTTGTAAGAACGTCGGCACGCTCCCATGTAAAAGCATTAATATAGTCATTCTCATCGCTTGTAAGATCTATCAGGGACATATTATCGAAAGTAATGACTGTGCCTGCCGGAAAGCAGCCTCCCGGAGTGTACTGACCATCGCCGCCGAGGTGGAACGACCATTCAGCTACCTCAAGAGATTGGCTGGCAGTAAAAGTAAGGCTGACCTTTTTGGTTTCGTTGGCATTTATCGGCATTGGATCCCAGTTTGCACCAAAATCGCCTTCACCTGTGGACATATTGTGCCATATCTCGACATCGCCGTCAAGATTGCCTATCTTTGTGTAATATTTTCCGCTGTTTGAAGCGGTGATCTCGTATTTTACCTCGTACTGATGACCTGCGACGATTTTCAGTCCGCGGTGGCGGAACTGGCAGTCCCATCTGTCTTCGCCTCCGTTGGAAGCGCCGCCGGGATTAATAATAGTTGTCTTGTATACGCCGTTGTCGATCTCAAAGTCCATTTCTCCGGGAGCTGATTCAACGATGTGCCATGGCAGACCAACGCCGCTGTCAAAGTTTGTCTGACCAAGCTGCTGACCTGCGTTTGCGGTTAGCGGGGCAAGCTGTATAGCTGTCGGGGCAGTTATACCAACGGCGACA
>ULRD01017522.1_pt1 | contig 16029 bp, 20 predicted proteins | sample 1955181 | NCBI WGS metagenome assembly ULRD01 (sample SAMEA4835675, study PRJEB28245) | human gut metagenome | biome: gut microbiome; material: fecal sample | place: Denmark | collected 2008
AGAGCCATCACCCCATGGTATAGTAACTTTTGCCATACTTTAAGTATTAAATTTGGGGTATAGTAGAGATATCCCACCCTACTATACCAAAACTCCGTATCTTTACGATTTGGGAGTAACAGTGAATGTGGTGTTGGTATCCACCGTAACCTGAACTACAGAACCACTCTGAGGTACATCGATCTTTGTCGGTGTAACTTCGATAAATGGATTACCAGCAGTCTGATGCAGTGTAGCCGTAGCCTTCTGTCCACCAGCAGCAGTAGCAATAATCTGCTGAGTTCTGGCTTCAATTGTTTCGTTTTCTGCTGCAGTCAAAGTAACACTAAAAGTGTACTTAGCTTTAGCACCGGGGTCACCAGTTATTGCAATACCACTAGTTGCAGAAGCTCCGTTTGCAGTAAATTTGATTGCAGAAATATCTGCACCGATGACATCTCCAACACCTTTTGAAAAGGTAATCTGGGTAGTATTGGATTTACCAGTTAATGTTACACTACCACCACCCTTATCAACTGCTGGGCTAGCATTATCAAACTCAATGAACTCTGCAGCTGGGAGATGGTTAGCAACAAATTGCTTCTTCTCAGCTACACCGGAACCCTCTACTTCAAAAGTGGCAGTCTGAGCTAAACGGTTACCTCGATTAGCAACTTCTGCCTTTACCTGTAAAGTTGTATCACCAGAACCAGTGGAAGGACTAACAACTATACCGTTCTTTTTTACTTCGGCCATTTTTTTTTTATTTGGGTCTAACTCTAAATGTAGTATTCGTCTTTACGGTAGTTTCATCCTCATAATTATTCATTTCGTTTAGTTCAAGGATGTACTTGGTCAACTCTAAATACTTGCCTACATTTTCCAAATAAGCAAGTATCTTTTTCGTCTCTTCTGGAGTCTCTCTCTTCAATACTACAAAGAATAACAAAGCCTCATCGTGTGCTTGAGCAACTTGAGTATCACCAGATGGAGAATATACTTTACCATTGATTACAAACTTATCCTGTGCCCAGTCAAAGTCCCAGTAACCATCTTTGGTTAAATGGCCATTCTCTGCTAATGATCTCTTGGTTACGTATAGCACAATATTGATACCGTCTAATTCACCTGATACGGTTTCTTTTAATGAAGGCCAAGTTCTTATGTAGTTATATTGGATTAAGCCATCCAATAGATACGGTTCATAGTTGTTTCCAGTATCTTCACCGTAAGATAACATCTGGTCAAATCTCTTCAACCAGATTAGAGGTTGCTTCCCTGCATCCACTTCAACAAAGTCATTTACTATGGCTTTGTATCTATCCCATACTCCATTAGTAATCCTTTTCCTTCGTGCCATACCCTACTTCTTTACTGGGAAGCCGGGGTCTGGGCCATCTAATGGACCTGGCCTCCGGTGATTGACTACTTTTGGAACTACTACCTTCTTCACTGTTCTGCAAATAGGTAGATATATGGAAAGTCTTTCAGCAAGCATACACAGGTTTTGTTTGAGTATATCAATAACTCCACCTGGTTGCATTGCTTTTATAACATTGGATGAGGTTTTAGATTCTGAGTCTGTATCGTTGAAGAATTCTACCTCAGTTGGACCTGTTTGTATTCGTTTAACCTCACCTGAACCTCTACTTGATTCAGAAGATTCTGATTCAGAACTAGGGGTTGAGTTACTATCTTTAACCGATTCTGCAGTAGCACCAACCATTAATGAGATTTGTACAACCATATAATCATAGGCTGCCAATTCCATAATTAGCTGGTTTTCTAGAGCTTCATAATACAACTCATTATTAAATTCCTCTATTGGAATCTCATGATTTACTAGCGGCTGAATATACAGCTGCCATTTTTCAATGAATTGCTGCTTCTCTTTAAGAGAAACCTTACCGAAGATATCCTCAGGAATATAAGTGTCTATCAGCTCATAGATACTGCCAGGCAACTGGGTATTTACTTGATCACTAACTCCGATTACATTGGTTTTGGAAAGATTCTCTCCACCATAGTTATTTGTTATTGTTACCTTGACAACATAGTCGCCAGGATTTTCATAAAGATGGGAAGCAGTTACCACACCTACATGTGATTCTGTCTTCCCATCACCAAATACCCATGTTACTGTGAAATCATGAGGTAGCTCATCAGCGAATGCCCTGAACCTTGCATTTAGTCCAACTACGGTAGATAAAAAATCCACCGTTTTCATATATTACTCGTCTTCTCCGCTGTTAAACTCATCTAAAATGGCATTTACCAAGTCAAGCTTAGTATCACCATCTTCTGGTTCAATGTCTAAATAGATAGCCAAAGCTTTCAGCTCTTCTCCATTGAACTGATCCTTTATTTTTTCTGGAGCTTCGCCTGCCTCTATAAGACCAATGAACTTATCTTTAAGAGCTTCTGTGTCCACTTCTTTCTTTGAATCAGCTTTCTTCTTAGGATTAACTTCTTCTGTCTTGACTTTAACTTCTTCTGCCTTAGCTTCTATAAGGTAACCATTTGCAATAGCTGCTCGGATTACCCGGGAATTAAACTGATTCTCGGTTATCTCAACAACATCCTTGCGAAGTACCTTAATCTTAGAAGCCTGATCATAGAAGATACTTGCCTTTGGATTAAGTTTTATGTATTTTGCCATAGTTAAATGGATTAAAGGAGGGAGTATATACTCCCTCCTTATATTGTTAAGTGGTTTAATTATTCGAGGATGCCTTTCAGGTAATTATCTACATCCATGTAATCAGGGAATCCATTGGTAGAGAATTCCTTAGTTGCATCTATGAGGATAGAAGCATCCTGATACATCTTCGAGAAACCAGTAGTTAACGAAGCATAAATAGCCTCTGTCTGGTTCGATACTATACGTTCAGACTCAAGCATAAGCTGCTTAGCAGTCAACTTAATCATGGCAGCCGATGGATCTACAAGCATTACCTCATTTTCTGGAGTTCCACCGTGAATATAGAAGTCTGCCGAATTTGGAACTGGAGTCTTCAGGTTCAAGCGAGCATCAGTAGTACCCGACGAACGTAACTTGAATTCAGGCAGATCAAGCAGATCAAGTGCCTGCTCTTCACCACCGATAATAGTACGGAACTGACGACCAAGGCGAGATGCACGAATCCATACCCGGAGAAGGTCACGATACTGTATACCATTCTGAGTATCACCTACACCGATAACAGGAGCCGATTCAGAACCATCAAGTTTGTTACCCTTTACGAGTACATCCATTGCCAGAGCATCCATTGCATAACCAAGCTGAACACCGAAGTCACGAAGGAAGATGGCCATTACATCCATGGATACATAGCTACGTACCTCATCGGTTACCTTGAATCCCTTACCGATCTTGAAAAGGTTTACCGACTTCTGTCCGAAGGATACAGTACCCAGAGGAATTGTCTCTGCCTCGTTAACTCGTGCAGGATTAGCATCCGACATATTTACCAGAGGCATGATAGCCGTTAGCCCATTAATAGGCTGATCAGATGCAATGATGTTCGGATAGAAAGGTGCCTCACGCATTCCAAGATAGATTGCCTCACGTACAATCTCAGGAACAAGCCAACGCAGCTCAGGATTAGGCATGGAGTAAATATTCTCCATCGTATCAACTTTCGGGTTGAAACCGATAGCCTTGAAATAATCCTCCTGAGTGAGACCGTATTTCTCCTGGAGCATATCACCCAGATGAATATCCACTGGGAGACTCTTGTTGCTTCCCTGACGGAAGCCATCCATGTTCTTTACAATTTCGGGAAGCTCCTTTAAGTACTGCTCCCGAGTTAAGGTTTTTTCTGCCATATTTAGTAATGTTATTTTCTGTTATTTTACCAGGATTTGAATCAGATCACCAACCTCAGCTACATTGATAGCTATGAACTTAGTCTCTGCATTTGCATCGGAGGGCTGGAAGTTTGTATACGTTCCGCTTTCATCCAAAGTTCCATCGGTCTTAACATAACCAGTGGTGGTAAGCTCTGCCTTAGCTATACCGTGTATAATTGCAAAGGCTTCTACCATTACAGTTACTTCTACACCAGCTGCATTTGCAGGATATGCAGGATACTTACTGTAGTTAACAGCAATACCGAGATACATATCACCAGCTGCCCCAGTATACGGAGAGATAGTTCCATCGTCATTAAGTTTTACCGGTTGACCCTGAACGATGGTATCGCCACTCTTTACCGGAAATGCCTGATGAAGCTTGTGCGATTCACTTTTGTAAATCACAGCCTGTGGGGTCCGTCCACCCACTTTGTGTAAGTCTGCCATAATTTAACTTGATATTTTAGTTGTTTGTTATTTCTTTTCTCCCCGAAGTTTACGATCTGCCAAAGTTAAAGCTATATCACGAGTAGATTTCGGTGCCTTATTCTTTTCCTCATCATCTTTGGGATTAATAGATGATGCTCGGCCAACATCATGAGAACCGCAATTATTGCAGTGCATGGGGAATTTCTCTTCCAGCTGTGCATCATAAGTCTTACGCAGAGCTTTGAGAGTCTCCAGAGTTGTTCCTTCATTCTCCAGTAAAGCCAGGATATTCTGGTCTACCTTATCCTCACCAGAAACTTTCTTATATGCTGCCACCGTTTCCTCACGATACGATTTAATGTGGCAATCCCAATTCTCTTTAGCCTCCTTGTAAGAATTGAGGTCTTTTTCAAGATTAGTCTTTTCCTCAGTGAGTTTTTCAATTTCCTCATCCTTCGCCTTCACAGCATCAGCGAAGTCCTTGTTCTGCTGTACCAGAGTTTTAATCTGGGTGAGAGCCAGCTCTGTCGAAACTTCCTGACCTTCAGAAAGGGTCAAAAGATTTTCACCAAAGAGGCTCGCAAGCATCTGCTGCAATTCTTTGTCCATGTTTGTTTTATTATTTTGGTTATTATGGTTACCCTTTCCGGCACCCTTTTCATTATTAGATTTACTGGTATTGTACTTTATATCTTTTTCTGAAAGAACCTTGAAGTCGAATAGAGATACCCTCTTTATCGGATCATTAGCCTCGGCTGCTTTCTCTTCGGAAAAAGAATAATACTGACTTCCAGCATAAGCAGGGCTATTTAACCTACCACTCTTAATCAATTGAGCAAATGGATCAGCTCCATGCCATACCAGAGATGTCTCTTTATAAGAGATTATCTTTGTAGCAACCCTACGTATAAGTTCTCCCTTATCTGTATATGTACCAAGTTTAGAATAGAACTCCCATATATCCTCAAATTGGTGGGATGGTTCCCATGCAAACTCTACAGTTACAGAATTAGAATGTATAGAAGGTGGATCCATTTGTATACCACGAGCTATACGTGGATTTGATAATCCATCTATCTTCAGTATACCGTTTATACCAGCAGGTATTACTACTCCAGTCTTTTCATCTTTGTATGCGTCTTGCCATTCAACAGATTTAACTGATCCGATAGCATTAGCCACATCAGTTTCATGATCAAGGTTTACAGACTGACCAACCAGTAATGGCATTGACTCTTTGAGGATCTGTTCTGGAAATTCAGTAGGATTATACTTCTTTGCTACAACAGCAGCCGAAAGCATTCTGAACATTGGCTCAATAAAGTCTGTGTCCTTTGGTTTCAGCATGTCTGGAGTTACATTTGGCATAAATTGATTCACATTCAAAGTACCTCCCCACATACCGAACCTCTCTAATGACTTCTTTGGATCATCACTGAAATTACCTGTTCCCTTGTAGAAGTTTTCAGAAAGAGAGTGAGCATCAATAACTACTTTTGGTACATCTGATACCATTAAGCTATGAGCTGCACTTAACACCATTACATCGGTGTTTTGTTTTTCAATAGGTGGCATAATTTATCTCGGTTTACTATCTTGATCACCTCTTCTTGGGTTTGGGTTATTTTTGTCCCTGCCCTTACGATCTGACCTTTCTTTATCGTCTTTTCTATCCTTTTTCTTCTTACCAGTATCTGTATCACCAGTACCGGATGAATCATCTGAATCTACTGGTGTACGGGGTTCTGGTAGATCAGGAGCTTCATACCCCATATCACGTGCAAATTGATCCTGGCTTATGATACCCTGATTGTAAAGTGTTATATTTACACGAGCCCTATATTCCCTTGCTTGCTGTAACTTAATGTCATCAGAAACTGTTGAAGTTCCAAATTGAATTGTTATTCCCTTGTTATTAAATCCAGCCAGACGCAGTTCTAGAGAATAAAAGAATTCCAATACAAATATTACAAGTGTTTGGATATTCTTTAACTGGGATATCATCTTTGACAGCTGTATACCAGCCCCTCCTTCTGTTCCAGCTTGAGATGCTGATACTCCTATGATAGAACCATTTACCCCCAACCCATTAGCAACAGACTGCTGGTTCATATTCCACGGGAGATTTATGTTCTGCATAGAAGCTGATGTTGACTTCAGGTCGAATTCATGATCATCAATATAACCAACTACAACTCCATCTGACATACCACTAACTATGTTAGTCTTCATCTTACGGAGTGTACTGTTTAGACGACCTTGATAAGCTTTTTCACTTTCACCAGCAGTACGAGGAGGTTTAGCCATCTTTGCCTCTAAGAATCCAACCATACCCATGATCTCCATGATATGTTTGAAATTCTTTCTCATAGTATGCTGACCAGCTATAGAGTCTAATGCAGACATAAATGGAGGTACTCCATACGGTTCATCAGTATCATTGTACATCCCAACATAACAATATGTTTCTGTATTAAGTCTGATGAATGTATCCTTTACTCCATCTACTATCCTTGGATTCCTCTGATATGGATGATATACTCCATTGTTCTCTCTCTTAAACCTTATAGTTTCTGGTTTAATGAATAGTATTGTCTCTAATCCAGTCAACTCTTTGTTTGGTACACCCTCTACTGATATTGCACCACCAACTAAAAGTTGAACAATGAACTTGTTTACCAATCCGTCTATACCAGCTGTATATCTTGACCACTTCTTAGATACCTCTCTAAGATGATTTCTCATCTTAGTTGATTCTTCTGCGGTATTGTTTGGGAAGTCTATAGTATGGCCAGTATTTGACAGCTTGAACATGTCTTGCAGTGCAATACTGACATCTGGGTTTACTTTGTATAAATCCCGAATAATTGGTATTAGTTCTGTTCTGAAGGTTGGAGTAACTAAGTTAGTAATACCATTTAGAGTTGTAATTAACTCAGAATTTCCCACACCATCATCTGGTTGGGAAACTCTTCCTGGACTTATAGAACCCTTTCCTTCATCTTTGTTCTTTGATTCTTTGGGCTTTGACCTTGTGAACCAACTGATAGGATTAAGTTTCATGTTATGTAAATTTGTTTATGTTCTACTGAGGAATAACCACAGTTGATGATGCACTATGACATCTGATGTGATTTGTTATGGCTTTACCGAATATGGAGTCATCGGAATATGTTTCACCCTCTAAGTCAATATCCATAGATGAGGTACTCATCCTATGTTTACCTCGGGCAATAGGTCTTCCTGCACCATCATATATGAAGGTATAAGCCTCTTGAACAAAGAACGGATCTTTAATTACCACATTGTTTTCCCTTATATCCTTTTCAAGATTCTCTACAATTACTAACCTATTCTTTGCGGTTGTTAACCAACCCGGGAACTTCTCTTCTTCTGGACGACTGTGACGTTTCTTCCTTAACAATTTAGTATAGAAGTATAGGTTTGGATAACCTTCATCTTGGAGTATAGTTGTTACAGCCATACCAACATCATTAGTCTCTGGAGCTAGCTTAGCAAAGTTATACTTTTCTCCGATATCACCAAGTAAACGAGCATATTTGTTCAAAGGTATTCTACCCTTGTATACTGCAGACTCTTCTCCATCTCTATCCATACAAGTAAAAGCTGAATAGTCAGTACCTCTACCAGTTGCACAGTCACCACCAATGAAATACTCTTTGTTTGGATCAGGCTCATTGAATTCCTTATACTGACCTTTCAAACGTGTATTGATAATGGGATAGTCAGATAAGCACTCTTCTATAGCCTTAATATCAACTAAATCAAATACTGTATTACCAGATGATAGGAAGTCACCATCAATCTCCTGAGCAGTTCTCTTTGGACCAAGAGCAGTAGACATCTCCTCATACCACTTCTGATCTCTATCAGGGTGCATCTGCCAATAGAGTCTGATGGGATTAAGCGGGTTACCACCAGCTATAGCATCTACCCAAGCACCGTGGAAGAAATTACCTACACCATAAGGGGTGTTATGAGACACGTAGTCTTCATTAATGAGGTAAGATTCATCGTGTTCAACGCAAATATCGTAAATGGTATCGTAATACTTTCTAACTACTTTAAGCTTAGAAAGATAGATACTTGTACACCTTTTACCAGATACAATGCGTTGAATATAAGGTTTGTTCAGCTTAATTCCGAACTTATATTCAACCTCCTTAGATATCTTATCTAACACTCCATAATAGTAACCAAGCTCTTGATAACGATATCTTATGTAAGCTACTACTCTTAAGTCGTAGTTGAATCCACCTTTCAGCTTAGACCCAAGCTTCATACCATAAGAGTATTTTGCAGCTTTTTGACTGTTCTCAGCTACTGTAACTATCTGGAGATTGGTTACATAGTTGTCTGAAGGATTGTTGTTAATGTGGTCAACTACATATCCTTCTGGAATTTCTCCTAAGAATACTTTAGCCACCAGATTGTGGACACATATCTTTTTCTTTTGACCCTTATTCCACAACCTTATATTTAGGTATCTCTCCCTATTATTACAAGATCTTGGTAACTTCTCTACCCTCGTCCCATTCTTTACAATGAAGATTCTTCCCCAGTTGGAGACTTCATAGTTTGGATAACCAGGTATGGGTTTGCATATCTCTTTCTTGGGTTTTACGGTTACTGGATTCTGCTCCAGACCACTTATACCAGTATGATAGAAGATAGCAGGTATATCTCGTTTGATTATCTCTGAAACAGGTAACCAACCTTCAAGAGTATACAACTTATGTTTTGGAGTACATTTAATAACCTTACCTTGCTCATTGTGAACTTCCCAAGTTTTAAGTACACCCTTATTTACAGAACCAAGTACTCTCTGCCACTTTCCAGTATGTGATAATACTCTCAGTCCAAGATGTGATATATCCATCTTACCAAAAGTTTTGGGACAAATAGAATCAACCCTAAAAGGACCATCCTTGCCAATAATCTGGGTATCTCCCGTAATACAAGAGTTTACAATTGCAGCACCACCAGTTGATAGTGTTGGAAAGGCGGATGCCCAAATAGTTGAAGCCCATCTTACAATTGCTGCCTCATCAATTACCAACAACGACAAAGATTCAGAACGACCTGCTTGATCTGATGTTGGTATAGACTCAATTATGGAGCCATTTGCAAATTCTATTGTTGATACAGAACCAAATTCTCCAGTACGACCGTTTATAATTGGTTCTTGTAGATATGAAGGAAGATTCTTGTACATAAACTTGATCTTCTTCAGTACCTTCTTTGCTACAGTATCTTTGATCGAGATGATGTTTATCTTCTTGTTTGGGTGATACATTGCTAACCATAGGCAATACATAGATATCAACTCTGTAATACCAGCCTGACGGAATTTAAGGATGATATTGAACCTGTTCAGCATGAATTGGTATAGTACTGCTTTCTGAAATGGATATAGCAAGAACTTAACCATACCCAACACAGGGTTGATAACATAGCAGAAAGTAGAAAAGAAGAATGGATCCTTCATCACACGGACCAAGGTCTTAAGTTGTTCCGGTGTAATATTTGTATCTCCTTCTAGTAATGTCTTCTTTCTTGCCATATCAAAAACTGTATGAAACTCTTATGTAAGGATCAAGTGATAAATTGTCCCTGAGTTTGGGATAATAGTTGAAATTCAACCCGGCCTCATAATTAAATTTACTGGTATTGTACTTCAAGCCTAAATCCAGATCATGCATGTTATGTACCGGTCTGATGGTATATTGTACGACTGGATCAAACCTTTTTATGAGTGACGTTTTCTTATTGGTTAACTTCCCATCCGAATAGTTGTACTGATAACGATCATAATTTACCTGATACTCTTCAGTAAATAGTTTGCAGTCTGTATTGAAGGTAGTGATTGACAGTTTATCTCTACTGGAAAGTATCTGCAGTAGTTTTGGAGCTTGTGGATAGTTAGTTAAGAACAACTCATTGTATTCAACCTTCACTGAATCTTTCTGTATGATGGTAACTACTCTATCAACATACTCTATTCGTTCAATTGGTACTGAATCTATCTGATAGAAAAATACCATGTTGGGCAATTGCATTTTTGGAAACTCTACCTTTGGAACAAATGGTTTATTAACCCAAACTGTATCTGGTTGATGGTTGATATTTTCCAAGTCATGCCTTAACTCTGAATTCTGATCCCACATCCAGAATATAGTTAAGGTCATAAGTATGAAGGCTATGGTTAAGATTACATTTTTCATGTGATTGAGATTTTATGAAACCATTAAGGGGGGATTATAGGGGGGATTAAAGAAGTAAGTCTTAATCTAGAAAGAATAAGAATACTACTATAGAACAAAGTATATGTTTATATAGCTTTAGCTATATAAACTTCTATTAGTATTTTAGTATACTAAAATACTAATAGAATTCTCCTTATACGTATGCGTATACGCGATAGGGGGCTTGATTAGAGTATTTTAGCTTTCCTCAAGCAAGCCTTTAACCAAAGTGAATTCTCGTATACAGCTCCTTTTGTCAGGGTATTCCTCCCCTTGTTCAACCAATAGGTTGGATTGTTCTTATCAAAATATACCTTAAATGATTCTGGGAATCCCATGATGACTCTATATTCATCAAGTCCCATTATCCTTCCATGAGGATTAAATTGCCTGGATGAAGGTCTCACAGTCAAAGGGTAACCTTTCTTCCTATTGCGATATACTCCTGGTAGAGTTTTCATCTTATGAGTTCTCATTGGCCATTTGTGATCATTTTTGAATTCAGTTTTCCATAGCTTCCTCACTTGAGCTACAGTAAGAGTTGTCTTAGACTTATCAGCATAACGATACATTGCTAATTTCTTGTCATCAGATTCTCTGTAATTTATGTCTTTTCTTACTTTTTTCTTCAATTGACACAGATTCTTAGGCTTAGTTACTTGAAAAGTGTGATCAAATACTTTTGGATTGATTCCAGAATCCTTACGTACTCCTATCATCACTAATCTTTTCCTACTTTTCTGGGAATTACCAAATACCGTAACGGAATGACAGTGTACTATAAGCTGATAATCAGGCAAATTATTTTCCCATTCACTGATAGGGATGAAATCTAGAAGCTTTGGAAGGTTCTCAAGCATAAATACTGCTGGTTTGAACTTCTTAACACTAGAAAGATACAGATTTAAGGTTGCATCTTCTCTTGGTTTACCCAGGGTTTTCTTCCTTGAATAGGAGAATACAGAGCTATGACCACAGGATGGAGAACCAATGATTATGTCAATTTTGGTAAATTTCACCTCTTCAAGGCTCTTTAAGAATGGAATATCACCAAAATTAAGCTTCCATTGTAGTTCTCCTTTGGAATGGAATACAGCTCTTGGTTCAACATTAGCTACAAGATGATCTTTAAACTCGAAAAGAAGCGCTCCTTGCGCTCCACAGATACCAAGTACATTCATTGAAAATAGATTTGTTTAATATATACCGGATGGTCTTGCTAAAGACTACTATAATATGCAAATTTAATATCAAAACTATATGAAAGTTGGAGATTTACTACTGGTAACTGGCACTGCATTTTTTGAAAAGATCAAAATTGTTGACCGAAATAAGGGGATTTATACCCTAGAAAATGGGATAAAGACAGATAGAACTCTTCATCCACTGAATTCAACATATAAAGTTGAACCTTTTGATGAGGAAAAGTATAAAAATCTCATGGCACAGAGACTTTTAACCAGAAATTTGGAGAAATTGACTCTGATCAACAACAAAGGGATAGAAAATCCAGAAATTGTTAGATATGCAGCTAATAAACTAAGTCGTATACTTGAAAAACTGGAAGAAAAATGATACGTTTCATGATAAGATTCCTTATAACAAATCACTTTATAAGGGTTATAGACAATGGGATTTCAGATGCAGGAGTACTTAGCAAAGCTTGGAAAGGAATAAACAAAGAGTATGAAGGCAATGAATCCTGGGAAAATGGCAAAAAAGAAGCCTTTCAAACATTCATCATCTGCTTTATAGGTCTAATCATCATTTCATACATAGTATGCTAACATCAACACCACAAATTTGGTCCGGATATACACTTATCATCATGTATATCTTAGGGTTTATCTTCTGTATCTTTCTCAGAATTGTAATAAGTGAAACTCCCTTGAAAAGATCAAGTACTCCAATAAGGTATGGAGTTTTATTCCTTATATGGATGATGAGTCCAGCAGTAGTGATAGGATTATTCTTTTTAACAATAAAAATTATCTTCAGACATGGCGACAAAAAGAACTAATATAGATATAATCATACCAAGTGCAACATATCAACAAAAGAATGATATACCAGTATGGGATGCCTATATAGAAAAGGTAGTTATAGACGGGGATATTCCTTCCCTGATATCCGACAGGTTATGTGGAGGGATAAAGTCTATGATAAATGGCTATCCTCAAAAATTCAGTGGACAGCTTAAGGGTAATATAGAAAACTTACTAAATGAAACAGAGGTTAGTATCTATAAGAAATATGGAATAACTTACTCCAAATTAAGGGTAAAAAGAGATGGGTACTATTTATTAATTTCTACAAAACCAGACAAACCATTTGACATTTGGGAACCTTAATCAAAATATTTATAGGGCAGTAAAAGTTTATACTCCCGGTCAGTTCTATGCTGCCGGTGGAGTAGTAGAGGAAATGTTTTACCAAGAAGTTGGTAGAACAAAGAAGTATCTAAGGAAGAGAGTTGGTTTTGTACGTTCTTTCGAACAAGTAATCAAGAATCTGAATGATGAGGCTTAGAGAAAGTTTCATTATATGAAAGCTAACGTTAGGGGCGTAGATTATACCTTGGTATATGACCTAGAGAATAAGGAATACCCATATCTTTTCGTAGAAACCAAGTTCTATTTCAAACAGAAGGCTAAGGTTAAAGAACCAGACCAGAAGTAGTAAATGTAATCACACAAAAATACCCAAGCTTATAAGCTTGGGTATTTCGTTTGTGAATTAGTTCTCGAAGTATTTCATGGTTACGTTACCATTGGCATTTATTACCATACCAATAAATACGTTATCTGCCATTCTTCCTCTACCGTACAGAGATGTGTCAAACTCTAATCGGTTAGAAACTTCCCTTGGTATAGCAGGTGTAGTTAAAGTAAAGGTTAATGGTTTAGTAGCACTACTAAAGCTAATTACAGGTGTAGCTATAAAATCCATGGTATAATCATAACCAGCACCAACAGTTTCGTAAGTGACTCTTATTGTGTGTATAGCTTGATACCGAAACGATTATTCCAAGTCTATATCTCCAAAACTTAATAATATGTATTTCTTAATCGGTTTACTCGTAGGTTTTATTTTAACTCTCATTATATACGATATATTGGTATGGTCCTTTATGCAGTTACAAGAACCTTCCAGAGATTTATTAAAGAAAATAGGTGAGTTATTTATATTTGGAATAATTTGTATACTGGTAGTCACCATTACAATAATTATAATTAAGCCTTATGCCTAAAATCATTAGTAATACTAAGGGAATAACCCTGGATAAAGATGGTCAGCCACAAGTTGACAACTCATTTGAAGGCCCTGCCTATGTAGTTCAGGATATGGGATTGGGTATCGAAGAAAAAGTAATATCCCTTACTAGAGAGGGTGACCGATTAAAAACCGAATACACCTCTGAAAGGGCTTACATCAACGATGGATTTGAGTTCTTAATAGAATGCTCTGATTGTAAAGCTATAACTAAGGTAGAGAAATATGGTTTAAGTGAAAACAAGCCTTACATAACTCGATGTAGTCAATGTGGGAAGATATTCATCAACCCTTATTATAAGGACCCAGTAAGTGAATCCTGGGAGAAGAACCCTCCAACTCAAATCGTAGATTAACAATGGAACAGAGGGAGAAAAATACAACTATCCTGGAATGGATAACCAAAGCCAAGGAATGCTACCTTAATAATGAATTACTTCATGGTATGTGTAATGCCTTCAGTAAGGTTATTCTTTACTCTCCTGATTTGGAAGCCAACCTTATAAGTATACTACAGGAGATGGACCATCCCTTATATAAATTCGAAGGTAAGATAATGTATCGAAATGAATGGATTCCTGCCTTGATACCTGAATTTAATTTCGACTTCTTAGATGGTAATAGGAATACTAAGGCATATGAAAGCTATTAGAGAGGTGATTTGCCTTTAAGGGACATTTACTGGTGGGAAAGGGATGACAAAGAATCCATGATTAAGGCCTTTGATAAATTGATAGGGATTTATGAGGCTAAGGTAAATGGTAGAGCCTTATAATAGGAGCCATAAAAATATCCTGAAAAATTTTATGAAGAGCCTTTAGATAGGTTCTTCATTTTGTGTGGGGAAGGGAGGTAGTGATCAATTCCCTTATTATGAGCTTTATCACTGGGTTTATTTTGGAGCTAGCAGTAAAATTATGGCCCTTCATGGGAGCCTTTAATGCGAGGAGCCTAAAACATCTAGCAGTAAAAAAGGCACACGGTGTCCCTATCGCAAAATTAAAATTAATTAAAAATAGGGGACAAATTATGCCCCCTACTTCTTCAATGAAATTTAATTACTATTTTATTTTCAATAAATTGATAAGTTATTTTATTTTTTATTTGTTTCTTTTTCAATCCGTGAATTAAAATAGTTTCTTTTTCATTTACATATATTTGAAATTCGTATGTTTTTTTATCAAATATATGTTTTATTTTATTTAGTAGTTTCATATCTTTATTTTTCATTCATTGCAGAAAGGAAATTTTTAATCGTGTCTTTCTTTTCTGTGTTTGCATTTGCGTCTACGATACATTCTACATTAATGTAAACTTGCTTTGCATATTCTTGCCACGCTTTTTTCAATGCTTTTCTCTTCTCTGCATTTTTATTGCTGGCAATAAATTCGGCAATAAAAGCGTCTAATTTCTTGCGCAATTTCATACGCAAATTTTTCTTTTCTTTGTCCGTTTTATACTCTGCAAAGATTTCTTTGCGATAAATCGATTTTCTTTCATTGGTTGAAAAAATTTCGTTGCCGATTGCTAAAATTTCATTTGCTTTCATAGTAGTAAAATTTTTTAATTGGTTTAACTTTTATTAGTTCTTTTCTATATTACAAATATACAACAAATATTTATAATTGATGGCCCCGGAAGCATTTATTTTCATAAAACTTTCTGGGAGCTATTTCTGGACATTCCTGGCATGGGGATTGCTTTGTTGGCCTTCTTGGCACCATCAGGGTACCTGAAAGAAGGTTCTGATAGAAGGTCTTAATGTTCGGTTCTTAAAATGGTCTTAGCTCTTGGGTTGGGTCCTATATGTCCGAAATGAATTAAGGCCTTAGCTCCTACCCTGCATTGCCTTTATTTTCAACCTGAAGTTCCCAGGGTTGGCTTAGGATTGGGTACCCTGCCTTTCATAATCTAGAAGTTCTTAGTTTTATAAACAAGTAAACTTATATTCCGTAAGTCTTAAGTTTCTATGATATGCCCCTGCTTGCATTGGGATACACCTTTCCTTGCATTCATTCCCCCTATATTATATAATATCTGAGGGCCTGGTTGGGTACCTATATGGTACCTTAGCCTATAATATAAAAGGCCTATAAGCCAAGCCACTAAAAGCGATATAAGGCCTTAACCATATACCAATATAAAAAGGCCGCTAAAAGCGGGGCCCAACCTTGAAAGCAAATGAAGGTTAAATCTTATCGACCCCTCAATCCTTCAGGGCCCATAT
>ULRD01058274.1_pt1 | contig 15878 bp, 17 predicted proteins | sample 1955181 | NCBI WGS metagenome assembly ULRD01 (sample SAMEA4835675, study PRJEB28245) | human gut metagenome | biome: gut microbiome; material: fecal sample | place: Denmark | collected 2008
TTAGGCGCTCCAGCTAAAATGTACAGACCTTGGTATATCATTTTTTCAATAATATACGGAGTCTGTACCATTTGCGTGTTCATGACGTAATCGCAATCGTAGATTTGTAATTTTTTTCTTTCGCCCATTTACATCGCTCCTTTGCTGTTTCAGTAAAATAATATTAGCGCAGCCGTTGACATCTGTCAATAGAAAATGTATAATATCACTATAACCTATTCTATATTCTCTACTGAAAGGAAATAATTTTATGGGCATCTTGGGCAAGGATTTATTTGATTTCAATTACAATTTCCTAGAGTTTACAGCATTGTTTTCCAATGAAATGATAATGATCGAAGAAAATAGTTATAAGCACGGAGAGATTCTGACGGAATTTTTGAACTATGATATTTCCGATTTTTCATTGGCAGTTAAGGAGCTTAAAATACTCTGCGGTGACGGACAGGAGAAGAGTTACAATGCTATTGAGAAAAGATTAATAAAAATGATTTTTTCAATGCCGCTGTTTCGTGATTTTGATTACAGAAAAGAGTGGTTGAAAATAAAAAAATCATCAAGTCCTTATGAGAATCTTGACGATTATGAAAAGCTGTATTCTGATCTGCTGCTTTTAGAACGGTATCGCTGGTTTATCAAAGAAATGTTTAGCAAAACGAAATGGAAAGTCGATACAAATAAATTCGCAGATTTAATTGAAAATAACGGCATTGGCGCATTTATGAGCGGAGTAAGTCTTGGTGAAAACGGATTTGTCGATGCGCCAAAGCTGTCCATTCAGTATGAGTCACGTGAAACCAACGACGGTACAATTAAAATATATGAAAAGATGAAATTTACAAATCTGATCGATTTTCTTTATGTCGATCTGTTCAAGGCGATAATGAATAATTATTGTCCTAAATCCTGTAAACTCTGTGGTAAATTCTTTTTGCAGGAACCGGGACTTGCTTTTGAATATTGTCAAAATACTGCTCCTGATGAGGCGGTTAAGCCCTGCCGTGACATAGGTTCAAGAAAAAGTTTTAAAGATAAAATCAAAAACAATCCGGTATGGGAGATTCATCAGAGAGCCTACAAAAAATATTACGCTCGTATGAAGAAAAAGAAAATGTCGGAACAAGACTTTGCTCAGTGGATTATTGAAGCCGAAAGATTGAGAGATGAAATGCTGACAGTTTATGAAAGAAATAATAGTGCGGATTTGAATGAATATGAGAAAAGGATGAACAGAGTCTAAATTATAGAGGAGAGCAATAGCATGTTAAGTTTTTACCTTTCTATGTTGGAGGCAGATGAAGATAAAAATAAATTTGAAGAACTATACAGAAAACACAGAAATGATATGTATAACATTGCCTTTAGCATTTTACATAACTGTGAAGACGCAGAGGACGCTGTTCATGACGCATTTGTTTCTATTGCCAATAACTTTGAAAAAATAAATAAAATTCCTTGTCAGGAAATCAAGTATTATTTTGTTATTATAGTTAGGAACGTTTCAATTAATCTATACAACGGTAATAAGAGAAGAAATAAATATTGTGAAGAATTTGATGATTTTAAAACGTCGGTTGATGCAAATGTATTTGAAAAGTTTGATTATCAGCTATTGGTTGAAAAGATTTCAGAATTGCCGGCAATATACAGAGACATTATATATTTGTATTATTATGAAGAATTGACGGCAAAAGAAATTTCAAAAATTCTTAAAATAACTCCTGAAACTGTATGGAAAAGAGCGGAACGAGCCAAAAAATTATTAAAAGAAACATTAGAAAAAGGTGAACAGTATGCAGCAAGGTCAGCAGCTGGAGTGAAGTTGATACTGGTTATAGGGGCTATATGTCTAACAAGAAATACAGTTTGTCCAGCGGTACGTATCGCTTAAAAACCGTTTTTAAGGTTTATGCCGGAAGTAAGTATGAGACAATCACAAAATACAGTTCAAACAAAACAATTTAAAGAAGGAGAAATCAATGAAAAGGAAAACTTTTAGTAAAATCGTTTCATTTGCATTGATTGCCTCGCTTTCAGTTAATATGGGAGTGTCGGCATTTGCAGATGAAGCAAATTTCAATTCAAACAATACGGCTGCTGTTGAAGTTCAGCAGGGATTTGAGTATGTTATTCAAACAGGCAACTTATCTGTTCAGTCTGCTAATCCTGTTATTAATGGAGAAGTGCAGGAAACAGACGATTTATTGGACTTAGACAACGGTCTTATGCTCATGCTTGATTCTGACGCGCAGGTTATTTCTAACGGTTATTTCGGCGGAGGAGACATATCTACAGAATCTAATATTTACAGCAAAGACGTATATTCTGCAAGCGGCGGTATTGTAAAAGTTAATCATACTATTATTGCCGAACAGAATATTTATTTAAGCGGAGAAACCGTTTACGGTGAAAATGCGATTCTGTATTCCAAAAACGGCAATATTTCGATCAACTGCAACAACCTGACCGATTTTAAAGGTATTATTTATGCACCTAATGGTATTGTAACCTTAAATGGCGCAATGGTAAATATTGAAGGTGCAATTATTGCTAAAGAAATTTATGTTCAGGCAAACAATTTTACGGTCAATAAAAACGATTCAATTGCAGAATTCGTTGACAACATTGAATATACAAGAATTGACCAGTTAATGGGCTTGTATGCATATCAGGATGAAGATACTAAAGAAATTGTGCTGCAGTGGAGCAGTGATGAAAATATCAGTTCTGTTGATGTATATGCAAGATATGGAAGTGAAGCAGCATTTAATAAACTTGGTACAACTTCTGAAGAAGAGTACAGGCTTTCAGCAGATTCGTTAACAGATAAGGTCGACTATAAGATTGTTGCTCACACTAAGTTTGGAGAAGAAATACAATCTACTATTGCTACACTTATAAAGGATACAGACGGAATTCATGAGGACACAACAGATACAGACGGCGATGGTATTCCTGATGGATATGAGATAAGTATTGGAACAGATCCTAACAATGCGGATACTGACGGAGACGGCTTTTCTGACGGTTATGAACTGAATGTTTTGTATACTGATCCGATTGTATTTAACGAAGACGCTGATTTTGACGGAGACGGGCTTACCAATTCACAGGAAATGAATCTCGGTACAAATCCTTATCTTGCAGACAGCGATTTTGACGGTATTCCTGACAACGAAGACCCTGAACCGATGAAAACTGATCCTGATTCGGGACGTGAAGTAAATTATGATATTCCTGTTCATACAAATGAATTTGATCTTGTTACAAGATATGCTGATAATGATGGGAATAAGTCTGAAACAATATATAATTATCTTACTGGTCAAGCTATATATATGTCCGATTCCATAAATAAAAGTTATAATATTTACGATGAAGAAAATCATTTAAAAGCTGTTGTAGAATATGTAGATGGTAAATATATTACAAACACTTACTCATATTCTGATGGAAATCTCACTACAATAACACACAATGGTTTTCAGTATGATTTTACTTATGATGAATCGGGAAATATGACAAATGCATCAGTTGGTAATAGAATCTTAATTTCAAACACATATTCCGACAACTTACTTTTTCGTGAAAGCTATGGAAACGATTCAACCAACGACTATGCTTATGATGAAAATGGTAATATTATATCTCAAGCAATAAATGGTGTTATTGCTTACAAATGGACATATGATACTGATGGAAATATTCTTACATATATTGATTGTATAAATAATGTTACATATACTTATTCATATGATGAAGATGGTAATTTAATATCGCTTAATTCAAATAATGGTTTTGGTATATCGTATGAGCAGGGTGAGAATATGTATTCTGTTACATATGAAAATAATGGAGTTATAAAGTCGCAGAGTACAGTTGATGACAATGAAGAAAATACAGAAACAAATGAATTTGTACCTACAAGCACAACAACAAATCTTATTTCAGGAGGCAAGTTAGTTTCTGTTAAATCAAATGAGAAAACAGAAGAAAAGACTATCTATTCAAATGAAAATTCCATTTTAAACTCTGTATATACATACTCTGACAAAGGCATAAGTAAAATCGAATATCAAGACGGCAAAGCAATAAATTATTTCTATGATAATAACGGAAATATTCAAACAATAACAGAAAACGGTGAAGAAAAAGCAAGCTATGAATATGACGGCTTGGGACAACTCACAAGAGAAAACAGCGTATATGCTAATAAAACTGTCGTATACACTTACGATAATGCCGGAAATATCCTAAAAGCAGACGAATATGCATATACTAACAGTGAACTTGGTAAAGTTATTTTAACAAAAAATTACTCTTATGAAGATGCAGAATGGAAAGATCTTTTAACAAGCTTTAACGGTCAAAACATTACATATGATGAAATAGGAAACCCATTATCATATCGTGACGGAATGCAGTTTACATGGACCGGAAGGCAGCTTTCCTCTTTACAAAAGAACGGAAATGTGGTAAACTATACTTATAACAGCGATGGAATCAGAACCTCTAAAACTGTTAATGGTATCGAAACTACTTATCAGCTTGATGGAACTAAAATTGTTTCTGAAACGACAAATGGGAATATAAAATGGTATATTTACGATGAAAATAATTCAATTATAGGATTTGAATATAATAATCAGACATACTATTTTGAAAAAAATGCACAGGGCGATGTTGTTAGAATATTTGATATAGATGGTAACTTTGTAAGCGAATATTTCTATGACGCATGGGGCAATATTGCTTCTGTTTCGGGCAATGAAGAAATAGCTAATGCCAATCCGTTCAGATATCGTGGATATTATTATGATAATGAAAGCGGACTTTATTATCTCCAGTCAAGATATTATGATAGCTTTACGGGTAGATTTTTGAATGCGGACTCAATTATAGGTGCAAATGGAGATATAACTTCCAATAATCTTTTTACCTATTGTAGCAATAATCCTGTTAATTTTATTGATCCCACTGGTGAAATTGCTGCTAATATAATAGGTGCTGTCATTGCTGGAATTGTAGGTTTAGTTGGAGGAGCATATTTAACAAAATGGCTTGCTAATAAATTAGGATTAAAGGGTTGGAAAAGAAAGGTATTTATTATTGGATTAACAGCAATAATAACTGCTGTAGCTGCAACCATTGGTTACTTTGTTGGACCTTATATTGGAAAAAAAGCCAACACAATTGTTAAAGGATTAAGAGGACTTGGTAAATCTTGTTTTATAGCTGGAACATCTATAGTTACAGAAAATGGATATGTTCCTATAGAACAAATAAAAATTGGTGATTATGTATACGCTGAAAATCCTGAAACAGGCGAAAAAAATTTGAAATTAGTTAAAAACACTTTTATTAGCCAGACTTCTAAATTAATTCATTTATCCGTTAATGATGAAATTATTTCTACTACTCCAGAGCATCCTTTCTATGTCTGGAAAAAAGGATGGATTCAAGCAAATGAATTGAAAATTGGTGATTCTTTGATCTTGTTTAATGGTGATAAAGTTGCAATAAGCTCAATTGAATTAGAAATACTGAAAAATCCACAGAAAGTTTTTAACTTTGAGGTAGAGGATTATCATACATATTATGTTGGAAAAAATTCTATATTAGTACATAATACATGTATAAAAGATTTTCTTAAATCACCAAAGAAATATAAAGATGTAGAAAAGTTATTAAAAAAATATGGATTTGAAAAAATAAGACAAAAAGGTAGTCATGTTACTTTTAAAGATGCTATATCCGGTAAAACATTTACTGTTCCAAACCATGGCTCTAAGCCTATTGCTATCGGCACCTTACGTGGCATCCTTAAATCTGCTGGATTATTGTAAAGGAGAATTGTTTGTGAAAATTAGTTATAATGCAATTTTTGAATATGCTGATGATGGAATAAATATTACTTTTCCTGATATTCCGGAAGCAATTACTTGCGCTTATTCGAAGAATGAAGCAATAAAAATGGCAAAAGAAGCATTAGAATTAACTTTACATAAAAGGTTACTTAATCACCTTCCTACATCTACTCCTAAAAATAAAATACTAAAAGTACACAATTCAGAAGTTGTAGAAATCATTATTGAAATGAATGTCAAAAATGCTATGCTTATCGGTAATGATATTATTGAATATAATTAATCCAATCTAAAATAAAACTACCTTGTCGAAAGACAAACCGTCAGCTATATCTGCTGACGGTTTCTTTTCTCAATCGGTTGTTTTTCTTTGTTCCCTATCGTAAGCTCGTATTATCGGGCTTTTTTGGCGTCCAAATGCCAAAAATTTTATAGTAAAAACCGTAGATGACATTTTGAAATTTGGGGAATTGAACCCTCGATTCTGGCAGTTCAGAACTAATTACGGGAAAAATCAGAGGGTTGAAAAAGAATTCTGAGAAAAATAAGAAGAAAATATTTGTAGAAATTTAAAAGCTGAATTTGTTGGTTTCTCACAAAGTTTGAGAAACAGCAGATTCAGCCTTTTTATTTATATATATACTATTAAAAAGGGAGCTGATACCAATGAACGGATTTCCGTCCGAATCTACATTAAAATACTACAGAACGATTTATCCGCCCGGAACAAGGATACAGCTTGATGAAATGAACGATCCTCAAGCAATTCCTGTCGGAACTAAGGGAGAGATCCTCGGAATCGACGATGCCGGAAATGCTTTAATGAAGTGGGACAACGGCAGATCGCTTTCACTCGCTATCGAAGTTGACAAATTCCATGAACTTCAGCTCGAAAATAACAGAAAGCTGATAGGTCAAGCTGTTGACGGAAACAGAAATCTTCGCAGTATTGAAGATGTGGCGGACTTCATAATTTATCACGGTCAATACGGCGATGTCGAGATCGTTACTGAATACCATACGCCGTTTATGAAAACCAAAGGCATATATATCAGCAGTATCGCCGATACCGAGTATCGTGATGAGCTACAGAAAATTCTTACTCCAATGCAAAAGGAGATCGAAATGCAAAATTCAAGCTCTGACGATGAGGTTCCGGAGGAAGAAACTGATATGGATATATCGCAAATATAATATGAAGGGATGATGTTATGAAAAAATTGATTTTTAACGGTACGCTTTGTCACAAACAAAGCGAATACCGTCCTATGACGATCGAAGTCGAAAAGGTTGTGGAGCTGCGAGGTAAGGATTTTAAAAATCTCATGGAGCATACCCTGAGAGATAATCCGCACATCAAGGCGTGCCGTGATCTCATGTATATCAGCGGAAAAACCGCGCACTGCGTTCTTTTCCTTGATGCAGACAGCAAAGACGGTATTATCGTAGAAGCCGAGGGATCTGATTATGCCCGGAAGTCTCAGTTTATACCGAATGCAAGAGAATTGATTGAGTATAATGAGTTCACTCCTATGGAAAAGCAGCTCCATGGGATCCTTAAAGGTATGGCAGATAAAATAGCGGAGCTTGCACATTCAGGCTACAAATCCTTTTTCTTTGAGGAAATGCTCGGTGGTACCGATATTAAATCGGTAATGCTTTCTGCTGTCGGACAGCTCCTTGAGGAGCGAGGCGATATGCAGAGCGTGAGAATTCACGACCTTGATATTGCAGGACAGCCGGAATTCACGGTAGAGCCGAAACCAACTCAAAGTCTGAAGTTTTACTCTCCCCTTGTGGTAGAACGTGAAGCCGATTATGAAACAGATTGGGACAGCAGCGGAGATCTTGAACAGCTCAGTGAAAGCGAGAAATTAAGATGCTGTACCAAGATAAATGAAGCTATCAGGCAGTCCTTTGATTCAAAAGAGGAACGCAGAGGTCTCATGGAATATTATAATGAGCATTCTGCTGTGAATGAAAAAATCTATTCCGCTTTCCCCTCAGTAGAGGATGTAGACGGAACGCTAATGGGAGTGCTGACCTGTGAGGTGGTCGGCAATCTTAGCAAATCAGAGCTTGAAGAAGTCCGCAGTTGGTGGAGCAGTCAATGCAGCGATGGCTGGTCTGAGTGCTTGGAGCAAAACGGCATAAAGACTGAGGAATTCGGCAATATATATGTTCACTTTTGGAATGCCGGAAATGCATGGTCGATAAAAACCGAAGAAGAACTGAAAGGAATAGCGGAAACCGCCGATACCGAGGAAACAGAAAGCCTTGATATCGGCGGTATTTCTATGTGACATATGAAAATAAAATTTAATATGAATCGTCAGCCGTTCCGAGAAATCGGGACGGCTTTTTTTGTTTCGGAAAGGAGCATTGCCTATTGATAAGATTTTTTGATATATTTGCAGGAATCGGAGGATTTCGCTCAGGACTTGAAAAAGTCGGAGGATTCAAATGTGTCGGTTACTGCGAGATAGACCGATATGCTAAATTAGCATACGAAACGCTGTATGATACAGAGAGCGAGGTGTACTTCAATGACGCAAGAAAAATCGAACCAGAAGAATTACCCGATTTCGAACTTATGTGTGGCGGCTTCCCTTGTCAAAGTTTTTCACAAGCTGGAAAAAGGCGTGGATTCGCCGATTCAAGGGGAACTCTGTTCTTTGAAATTGCCAGAATTGCCGCCGTTAAAAAACCTAAATATCTGCTGCTCGAGAACGTTCCCGGTCTCCTATCGCATGACTCAGGCAGGACATTTGCGACCATCCTCAGTTCGTTGGATGAATTGGGGTATGATGTCGCATGGCAGGTGCTTAACAGCGCAGATCATTATGTCGCCCAATCCCGAAAGAGAGTGTTCATTGTCGGATTTCTTAGAAGTAAATGTTCCGGAAAAGTATTGTCTTTCACAGACGCAAATCCAAAAACTCTTGCACAACGCATTCCCGGACGGGAAGGCTGCAGAGTCTACTCTCCTGAAGGACTGAGCATAACACTGACAGGAACGGCAGGCGGTTTCGGAGGGAAAACAGGATTGTACGAAATTCTTGGTCTGCCCATAAAGGTAAAAACGAAATCAGGCTATCAGACGGCATTGCCCGGCGACAGTATCGACCTTGCGTATCCGAATCTAAATTCACGGCGAGGGCGGGTCGGGTATGATATCGCTCATACTGTGACACCCGGAAATACGCAGGGATCGTATCAGATGTACTGCATTGATCTGAATCCCGATCCTGATGTTACCGAACTTGCAAGATGCATAACTACAAGACAGGATAACGGTATCACGCATCGCAGGGGCGAGCATTCTGGAGCTTTGATGATGTCAGATGCACCGATACCTGTTTTAACTCCTGCGAAGGAAAAGGTACGTCAGCAAGGAAGAAGATTCAAGGGACCTGATGAGCCTGCTTTTACCATTACCGTAACAGACAGGAACGGAGTTGTATACTGCGGTCTCATAAGAAAACTGCTGCCTATAGAATGCTGGCGGCTGCAGGGTTTTACCGATGAGCAGTTTAATAAAGTTCAGGCGATCGGAATGTCCGATGCACAGCTCTACAAACAAGCCGGAAATGCTGTTACCGTAAACGTCATAGAAGCTCTTGCGAAGTTTATTTTGGAAATCGAAAAGGAGAGTGAAAATGGAACAGATTATTAAAATTTTTGAAAACGATGAATTTGGCAGAATCAGAACTTTGAAAGAAGAAAGTGGAAAAGTTGTATTTTGCGGTTCGGATGTTGCCAAAGCGTTGGGATATAGAAGCCCCAAAGACGCAATTTCGGCACATTGTAAGGGGGCGGTAAAACACCGCCTCCCTACATCAGGAGGTACTCAGGAAACAAAATTTATTCCGGAGGGTGATGTTTACAGACTTGTTGCTCACTCAAGACTGCCCTCCGCTGAAAAATTTGAAAGTTGGATTTTTGATGAGGTACTTCCAACTATCAGGCGCACAGGCGGTTACGTTGCAAATGAGGATATATTTATAGAAAATTATCTGCCATTTCTTGACGAGCCGTATCAGAATCTTTTCCGTTTGCAGATGATGGCGATAAATCAGCTTAACGAGCGTATCCGCCACGATCAGCCGCTGGTGGAGTTCGCAAATCAGGTCTCCGATACCACCAACCTCATTGATATGAACGCTATGGCAAAGCTGGCAAGGGAGGAAAATATTCAGATCGGTCGAAATCGCCTGTTTCAGTGGCTGAGAGAAAAAGGCATTCTGATGTCAAATAATCTGCCCTATCAGAAATATATCGAAAGTGATATTTTAAGGTCAAAGAATCTGTTTTTGAAACTTCCTCGATGATGAAAACGTATCAGCAGACCTTTGTCACAGGTAAGGGACAGACATATATCATCAGCAGGCTGAAAAAAGAGTATGCGGAGGTGTAGCGATGCCTAATCATATTACGAATATTGTCGCTGTTTCGGGAGATGAAAATCGTATACGGGCAATGCTGAAAGCAATACAAACTGATGAATACGGTGTAGGCTCAGTGGATTTCAATAAAATAATTCCTATGCCGGATGATAGCGACAGCTATGACTGGTGTATAGCCAACTGGGGCAGCAAATGGAATTCTTACGGATATACTGCGGATTCAGGCTTTAAAGACGGAAAATTGACGTTTCTTACAGCGTGGTCGGCTCCGCACCCAATACTGCAAAGGCTGTCAGAGATGTTTCCCGATATCGAGTTTGAGCATGAGTGGGCGGACGAGGATATCGGTATGAACTGCGGACGTTATGCCTATTATGACGGCGAAAGGATAGAGGAATACTATCCCGAAAGCAACAGGGAGCGAATTGAGTTCGCCGCCCGTGTAATGGACAGCTATCCCTCGGAATGGTGTTTGTATCTGAATGCAAGCGAGACAGATTATGTAAATTTTTCCGATGAGGAATTCGAGGTGATCGAAATAGAGGGGCAGACTGCAATGTTCACGAACATCAGAATGACTGACGCAGATATCCCGAAAGGTCTGTACTGCTATCATCTCAGGCATGACGATGACGGTAATTTCTGTGCTCTTGAAAAAAGCGTTGCTGTAAATCATGGTGGTTCGGTAATTGTAAATGATCCAATAGACCTTGGGAAAAGTGGCTGTATATCGCTGAATGATGAAAATGCTCCAAATTTCACAGGCGAAACAACGCTTATGGAAGAATTCTTTACAAACGAGGAAGAACAGTCCGAAAGTATGGAAATGGAGATGAACCAAATATGAGTATAACTTCGATCAGTACAGAGCAGCTTCGCAAAATGAACAACAGCGAAGGTCTCATAATTCAGGGCTGCGGCGGAGATTTGCAGGAATGGGTGGACGGAATAAATGAAATGCTGACGGAAGCCGAAATACTGGAAAACGGTAGTAAATTCACGAATTGTTACTCATTTCAGCGCGATGATCTGACGTGTATTTTGTTTCCGTTTGAAGATATGCAGCTTAATATCGGCAAGCTGGCGATGTGGAGAATTCAGACTCATGAAACGTTCGGCGGAACATGGCTGACCGATTATGTTCCCAATCGTCTTGGCGGCTTTATCACAGAAAATGAGCAGACCCAAAAAAAGCCGGATTGTCCGCTTATCGGGGAAGATTCCAATGTCTTTAATCTTATGGGAATTGCTTCGAGAACGCTCAGAAGAAATGATATGGCAGATGAGGCAAAGGAAATGTGCGAAAGAATCACTTCCTCCGACAGCTATGAGGAGGCTCTCGGAATTATTGGAGAGTATGTCAATATTACGTCTGTCGATGATGAGGAATCTGAGGAGATTGGCATGGAGATGTCCTGATTATTACTGAAATTCAGAGAGAGAGGGAGGTCATATGCAGAAAAGAAAAAAGCATAGAAATGACATTATTCTTTGCGGCAGCGTTCCGTCAATGCTTAAAAAAGCAAAAACTGTGCTGTCAGATAAACAGTATCATAATCTTTGCAGAGCCGTTGATGAAACTGTCAGCTATACAGAAAAGGGGGAACTGATAAAAGCCTGTGTTCAGGCAAAAAATACTATTTAAAGCCGTTTGTCGGGAGCAGAAAATGCCTCGTCAAGCGGCTTTTTCTGTTTCCCGAAAAAATGGGGAAAGGGGGAAAAATGAATAGTTTTATGTCATGGGTGGGAGGTAAAAAGGCTCTCCGTGACGAGGTTATTATTCGTATGCCTCCATTTTATGAAAAATATATCGAGGTTTTCGGCGGCGCAGGCTGGGTGCTGTTCAGAAAATCTCCCGGAAACGAGGTGGAAATATACAACGATTTTAACAGCAATCTTGTGAATCTGTTCCGCTGTGTAAGGGATAATCCCAGACGGCTGAAATTCAAGCTCCAGTATGTTCTCAATTCCCGTGAGGACTTCAGGTGGATCGCATATCTCCACAAAAGAGGTATCTTTCCGAGATTTCATGACTATGACCGCGCGGCGAAGTTTTATCAGCTTATCCGTTACAGCTATGCAAGCAGTCTTGACAGCTTTGCGAGTCAGCCGCATTCAATATGGGGCGATTTTCCATTGATAGACATGGCTTCACGGCGTTTACAGAAAGTAATAATTGAGAATCAGGACTTCGAGGTTCTGATAAAGCATTACGACAGTCCCGTCAGCTTTTTTTACTGCGATCCGCCGTATTTTGCCACGGAAAATTACTACAAGGATGTTGGATTTACTGCAAAAGATCACATAAGACTTTGCGAAGCTCTTGCCGGAATAAAGGGAAAATTCCTCGTTTCATACAACGATTGCCCTGAAATTCGGGAGCTGTGGGATATGCCGGGGATCAGGATCGAGAGCATCAGCCGTCTGAATAATCTGTTACAGAGATACAAAGGCGGCAGTATGTACGATGAGGTTTTCATTTCAAATTACGACACAAGAGAAAAGATAAATATGAACCGTCAGTTGTCCCTCTTGGACGATGACGTGAACGGAGGTGTTATACTGCAATGAAAAATAAAATTCATTTGGACTTATGTCTGGAGAACGGCGCAGAGGTCGATATTGCGATAACTGTAAACGGAAAATCTGTCTCTTCCGATGATCCGTCAGAGGAAGAATTAAGGGCTTGCTGTGCAGAATATGATGACTGCGATGACTGTCCTCACAATAATTACTGCTCGGAGCTGTGATCAAAGGGGGAAATTTCATGAGTAAAAATAATCTCCTTGACAGTACAAAATGTATGGAAAATTCAAGGTCGGAGAGATATGAAAACAGGCTGCTTATCCTTGATCCTAAGATGCTGCGAAGTGAATTCCAAAAGCCGCATTTTCAGTATTTTTATGCTGTGGGCGGTTTCGGATGCAAGCTTGAGAGTAGTGGCAGAAAGGTGTACGGCAGCTTTCTTGCCGACGGGGAGGAAGGACAATTTTTCCGCAGTGATTTTTTAGGGATAGCAGACACAGAGCAGCTCCCCGAATGGGCAGCGGAACGCCTTGCACAGCTTCAGACTCCGAAGATGAATATCCGCATATTCCAGATGGATCACGAAAAAGATTCGGAAAATCTTGCGTTCAAGGAATATGACTCCGCTGTGAAAGACGGAAAGGTCGATTCTTCGGTCTACCGTCAGATATACGGTGGTACGGTAAACTGCAAGGATCTTGAAGATGTGTTTGCACTCTGCAATACAGGGCATCCTCCCGGATATTACGGCGAATCACTGTCTGTAAGCAATGTGATCGAGATATGCGACGGGGAAAACAAGGGATTCTATTACTGCGACAAAATCGGATTTAAGCCTGTGGAATTTGATATATCCCAAACAAATCATGATGAGCTGTTAAAGGTTCTAATAGTCGAAAACGGAAAAGAGCCGTATACAGCGGAAATCCGTGACTGTCTGGAAGCAAAGCAGTCTGTAGTCGGAGGACTCATCGAGCCTGTGTATTTCGATGATACCGAAAAGGTACTTGTATACTGTGATGAGGAATTTCTGCTTAAGGACTACAAGCCCAACAGAATGGTCGGAGAAACCGTTATACACGGAACTTTTATGGTTGTCGGCGACGGTTTCAATGATGAGGGAGAGTGTGTTGAGGTTTCATTAACAGACAGTCAGTGCGCAAAATATTCCGAAATGTTCAGGATTCCGCTGATATATATGACACGCTCGGAAGCGGAAGAAATGTGCTGTGAGGAATCGGAGGAAACTCCCGATTTCGATATATCGCAGTCATAATATTCGGAGGCTTTTATGAAAGAGGAACTCATTATACCGTCACCGTATGCGGAACTGATCGAGGAAATAGCAGATGAACAGAATACCACGGTTGACGATATCGCAGAAAATGCAATAAGAGATTTTTTGGAAAGGAGCAAGACCAATGCCTGAAAATGAGAAAAAAGGCATAACCGTTAAGGTCGATGCAGAACTTCATGCGGAGGTCAGACAATATATTGAAGCGCATGGAATGACAATGACTGAGTTCGTCTCTATGGCATTGGATAACGAGCTGCACCCGAAAATTCGGACAGCGGAGGAAAAGAATATGGAAAATATGCGTACTATGGCATTTCAGGTGCCGGAGGAAATGTTTCAGCGTATCAAGGAATATCTGCACCGCCACCATATGACGCAGAAACAGTTTGTCCTCGGACTTATCGAAGCCGAGCTCAACAGGGATATGCCTATGAGTATGGAACAGTCTTCTCCTGCCGAACAGGAAAATGACGATACAGAGGTAACCGAAAATGAGCATGACGAGGAATCCTATGACGAAGAATATGACGAGTCAGATGAATTCGATGAGGAAGAATCCGAGGACGAGTCTATGTCTATGGGAATGTAAAATCCGTAATATTACCTTGTAGCGAAGGGAGGTGATAGAGTGAAGATCAGTGTTAAAATCGACAGGCTTCAGAACGATCCGAATTTCGCATTGAAGGCTTTCGCAAGCGTAACGCTTGACGGAATGTTCGCTGTTCACGGACTGAGAGTTATGGAGTCGGCAAAGGGCAGATTTGTGAATATGCCGTCAAATTCGTATAAGGACAAAAACAGCGATACGAAATATTCCGATGTGTTCCATGCGATAACAAAGCCTGCCCGTGACGCAGTGTCCGCTGCTGTGCTTAACGCCTATGACAGATATGTCGGTCAGACGCAGTCAACGGAGATCGAGATCGAGCAGTCGGATGCGGACGAGCCTGAGCCAGAGATCACTATGTAAACTGCAAAAGTTTTGCTGTGCAAGTTGTTGCAAAGGTAGAAATTGTCCGGAAACACTGGATTTTTCGTCACTTTTATGATATGCTGTAAAAAACAGCAAAGGAGCGATACCATGAAACGGATAATTTCTATTTTAATAATGTGCGCAATGCTGACCGCCTGCGGAAACTCCTATGAGTATGAAAATGCGGAGATTCCGACAGTCACCCAAACAGAGGTCACATCAGAAACTGCTGATAAAACCGAATCTGCAGAAGAAAAAGGCGAGAATATCGGGGAAATATCATACGAAGTCACAACAACCTGTTCGGATATGACTTCCCCGATGTCGCAGCTTGCGGAGATCGCAGCAGGATCATCGGATGAACCGATAGCTGCGGAAATACAGGAAACCGAAGCGGTGAGCGATAATACAAAAGAAGAAAAAGAGCCTGTATTTTCCGAAGAATCGGCAGAATCCCGGACAACGACACAGCATACCACGACGCCATGTACGACCAAAAAAGCTGTAACTACTGCAACATCTGCAGCTCCGGAAACGCCCAAAAGTGTGCAGACAACAGCACCGCCGGTAACGACAGTAATTATTACGACACCGGTCACAGAGCCGATAACCGAACCTCCTGCACAACCTGAAACAGAACCGAAAATCGTACTTGAAAATGACGGTACGGATTACGGGAAAGCAAGGGCAGTGTACGAGTATATGTGCGAAAACGGCAGCGGAACCTGTGTGAATTACGCTTGTCAGACCTACGAAATGTGTCAGAATGTCGGGCTGCCGTGTTACATCGTTTGGACCAACGCAGGGAT
>ULRD01009706.1_pt1 | contig 15872 bp, 13 predicted proteins | sample 1955181 | NCBI WGS metagenome assembly ULRD01 (sample SAMEA4835675, study PRJEB28245) | human gut metagenome | biome: gut microbiome; material: fecal sample | place: Denmark | collected 2008
ACGTTCGGCGACAGCTTAACCACCAATGGCTTCGTTGTGGCTTTACGTACCTGCCGCGTCACCTCAGCAGCCATATCGCAGCTTGTGCCGAACGCGGCGCCGCCCTGCTTCACATTCGGACAGGAAATATTCAGTTCAATCATATGTACATCGGTATCTTCAAGCTTTTCCGCTACCTGTACGCATTCTTCAACGGTTGAGCCTGCAATATTTGCAAGAACTACAAGATCCTTTGTCATCAGGTAAGGAAGCTCCTTATCAATAAAACGGTCGATACCGGGATTCTGGAGACCGACGGAATTGAGCATTCCCGACGGTGTTTCAGCAATTCGCGGCGCAAGATTACCGGTTCTTTGATTCAACGTTGTACCCTTTGTAGCGATTCCTCCAAGCTTTGAAAGCGGAAAAAGCTCCTCATACTCACGACCGTAGCCAAACACTCCCGAAGCCGGAATTATGGGATTTTTAAAATCCACACCGCAGATATTTACAGAAAGATCAGCCATTACCAGAGCACCTCCTCAGCATTGAATACAGGACCGTCTTTGCAGACATGAGCAAAATATTCCTCGTCGTTTCTAACGGTTCGGCAGGCGCATCCGAGACACGCGCCGATTCCGCAAGCCATTCTTTCTTCAAGAGATATTTCGCAGAAAATCCCTTTGCTTTTGCATATATCTGCGATTCCCTTGAGCATCGGCATAGGTCCGCAGGCATATACGGCGTCAATTTTTTCACTGTTCATCAGTTCCTCAAACGGCTGGGTAACAAAACCGTGAATGCCGAGACTTCCGTCATCCGTACATAATATAGTTTCCGCGCCTGTTCTCTTAAAATCGTCCTGAAGAATGACAGCAGAAGCGTTTCTGAATCCCGATATCATCACAGATTTTTCTCCAAAAAGCTTCGCTAACGGCAGCATCGGCGGCGTTCCGATTCCTCCGCCGATAAGTACTACCCTATTAAAATTCGGATCTATTGTAAATCCATGTCCCAGCGGCGCAAGCATATCAATAAGCTCGCCCTTGTTGAGTTTCGCAATCTCAGCCGTTCCCTCTCCTCGTATCTCAAAAACTATACGCAGCGTTCCTGCTTCTTTGTCAATGCCGCATATCGAGATAGGTCTGCGGAGCGTAAAACCCTTTGCGCGAATATGTACGAATTGACCCGGCTGAGCTGTCTGCACTACCTCGGGACAGCTTATGGTAAAGCTGTAGGTTTCCCGCGCTATTGCACGCTTTTCACAAATCATGTAGCTTCCCTGTGTATATTTCATGTTTACCTCCGAAAAATTTAATAACACTTATGCTTATTATATCACATAATACAGGAAATAGCAACAGGCGCAGAGATAATTTCCCGAAATTTATTTTTTACTCGGCAGGGCGATTTTATATGGTATCGGCACGAGAAGCAATATTCTGAAACGAAAAAAGACCCGTTCGCTAAAAGCTAAAACGGGTCTGAGTTTTTATTGAACGCCGATCATTATTTTTTCGGCAGCGGCAAGATTCTCGTCGCTCTGCCAATAATTGGGAGTGGGAGAATCAACAAAATCGGGTCTTACGAGGTAATCAGGCGATTCCTCTATTACGTTGTTTAAATAAAACATATCGTTTACATAAAATCTTCCGTTTACATTTTCCGCTATAAAAGTAAAGTTTCCGTAAGCTCCTCCGGTATTTGAATGGATAGGCTCGTGATATAATCCTGTCAGCGTTGCAAAGCTGCCGTCAACAGTCATTGATTCAAGCGCAAATTTCGCATCATAAGAATCTGTTATACACGCAATGACCCCATTCAAAGAAACAAGATTAAGATATTTTACAAAATTACTGTTATTCACGAGTCCCGTGTAGTCATACTCTTTCTTGGTTAGGCAGCTTTTCGCCCATTTATGGCACACCAAATTGCAAAGAGAAACCAATGTATCTTTATCATCGTCAGTGATCCCCTGCAAGCCTGCGGCAGTAAAATCATTGGCGGAAGCAGTTCCCTGCGGTATCTGAATTTCTCCGGTCACGGTAACGGGCGGCTCGGAAAGGGCTTGGTCATCGGAATTTCCGGTTGAATCAGCACCGGATCGGTCTGAATCTACGTCGGCTTTTTTCACCGTACTGCACGCGCAAAGGGTCGTACACATAATCAAAGCTAACGCCGCCGCACTTATTTTACGAATAATATCCATTTAACACCAACACCCTTCTGCTTTGACTGGGATAAATTTCGAATTTATCAAGCATATTAAAATTCGACATTACATTCAATGTCTTTAACATTATTATATCATTTTTTTCGGAAAAGTCAAGCGAATTTTATTAAAATATCCAATTATTTTGCCGAATTCTCTGCTTCAAAGGCGAGGCTAAAAAATTTGCAGAAATTTCAAAAAAGGCTTGACATATTTCTCTTTATATGGTATAATTTATTTACCTCATTAGGGGTCTATTTTTTTGTCCCTCGTGAGGGAGGCAAACAACCTAACTCCGTCCAACGGAGGAAGTATTAATTCAGGAGGTGCCGATATGAGAGTAAAGGTTACTTTAGCTTGTACAGAGTGCAAGCAGCGCAACTATGTTTCTAAGAAAAACAAGAAGAATGACCCCGACAGAATCGAAATGATGAAGCATTGCAAATTCTGCCGCAAACACACTCTTCACAAAGAAACAAAGTAATCGGAAGGAGTATTTTTATGGCTAAGGATACAACTTCAGAAAAGAAAACCGAGAAAAAACCCGGTAAGATCCGCAGATGGTTCAAGGATCTGAAAATTGAATTCAGAAAGGTCGTTTGGCCTTCAAAAAAGACAGTTATCGACAATACGTCCGTTGTTGTGGGCGTTATTGCTCTTTCGGCTGTCATCGTAGGTTTGCTTGACGAGGGCTTCCTTGCTCTTTTCCGCGCAATCTATCACTAATCAGGAAGTCTAAGGAGGATTAATATGTCAGAAGCGGCTAAATGGTATGTCATCCATACTTATTCCGGCTACGAAAATAAAGTTGCCCAGAATATTGAAAAGGTTGTCGAAAACCGTAAGCTTCATGATCTCATCCAGGAAGTTAGAGTTCCTACAGAAAAAGTGACCGAAATCACCGACGGCAAAACCAAAGAGGTAGAGCGCAAGACCTACCCGGGTTACGTTCTTGTGAAAATGATCGTTACCGACGATTCTTGGTATGTCGTCAGAAACACAAGAGGATGCACCGGCTTTGTCGGTCCTGCTTCCGAACCTACGCCGCTTTCCGAGGAAGAAGTCAAATCATTATTTGGCATTGACGTTTCTTCCGTTAAGGTCAATTTCAATGTCGGCGACAAGGTTCAGATATCCGGAACCGCTATGGATGGATTTATCGGCGTTGTTCAAAAAATTGATTTGGACGAGCGCTCTGTCGATCTTCTCGTTTCTATGTTCGGTCGTGAAACCCCTACGACTTTACCTATCAACCAGGTAATTTCAGTGGAGGATTAGTTCAAATTAAACCAGAAGTCCCAAAGACTTCAGTGGGAGAGGCAAAATAATTTATGTCTCGCCATTTACCACATTTATGGAGGTGCGAATACATGGCACAGAAAGTAGTTGGCTACATTAAGCTTCAGATCGCAGCAGGAAAGGCTACTCCTGCACCGCCTGTTGGTCCGGCTCTCGGTCAGCACGGCGTTAACATCATGGCATTCACAAAGGAATTCAACGAGAGAACAAAGAACGACATCGGTATGATAATTCCTGTCGTTATCACTGTTTATGCAGACCGTTCTTTCTCGTTTATCACTAAAACTCCCCCCGCAGCCGTTCTCATTAAGAAGGCTTGTAATATCAACAGCGGTTCAGGAGTTCCTAACAAAACCAAAGTCGCTAACATTACCAAAGAACAGATCCAGAAGATCGCAGAGACAAAGATGCCTGACCTTAATGCAGGTTCACTCGAGTCTGCTATGAGCATGATCGCCGGAACAGCTCGTTCTATGGGCGTTGTAGTTGTTGACTAATTAATCAATTGAACGAAGATAGAGCGTTTCCGTTCTATTCCGACTTCTCATTGGTGGGAGGGAATGCTGTAGGAAAGACATAAGTCCCTATCAGCAAGTAATCTCGCTATTACCACTTAAACAGGAGGAAAAATAATGAAACACGGCAAAAAATATGTTGACAGCGCTAAGGCTGTTGATTATGCAAAGCTTTACGAGTCTACAGAGGCTCTTGATTTAGTTTGCAAAAACGCAAAGGCTAAGTTTGATGAAACTATTGAGGCACATATTCGTCTCGGCGTTGACTCAAGACACGCTGACCAGCAGGTAAGAGGCGCTGTTGTTCTTCCTAACGGAACAGGCAAAAAAGTAAGAGTTTGCGTATTCTGCAAAGAGGACAAGTATGAGGCAGCTCAGGCTGCCGGAGCTGAGTTTGTCGGCGGTCAGGATCTCGTTGATAAGATCATGAAGGAAAACTGGATGGATTTTGATGTTGTTATCGCATCCCCCGATATGATGGGACTCGTTGGTCGTCTAGGTAAGGTTCTCGGACCTCGCGGTCTTATGCCAAACCCGAAAGCCGGCACTGTAACTCCCGATGTTGCAAAGGCTGTTACTGAAGCTAAAGCCGGTAAGATCGAATACCGTCTCGATAAGACAAACATTATTCACTGTCCTATCGGTAAGGCTTCTTTCGGTTCTGCTAAGCTTGAAGAAAACTTCTCAACTCTTATGGAAGCTATCGTTAAGGCTAAGCCTGCTGCTGCAAAGGGCGCTTATCTCAAGTCCTGCACAGTAACTTCTACTATGGGTCCCGGAGTTCCCGTGGCTACTGCTAAGTACGGAGTTTGATTAAATCCAATAATAACAAGCCGCTCAATTTAGAGCGGCTGTTTTTTATCATTTAGAACAATATACAAATAATACAAAAAAGGACTGCAAATGCAGTCCTTTTTATTATTTACATTAATTTATTTAGCGTTTGGATCAAGCGTCGTAATAAGACCTAATACGAACTGCTGAATCTTAAATGCGTCGTTACCTGTGAGACCGTCTCCGTTTGTATCAACGTCTCCGTTAAGCTTACCCTGATCTGTAATCTTATACTTAGTAGGATTAGCTAAGTTCTGCATAATGAGAACAGCATCTGCAAGGTTAACTTCTCCGTCCTCATTAGTATCGCCCCAAACAATATCTCCATTGCTGGTATCTTCAGAAGTGCTCGGACCAGGTTCAGCGCCTGTAGCCTCATCCTGCATGAATGAAACGATCCAAGCAAGAGGTGCGTTCCAGTTGATCGTTACCTCGTTTGTAGACCATGCCTCGATAGAGTCAACGAAGCATCTCTGTGACGGGTTGGTAGTATCGCCGGGAACGAAGCCAAGAGCACGTACATAAGGATCCTGGAGACCTGCATTAGGACCACCGGAAAGAATACCGTCGGGAGCCATAGGCAGAGTCTTGTCAAGCTCGTAAGACCAATATCTGTGGTGAGGATTCTTTTCCTTATATGTGCCGTAGCCTGTTACATAGGAGTATGAAAGCGGATTACGTCCAAAGAGGTAGTCAAGACCGCTTACAACACCGTTCATGTACTTTGTATCGCCTGCAAGGTCATAAGCATAAGCCATAACGATACAGTTATTGATAACCATGGAGTTTGAACCCCACTCATATCCGTTAATCATAATTGACGGATCAAGGTTGTTAGGATCATTATAGTCAGGACCGTCGTACTTGTACGGGATTCCGTAGCCCTGCTCGTTTTCACACTTAATGTATTCGTCAGCAGCAGCCAAAACAGATTTCTTAATCTTGCTGTTCTCGTCAGCAGAAAGGAGATCGTCATGAAGAGCAAGAGACAGAGAACCTGCGGAAGCAGTATTACCCCAGTTAAACGATGTGAATGAACCGCTGTCTTTATTATCAGCGTCGCCCTTATTCTCACCGCCGACCATTCTTGTTCCTACCGTGTAAGCGTATTGAGCGTATTTGGAATCGTCGAGGACTTTCTTATAGTCAGCAGCCTCTTTATCTCCCATTTCGGAAGCAGAAATAAAGATTTCGCAAGCTGCCCAGTAAGCGTCGTCCAGAACGTTGTTATCACCGTAAGGACCGCCGCCCTTTGCCTGCCACATAGGAGCATACAGAGAATCCTCTCTGATTTCTTCCTTTGCGCACTTGGTATTGAGTGTCGGATGCTGAACTTCGGTGTCATCATAAGGATACCAATGCTTCTCATATGCCTTGAAAGCTTCCTTTGCGCTGTCAAGATACTCCTTAGCCTTAGCAGAATCATACGGCGCCCAAAGTCTTGCTGCCTGTGCTGCACAAGCTGCATAGTTAAGCGTAGCAGCAAACGTCGGAGGCTTTACGATACGAACTGTTCCCCATCCCTTTGAACCGTCTTCAAGTTTATCACCTGCATAGTCCCAAGGTCTGGTAGCAAGACCTGTCCATTTATGGTCGTGGAGCTTGTGATAGTAAAGACCATCGTACTGACCCCATGCAGTATCGCTGGAGACAACCTTCATCTGTGCGATCCAGTCAAGCTCAACAGCAGCCTCATCAAGAATATCCGGAACACCGTTTCCTGCCTCAGGAACAACAACTGTGCCTGAACCGTCAGCAAACTTCTTCTTGCCTTCCTCAGTCTGGATAGCTCTCTCATACATATTCTGGAGAGTCCAGATAGAGATACCGCCGTTTACAACGTATTTACCGTGGTCGCCGGCATCGTACCAACCGCCGTTTGCTGTCAGCGTACCTGACTTATAGGTCGAAGTTGCCTCTTCCTTTGAAGCATATTCGTTCTTCCAGATCTTCTGAATGGTAGCTGTATCAGTCTTATGACCGCCTTCGTGACCCATTCCGGTACCCTTACCGTCTGAGCCGCCTGATGTACAGTATTTATCTTCGATATCAATACCGGAGCGGTTCTGGTAGAAGTAGTTCAGTGCATTTGTGAGCATATTATGAGATTCATCCATATAGATGTTGTCACCGATATTGAACTCAAATGATCTCCATTCCTTACCCTTGATCTGGAGGTAATATCTGCCCGGAGTTTTGTATTCGGAGAAATCAAGCTTGCAGACATTATCAGCTGAATCCTTATCAGCCTTAACCGCAGTTGTCTTTCCGGTGTATACGGCTTTGCCGCTCTTTGCGTCGATCAATTCAAAGTCATATGAACCGTTCAAATCGATTTTTGTAGAACCGTACAGAACATCACCGCTGTTATCGCCGAGTGTTGCAACCTTTGCAAGATTTGTATAATAACCGATCTGGTTTACGGAAATGAAGTTCTTTGTAGCGCCAAAAGTACCCATGCTGCTGTCAACCGCCGTACTGTAATCACGGTTTACAGCGCCGTATGAGTTCTGAGGATCCGAATCACAATCGTCGCATGTTGTACACTCAATGGACATATTGTCGAACCAGATCTCATCGCCGTCCTGAGCATTGCCCTCATATTCTGTACCATCTGCGTAATGGAAAGCCCATTCAACACCCTCAAGATCCCTAGTAGGAGTAAACGTACCGCTGTATGTCTGATATGATGTTGTCAGTTTAGCTGCATTACCCCACTGACCGCCCATGTGCGGACCCATTTGCATAGTTCCCTGATCGCCGTTAACAACACAGTACTCTTCGTCTCCCGAAATATTACCAATCTTTGAACAAAGCTGCAAACCGTTTCTGCTTGCCTTTGCCTGGAAGCTTACCTTATATACGTGACCGGCTTTGAAATTAAGATTTCTGTGTCTGAACTGAAGATCCCACTTCTCATGATCTGCACCAACTGCAGTGGTAATCATAACATGGAATTCTCCGCCCTTGATTTCAAAGTTCTGCTTTGCAGGACTTGATTCGCAAGTATGCCAAGGAAGCGCCTTATGTTCAAAGGTTGTTTCACCAAGTACCTGACCTGCCGAAACGCTCATAGGCGCAACAGTAGCAACTGTTGGTGCGATCATTGTAGCAGCCATAAGACTTGCAACGATCGCTTTTGAAAATTTCTTATGCATTTTAAAATACCCTCCCTGATATTAATAAAAATTTACATAACACAATGCCAGTGCAAACATTGTGGTTATATCGTATGAACAAATAAGTCAAAAGTACTTATATGACCTGCACCGACCCTAACTTATTATCCTTATTATATTATATTGCACCATAAAAGTAAATAGTTTTCTGGAAATTCGTGCATTCTTATAATAGTATTATCATTTATTTGTGCATTATCACAATTCTAAAAAACAAAATAAAGGGAGACTAATCTCCCTTTATTAAATATCTATGAATTAATTATTTTTTCTCTGGAAGTTCGCTAATCAGACCGAGTACATACTTCTGGATAACAAACGCATCACCGCTTGTAACACCGTCGCCGTTAGTATCTACATCGGCATTTAATTTGCCCTGATCGGTTATCTTATATTTTGCGGGATTTGCAAGCGTCTGCATTATAAGCACAGCATCGGCAAGATTAACTTCGCCATCTTCGTTGGAATCTCCCCATAAAGTAACATTGCCGCCGGAAGAAGACTGACTCGATTCTGTTGAAGTCGTCGGAGGAGGAGTTATTCCGAGATCTGCGCCGGGAACAGCCTTTGTTCCGTCGGGTTCTTCGCCCCATACAAGAATCTCATCAACATACATTGTGATGTGGCTATTTATTGAATCGGGCTTTTTAAGGTCGGTAGCGTCCTCAACACCCTCATATGACCAGTCGTTTGAGGGATCCCATGCACCCGTTGTAGGCTTACCGTCGATCGCGTCCGGAACGGAAATTCTGAACTGAACTTCGTCTCTGTGTTCACTCTGACCGGTAGGCTGTATAGCTCTGCCGTCAAGGAATTTGACCTCTGCATAGTAGGTGTTTCCGGTAGAATCGCCCTCATACTTATAAGGACCGGAAACCTCCGCATATCCCTGCTTGCCCTCGCCGTACTGCTGAGATTTGCCCTCGACCTTGATATCATCAACGGAAAGTCCCGCTGCCAGAACCTCTGAAACGTCGAAATAATAACGATACGAGATATTTTTCTGAACTCTTGCCGGCCAAGCGGTGTGGTTCATCGCCCACGCCTTGATCTCGGTGTAGCTTGCGCCGCTTCCGTTGAGAACAGCAGCCATTTCCCACTCTGCCCATTTAGGAGTTTCAGTTGGCGGAAAATCTGCAAGCGGCTCTCCGCCGTAATCGTCTATCATTGCACAAAGAGCAGCCGTATAACCTGCGTTATAATCAATAGCGACCTCTGTATACTGATAATCGGAAACCTTATAGCTTCCATAGCTGCCCGTATTGTCCGGACCGCCGATAAGAGCGCCGTAAAGGGTATGGGCATATTCTGTCTGCCAGCCCTCTTCGCCGCCTGATTCCTGACCAAGCTCGTTCCAGTGGTCGTCATGAATACCGGAAGCCGTTCTGTGATGAATAGCGGTAGGCTGTTTGTCGCCCATTCCAAGCACATAACTCATATTTTCCTCATTATCGCCGAAGCAGTAATTCACCTGACTGTCCGCCCATTTGTCGTACTTCTGAGACTTTGCGGAATCATCCTTGAATATGGTATCGCTTGCAAGTTTAGCAAGGAACGACGTATTTGTCGCATGGCGGAGACATCCCCAGTTTGTAAGGTGAGAAAGACCGCCGGGGGTCACTTTTCCCTCAAAAGGCTTGAGTCCGCCTGCGCTGCCCTCATTCATCCAGTAGCGGATATGCTTGTCAATGTGGTTTATCCATTCCTCCTTGCCTGTGATCTGCGCATAGAGGAGAGCCGCAGCCTGTGTTGTATCGTCCCATGCAAGTCCCCATGTGTACTTCCAATCGGTAGACTGATTTTCCTGTGGGAAATTCGGGATATAATCGCTTTCGATCTTGTCAAGATAGCTCTTGTCGCCCGTCGCCTTATACAGCCAGCAAGCGGCATACATACAGTCGTCTACCCATGTTGACGTATTATACATTCCTGCCATGCCGCCTATGTCCTTTGTATCGCGGAACTTATCCGCACCCTCGAAAAGATCCTTTGCGTGTTCGAGATACTCCTCAGCCTTTGCCGGGTCGGTATCCTTGAAAAGTATATAACCCTGAGCAAGAACGGCTGCGGAAAGAGCGGAAACAGTGGAGTTCTCGATAATATCGTAGGGACGTTCCCAGTCTCCGTTATTAAGATTATGCTTTCTGAGGTAAACCTCTGCGCTGCACCAGATGTTATGATCTGTTGAACCGCCTGTAAAGTCGCCGATCGTGCCGACCATTTTTCCGTTTCCGCGGTCTGCGGCAAGAACATAATCAATGCCCCACTTGATATTGTTTTTATAAAGCTCACCGAGTCCTGCCTTATCCACAGCGTCCTTATACTCCATATATCCCCATGCAAGAATGGACGCGCTGTAGGCGTTTGTAAGCGTAAATTTAAAATGATCTCCTGCATCGAACCAGCCGCCCGGGACAATGTCCGTTTCGTTTCCGTCCTCATCAATCATAGAATCTGCGCGCCACGGCACGGAATTCCATTCGGGAAGCTTACCCGACTGCTGCACTTCATAGAAAAACATTGATTTTTGCAGAGCCTCGGCATAATTGTAGCTGCCTGACTCGGCATTTGCGGTCATCTCGCCTGTAAGTCCCGACGGCAGACAAACAGAAGTCCCCATAGCAAGCACAACAGCAGAAACAGCCGCAGCAAATTTCGTCCATTTCATATTATAATAGCCCCTCTCAAATTTTTGATATAATTTCACTTATACCTATATATTTTAATAATACTATATGATTTTTTATTTGTCAAGCATTATTTGTAAATTTATTTCATTCCGGCTTGTTCCGCCTCTGAAGCGTAAATATGAATCTTTTGCAGAAAAGCATCCGACATACACTGCGCCTTGCCGATCATTGTTTTTTTACCGCAATAAGGGCAGATAGCGCTTTCGTTTTTATCAAACTGCATATTATAGGGGTTCCTCGTTGGTTTAAGACATGAAATACAAACGCATTCGGCAAGCTCGCCAAGCTCCTGTCCGTCCTCTTTTTCTTCAAGAATATACTCTATATTATCACGATTTCCGAGCGTATCGAGACAAAGAATGCCGACCTCTCTCAAAATCTTTTCCCCGAACTCCTCGCATACAGGAGTGTAATCTTTAAGCAGATGCTGAACCAGCTTTCTCCGTAAACTCACAACAAAAACGCTTAAAAAAATCGCTAAAATGCAGGAAAGCATACACACGCAGAAAAAAAGCGCAAAAATTAGATCAGAAGCTCCGGTCATGTCCATAATCTGCATCGCTGATGCCGCTGCTAACCCCAAAAATGCAAAGACAAAAACTGCCGTCAGCTTTCGCTTGATCTTAGATGTATATTCATTAAAAAGCTCGTCATCGTTCACATACATATCCGCAGTTTTTGCTGCAATTTCCGCCGTCAGTTTTTTATACTCTTTAGAGCCTTTTTTCGCGTAATACAGGCGATTCGCCTCGACAGGAAAGTAATACAAGGGATTTTTTAACATAATTCACCTCAAAAGAAAAGCGCCTCACCGTAAGGCAAAGCGCTTGGAATATTTAAAATTATTCAGCGTCCTCGGAAGCTTCTTCCTCGTCGTCAGCATCCTCGTCCTCAATAAGAGCGCGCATAGAAATGCTGATTCTCTTGGATTCTTCGTCAATATCAATGATCTTAACGTCAACCTCGTCGCCTACCGTAAGAATATCCTTGACATTCTCCACCTTTTTGTCAGCTATCTGCGAGATATGGATAAGACCGTCAACTCCGTCGATGATACGTGCAAAAGCGCCGAAGCTTGTAATAGAAACGATCGTTACCTTAACAACGTCGCCAATATTATAATTAGCGATGAAGATCTCCCACGGATTATCCTCAGCCTTCTTAAAGCCAAGAGAAATTCTGTTTTCTTCCTGATTGAGATCTTTGATGTATACTTCAAGAGTATCGCCAACGCTTACAACCTCGCTCGGATGCTTGATGCGCTTCCATGAAAGCTCGGAAATGTGAACCATACCGTCGATTCCACCGAGATCAACAAATGCGCCGAAGCTTGTGAGCGACTTAACCTTGCCTGTATAAACAGCGCCGATCTCGGCTGTTTCCCAGAACTTAGCCTTAGCTTCTTCCTTTCTTGCATTCTGGACAGCCTTGATAGAACCTACAGCTCTCTTTCTGCCCTCTGTCACCTCGATGATCTTAAACTCTACCTTCTTCTTGAGAAGCTGTTCGAGTTCAGCGCCTCTTGGGAGACCTGTCTGTGAAGCGGGGATAAATACTCTTACGCCGAGAACGTTGAGCGTAACGCCTTTGTTTACGACGTGCTGTACGATACCTTCGAGAATAGCGCCTTCTTCCTTTGCCTTAACGATCTTCTCATAGCCTGCCTGCTCGTCGACCTTTCTCTTGGAAAGAGCGGCAGTTCCCTCAGCGTCGTTCACCTTAACTACAACAAGCTCGACTTCATCGCCAACACTGACAATATCCGAAGGCTTCTTGGAAGGGTCGTCCGTAAGGTCGTCAAGAGCAACGTAGCCTGTATGCTTTGTACCCAGATCTACGATAGCTTCCGTGTTGTTTACAGCAACAACAATGCCCTTAACTTTCTCTCCTGTATGTATTTTTTTGAATGACTGATCGATCGCTTCAGCGAAATCAATCTCCTCATCCATATTAGTTGACATAATTTCGTTTTCTGCCATTTTGGTTTGTACCTCCTTAATTATATAAGCCGGGGTTGAGGCTCCTGCAGTGATGCCGATTTTTTTTGACGCAGGAATACTGAGACTCTTTAGCTCATCCGAATTTTCGATATGATACGTTTTGCAGTAACGGCTGCACACCTCGAACAGCTTAACTGTGTTGGAACTGTGCCGGCCGCCAACGACAAGCATAATATCCGAAGATCTTGCAAGCTCGGCTGCGTCCGATTGTCTTGTATCTGTGGCGTTGCATATAGTATCGAAAATAACTATATCGGGGTCGTTTTTAGGAATCACATTCAAACACTCATCCCATACTACTATATTATACGTTGTTTGAGCGACAATTGCAAGCTTTTTTTCCAAATTTTCATAATTATTTTCAAAAAAGTGTTTTAGCTCAAAGTTATCCTTAAAAACAAGGCAATTTTCGTCACAATGACCAACGATTCCCTGAACCTCAGGATGAGAAGCGTCACCGGCAATAAGAATAAAATAACCCTCGCGGGACTTTTCCGCAGCGATCTTATGTATCCTCGAGACAAAAGGACAGGTAGCGTCAAGCATACGGCAGCCCTTAGCCGCGATCTGTTCATAAACCTCCCTGCCAACGCCATGGGAACGAATCACAACCGTTTCGTCAGGCTCAAGCTCGTCCACTGAGCTGATTATTCTTGCACCCTTAGCAGTCATATCGTTGACAACGTCCTGATTATGTATGATCGGTCCGAGAGTAGCTACCTTCGTGTTCTTTTCAAGCTCTCCGTAAACCATTTTTACGGCTCTGTCAACTCCGAAGCAAAAGCCTGCGGATTTTGCAACCGTGACATTACTCATCATTCTTTTCCTCCGTAGCCGCCTGCTGCGGTTCGCCCTCCACAATAAGCTTTATTTCAGCCATATAGCGGTTTTTAAGTTTCACGAGCTGACGAGGATTCGGATCGTCCCCTATCTCGACATAATCCTGCGGCATGATCGGAGTTCCGTATTTTACAGTGACCCTTGTGCGGAATTTCAGCTTTTCACCGAAAATGATACCTACCGGAACGATCGGCTTGCCTGAACGTGCCGCGATCACGGCAGCGCCGCTGTGACCGCGTCCAACCTTGCCGTCCTTTGAACGAGTTCCCTCAGGAAAAATCATAAGACTGCGTCCCTCGTTCAGCTTCTCAACAGATTTATCCAGAACTCCCGTATCGCCCTTTCCCCTTGAAACCGGAAACGCTCCCAACGAACCTATAAGCCACGCAAGCACAGGATTTTTAAAAAGCTCTTCCTTTGCCATAAACGCAAGCTTTCCTTTAGCTCTTGCACCGACAATAGGCGGATCGGCATTGCTTCGATGATTTGAAACATAGATCACTGGCGTTCCTTTCGGAATATTTTTGCGCCCCTCGTAACGCAGACGGTACAATATGCTGAAATAAATCCACACCAGAAATTTACAAAAATAAAACATTACTCTGCTCTCCCTGTTTTTTCCTGTACTATACGAAGTATAGCTTCTGCCGATTCCTCTAAGCTAAGCAGCGTTGTATCGACCAGAATCGCGTCATCCGCCTGTTTTAGCGGAGAAGTCTCGCGGTGCATATCCTGATAATCTCGCTTCATGATATCCTTGAGGATCTCATCGTAAGACGGAAAATCGGGCTTTTCCGAAAGTTCCTTGAAGCGGCGGTTGGCGCGTTCTTCGACAGAAGCGGTCAGGAAAATCTTTACCTCAGCGTCAGGAAGCACGACCGTTCCTATATCTCGTCCGTCCATGATAACATTATTTTCACGGGCAATTTTCTGCTGCGTATCGAAAAGATAAGCACGAACGGCAGGGAGCGACGAAGTTCTCGAAGCTTCCATTGAAATTTCGGGAGTTCTGATAAGCTCGGAAACGTCCTTGCCGCCAAGATAAACTCTCTGTGTTCCGTCAATAAATCTCAGGGAAACATCGGCATTTTCAAGGGCATCCGCGATCTTATCATCACTGATCGAATTTTCCTTGATATATAGCGCCACAGCGCGGTAAAGCGCGCCTGTATCAACGTAGATATATCCTAATTTTGCAGCTGCCATTTTGGCAATCGTGCTTTTGCCTGCGCCTGCAGGTCCGTCTATCGCTATATTAACAGTATTCATTTTTTTCTCCTTTATAAGTTAATTGCGGCGGAATATGCCGTAGAAAAGGCTATTTGAAGATTAAATCCGCCTGTGTATGCGTCCGTGTCAATAATCTCTCCGGCAAAGAAAAGTCCCTTGGTAAGCTTTGATTCCATTGTTTTAGGGTCGATTTCCTTGACGGAGATACCGCCGCTTGTGATTATCGCTTCATCTATCGGACGAAAGCCCGAAATTCTTATCGGAAAGGCTTTGATAAGCTCGCCGAAGCGTCTGCGCTGTTCTTTGGAAACGCCGTTTATTTTTTGCTCGGGAGGAATTTCCGCAAGCCGAGCCGCAATAGGGATAAGCTTAGCCGGAAGAAGCTTTCGTATGCCGTTTATAAAGTCGCGGTTGAGATTTTCCGCGAAATCACGTCGGATCCTATCATCAAGCTTCTCAGGCGAAAGTCCCGGTTTAAGGTCTATTTTCATGCTGTATCGGTTCGGCTCCATAACTTTTATATGGGAACTTGCGCTGAGCGCGAGAGGTCCGGATACACCGAAATGAGTGAAAAGCATTTCCCCGAGTTCACTGAAAATTTCCTTTTTGCCGTCATAAAGAGTCAATGTGACGTTTCTTAGGGAAAGTCCCATCATCTCTGCACAGAATTTATCTGGCGAAACAAGAGGGACAAGGCTCGGTTTCAGTTCGGTCACCGTATGCCCCAGAGCCGCTGCAAGCTTATATCCGTCGCCTGTCGAGCCTGTTGCAGGATAAGATCTTCCGCCGCAGGCGATCAATACAGATCTGCTGCGGTAGTCCTCTCCATTTGCGCGTACTCCGGAAATTTCACCGTTTTCGGTAAGAATTTTTGTCACGCGTCCATTTATTATCCTGACTCCAAGCCGTTTCATTTCACGTTCAAGAGCGTCGGCAATGTCGTTTGCATTATCGCTAACAGGAAATACTCTGTTTCCTCGTTCTGTTTTAAGCGGAACGCCAAGCTCCTCAAAAAAGCCAATGGTACTTTCCGCGTCAAACACTGAAAAAGCGCTGTAGAGAAAACGCGGATTCACCGGAATATTCCTCATATG
>ULRD01035289.1_pt1 | contig 15767 bp, 14 predicted proteins | sample 1955181 | NCBI WGS metagenome assembly ULRD01 (sample SAMEA4835675, study PRJEB28245) | human gut metagenome | biome: gut microbiome; material: fecal sample | place: Denmark | collected 2008
GCTTGGAAAACAGGCAAGGACGGCAGAAAGTTATTGGCAAGCGATGCAGCTGGAATCCTCTCTTATTATGCGCTCACTCAGAAGTATGAGCCTGGCAAGGAAACTTGGGATATGGCTCTTAATGGCGGAGATCAGGGTTAAATCATTAATATGTCATAAGCTATGTTATACCTGCCGCTTTGGGATACGGCGGCAGGCTTGCATATATTATAATCAAAATTGAAAGGAACGATTTTAAATGAAGAATTCTATTAAAAGAGTTTGCGCAGCTCTCGCTGTTTCAGCAGTAGCTGCTTCAACAACATCTATTTTTGCATCTGCTGTTGGCGCTGAGTATGATGGAACTGCTTTTCCATTTGAGCAGTATGGTATTACAGCAGAACAGGTAAGTGAATCTGCTGTTAAACCTGCTATTTCTATTAGCAAAGAGGAGATCACTCTTGAGGAAGCTAAAGCTCAGCCTACACGTAAGGTAACAATTAATATTGAAGGCGCTGACAGAAAGTATAATGCTTTCGGTTTGCATGTTGCTTATGATACAAGACTTACTGTTAATAAGCTTGACGAAGACGGTGTCATTGACAACGAGTACGGTAAGCTTTTTGCTAAGGGCAAGGCTGTTGGAAGCTTTATGACAAAGGAAACAGACATTGAGCCCGGTCTTATTTTCTTTGCTGGTTCAGGAGACGGAAACGTTGGTCGTGACGGTGAAATGTCTTCACTCAGCGTTACACTTCCTGACGATGTTGCAGAGGGCGATATTTACTATGTTGGTTTTGAATATCACAATTCTGCTTCTACTGAGGATCAGTTTGTTGCTTCACCTAACAATGAAGCTTCAAAGATCATGCAGGGCTGGGTATTCACACAGGGTCTTAACAATGGTTACATTAAGATCAAGGAGACTCCTACAACAACAACTACAACAACAACTACAACAACAACCACAACTACAAGCGGTACAGCTACAACAAGCGCTGCTGCTACAAGCGCTGCTGCTACAACAACAGTTCCTGGCGGTTCACCTGTAACAGGTGTTAACGGTGTAGGCGTTGCTGCTGCAGGTCTTGCTGTTGCAATCGGTACAGCATTTATTCTCAGAAAGAAGGAAGACTAATTAATTAGTTTGACTTAACCGAATAATAAAAGCCTCTCCATTGGAGAGGCTTTTTATTATAATTTAATAAATCCTGTTTAATTATTCGTGCTTGATCGGCGGAACATAATTTATACCACCCCAGCCGTCAATGTTTGCACGCTTCATTGCGCCGAATATTCTGTCTTTAAAGCCATGGTCGAGTCGTTCATTTTCTGCGATAAAATCCTTGGTTTTCTGTCGATTTGTGTGACCGTCTGCGGGACATTTTGATTTGACAATGGGCAGATTATTCTTCGTTGCTGCTCGGCGAATTTCCTTTTCCGGAGCAAATACAAGAGGACGGATAAGGTGGATTTTTTTTCTTGAAAGATAGGAAATAGGTGAAAAACAGCCTATTCTGCCTTCTGTAAAAAGATTCATGATAAATGTTTCTACAGCGTCATCATAATTGTGTCCAAGAGCGATCTTGTTACAATTATATGCAAGAGTTGCGTCATGAAGTGCGCCGCGTCTCATACGCGCACAAAGGCTGCATGGGTTGGCTTCTTTACGCACGTCAAAAACGATTTCGCCGATTTGAGTGGGAATTATATGATATTCAATTCCGTTACTTTCGCAAAGCTCCGCGATTGGCGTATAATCTCCGGACTCACCGTTAAATCCGGGGTCAAGAGTTACTGCGGTAAGCTCGTAATCTATACCGATAAATCGCTTTAGCATAATCAGCCCTTTTAGCAGTACTACACTGTCTTTGCCGCCTGATACGCCGACGCAGATGCGGTCTCCATTGCTGATAAGACCGTATTCCTGTATAGCTTTTCGCATATATCCGAGAATTTTCTGCATAATAACCTCCGGAAAAACAATTTTATTGCTTCAAAAATTAATTCATTAAGTATCAATTAATGGTGCAATAAATTTATTATAGCATAAATTAAGGAAATTTGCAAATATATATTGCAAAATAAGCGAAAATATATTATAATATGTATATATAACTTTAGGAGGAATGGTTGTGGGAAAAATCCTTGTTACCGGAGGGGCTGGTTTTATCGGAAGTCATACCTGTGTTGAACTTCTTGCGAGTAATTACGAGCTTGTGATCGCAGATAACCTTTGCAATTCTAAGGAGGCTGCCGTTGAGAGAATCAAGAAAATAAGCGGTAAGTCTGTTACCTTTTATAAAGCCGATATATGTGATTATGAATCGCTCTCCAAGATTTTTAAGGAGAACGAAATTGATACTGTCATTCATTTTGCGGGACTGAAAGCTGTAGGCGAATCAGTAAGGATTCCCGTTGAATATTATACAAACAATATTTACGGTACATTGGTACTGCTCAAAGTTATGGCAGAAAATCACTGCCGCAGGATCGTATTTTCTTCATCCGCAACTGTTTACGGAATGAATAATACTGCTCCCTATACTGAAGATATGCCGACTTCCGCAACGAATCCTTATGGATATACAAAGGTAATGATCGAGCAGATTCTCCGTGATGTTTGCATTGCAGATCCTGAGTTCAGCGCTGTTGCCCTTCGTTATTTTAATCCTATCGGAGCGCATAAAAGCGGTCTTATCGGTGAGGACCCTAATGGTATACCTAACAATCTTGTTCCGTACATTGCCCAGGTTGCTGCGGGACGTCTTGAACAACTCAGCGTGTACGGTGATGATTACGATACTCCCGACGGTACGGGCGTGAGGGATTATATCCATGTTGTTGATCTTGCCTGCGGACATGTATGTGCGGTCGGCTATGCAAGGGAAAATAAGGGCTTTATGGCGGTGAATCTTGGAACAGGAAAGGGTTCGAGCGTCCTGGAGGTTGTTGCAGCCTATGAAAAGGCGTGCGGAAAGCCTATAGCCAAGAAGATTGCTCCCAGACGTGCAGGAGATATTGCGACCTGTTATGCCGACGCTTCAAAAGCTAAGGAGCTTTTCGGCTGGGAGGCTGAACGCAATATTGACGAAATGTGTGCAGATAGCTGGAATTTTACAAAGTTAAATCCAAACGGAATTGTTTAAAATAAAACTGAAAGGAAAAATCTAAATGACACCGCAGCTTAGAGACTTACTTATTTTACTGGGCGGAATAGCCGCAGTTCTTGTCATAATAATAATTTTATTCAGCGGTAAAAGCCGATTCAGGCGAATATTATCAATTTTTCTTGAGGATACCGGCGAAGACGTGGATAATGTACCGGACAGACGTGCGCCGAACGGAGGGCATAGAGTCGAAGCCCAGCAATATGTGCAGAAAAGTACTAACGAGCCTAATGTTGTTATGGCTACTCTTATAAGGAAAAGCGACGATCGGCTTAGGGTCATTGAAAGCACAGGGCAGATTCACCTTGAGGATGAGTATTATGAATTGATCTTTGTTACGCGCAAGGGTCAGAAGCTTAAAATTGAGTGCTCTGCTGAGGCTTACGATAAAATTCCCTTTAATCAGCAAGGTTCGCTTACATACAGAAGAAATACGCTTGTTAAATTTAAATATTATGAAGATACTGTTTTAAATTAAATGTTTTAATTAATGTCTGCTCAACAACTAAAAAATGGCTTTATACAGCTTTCAAAAGCCATTTTTAGTTGTCAAAGCGCAAGAAAAAATAATAATATAAAAGATTTTTCTTGCACTTTGTTTTGCCCTTCAGGGCAAAATGAGCATGACATAAAGAAATGTGATGCGCAAATTCATTATAAAATAGGGAATTTGCGCTCCCCGAACTATGTTCGGGGCAATAACCGCCAAACGGCGGTTATTGAGGACACATTAATTATAACGAGGTAAATTATGGTCAATTTTGAAAATGAATGGGACGAGCTTCTCAAGGATGAGTTTGAAAAAGAATATTATCTAAAGCTTAGGCAGACGCTTATAAACGAATATCGCACTCAGCGGATATTTCCTGGAATGTATGACATTTTTAATGCTCTGAAGCTGACCTCATATAATGACGTAAAGTGTGTTATCATAGGTCAGGATCCTTATCACGGAGAGGGACAGGCTCATGGTCTGAGTTTTTCCGTGCGCAAAGGCATAGCTCCGCCGCCGTCTCTTGTAAATATTTTTAAAGAGATACGTGATGATCTGGGGATTGATAATCTCGGTAAGCACGGCGAGCTTACGGAATGGGCGAATGAGGGGGTACTGCTGCTTAATTCAGTGCTGACCGTCAGAGCTAATCAGGCGAGAAGTCACCACGGCATAGGGTGGGAGAATTTTACTACAAGAGTTATTCAGTCGCTTAATCTTCGTGAAAAGCCCATGGTTTTCATGCTCTGGGGTTCAGATGCAAAGGCTAAGCAGCAATTTATTACTAATCCGAAGCATCTTGTACTAAAGGCGGCGCATCCAAGTCCGCTTTCAGCTTATAACGGATTTTTTGGATGCCGTCATTTTTCAAAAGCAAACGAATTTCTTCGCGCTAACGGAATGAACGAGATAAACTGGAGTATTAATTAACGAATATGAAAATAAACGAAATTTTTAAGAAAAAAACGGTATTTTCCTTTGAGGTTTTTCCGCCTAAAAAGACAAGTTCAATAGACACGATTTATAACACCCTTGATGAACTGCGTGATCTTGAACCTGATTTTATAAGCGTGACCTTTAGCGCGGGTGGAAGCGGAAACGGCGCGCTTGCTTGTGAGATCGCCTCAAAGATAAAGGAAAGCGGCGTAACGCCTATGGTTCATCTTCCCTGTATTAATTACACAAGAGCGGAGATCGACGGAGTTCTTGATGAGCTGAAAGCTCGGGAAATTGACAACATTCTTGCGCTAAGAGGCGATATAAACCCCAATATCCCTCCGAAAAGAGAATTTGTTCATGCCAGCGATCTTGTTACATATATCCGTTCGCATGGAGATTTTGATATTGCGGGAGCTTGTTATCCGGAATGTCATCCGGACGCGCATTCTCTTGATGAAGATATTGCCAACCTCCGAAAAAAGGTTGACGCAGGCGTTGAGCATCTTATAACTCAGCTTTTCTTTGACAATGAGTCTTTTTATGATTTTAGAGACAGGGTTGCTGCTGCCGGTATAGACGTTCCTATAGAGGCAGGAATAATGCCTGTAGTAAATAAAAATCAGATCGAACGTATGGTAACTACCTGCGGAGCAAGCCTTCCGCGTAAATTTGTGCGGATCATGCAGAAATACGAGCATAATCCCGAAGCTCTCCGAGATGCAGGAATTGCCTATGCTGTGAATCAGATAGTTGATCTTGCTGCAAGCGGTGTTGACGGTATTCATTTATACACAATGAATAACGCATATGTTGCACGAAAGATCAGCAATGCCGTTTCGGGAATAATAAAAGCATGATGGATTTCGGGAAAATTTCAAAATATGAAGCAGCCAGATATATGGGGATAAAGGGAACACCGGACGGCAAGGTGTCCGAGCTTCTTGATTGCCTTGAGCCTGTTGTGAGGGAAGCCGTGAAGCCGTGCTATGTTTTTCGTGAAACGACCGTGGAAATCTCAAATGACGGCGTTCAATTCGGATGTATAGACGTGCCTTTTACAGGAAACTCAATTTTAGAGCATATCAGGGGATGTGAGCGTGCCGTAATTTTTGCAGCTACATTGTCTGTAGAAGCGGATAAACTTATTAGAAAGGCTGCTGTGACTGATACTGCGGAAGCGCTTGTAATTGACAGCCTGTGCAGCGCAGCTATAGAACAGGTTTGCGACACTGCCGAAGAGGAGATTTTTTCACAAATAAAAGCTCGTTTCAGAACATGGCGATTTAGTCCGGGGTATGGAGACCTGCCGCTTTCGCTTCAAGAGGAATTTCTGCGTGCGCTTAACGCACAGCGCAGAATAGGTCTGACTGTTACTGAAAACAATCTACTTGTGCCGTCAAAGTCGGTAACGGCTGTGATCGGGATTTCGGAAAGACCTATGAATAAAGGCGATAATGGCTGTACGCTGTGTCCAATGCGCCAAAGCTGTGCTTACGCAAATGCAGGGAGACGCTGCGTAAGGCGGTAAATAATGCAGATCTCATGCATAACGCTTGAACCGTACATCCGCAAAGGTTAGATACGTACCGTACAGATTTACTCACAATATGTCGTTATTTCTGCATAAGAAATGCGATTTGACGAAAATATTTGAGGCATAACCGCATGGCAGCTTTGTACGGTTTCATCTTAAAATTATGTTGAAAATACAACGATCGGCGGAGCAATATATAGATGTATACTTTCTGCCGATTGCTTTAAAGCAAAGGAGTAATGCTTTAATGAAAAAAATAAAAGCTTTTCTCTCAGCCATGATTATAATTTCTGCTGTTATGATGACGACTGCCTGTAATAGCTCGTCTTCGTCATCAAAAAATGTGAAAAAGTTTGATAAAGAGAAAACAGCGCAGTTGGTTAAGCTTGCTAATGACAGCGGACTTCTTGACGGAGAATTGGAAAACAAGAAGATTAAGTGGCTTTGCGACTGGGATATCAATGCTGATCCTCATGCAGACCTTGCCTTATTTCAGGAGCTTTACGGCGGCGAGGTTGAATATATCCAGTGTACCTATGAGAATCGTTATGAAAAGCTCGCGCGGTATATCAGCAGCGGCGAGGGTATAGATTTCTTCTATGCCGGCAACGGAGATTCATTTCCGAAATGTGTGTCAAATAAGCTTTTTTCTTCGTACGATGATTATATTGACCTTGATTCAGCGCTGTGGAAGGATGTAAAATCAGCGAACGATATGCTTAAATGGAATGATAAGCATTATATTGCTATCACTCAGATAAAGGGAGACGATGTCGCTGTTATATACAATAAAAAAACAGTACAGGAGGCAGGACTGAAAGATCCTGCGGTGCTTTATAAAAACGGCGAATGGACATGGGATTCTTTCCAGCAAATGCTTGAGAGTTTTGTAGATACTAAGAACAATAAATTCGGCATTGACGGTTGGTGGTTTGAATTTGGACTTATAAGTACTATAGGAGTTCCGCCTGTTGGTTATGAAAACGGAAAGCTAAAGAGTAATATTGGCAGTCCGGCTATGGAACGTGTTCAGAATCGTCTGTATGAGCTTTACAGCAAGGATTGTATCGCTATTGGCGTAGGTGAGTACGGTTGGGAAGCAAAGCCGCAGTATATAGGAGAGGGAAAGCTTTTGTTCTATCCTGTGGGGCTTTACGAGCTGTATATGGAGAAGGACAAGTGGCAGAAGCTCTATGGCGAAGATGCCAGATTTGTTCCAATGCCCAGAGATCCTGAGGCTGATGCACATTATATAAGTACAGGGATTGAGGCGTACGCTCTTGTCAGCGGCGGTCAGAATCCCGAGGGTGTGGCTAAGTATCTTAACTGTAAACGCTTCTGTATGGTTAATGAAGAGGCGAATAAGATCGGTAAATCTATTTTCCGTGACGATTATGGTTGGACAGACGAAATGTTTGAGATGCGTGAGGAAATGCAGCGACTTGCTGCGGAGCATCCCGTTTTTGACCTTTCCACAGGTGTTTCCGGTGACTGCGGAGCGCTTCTTGACAGCAGTCTCAGACAGGCTGCACGCGGAACGGCATGGAACGAGACTTATGACTCGATTGCATCTGTCGTCAAGGGTTATATTGACGAAGTGAACGAAGAACTGGCTCAAAGCTCGCCGTCTGCATGATCCTAAAGACGTTGGGATACTGATTCTGTTTTAAGTAATATTCGTAATTTATTCTCAATGGAACTGCGCTTGTATTTTTAAGAATAATTTCCTGTAAATGCAAGAAGCGTTGTTTCCTATGAGAACAAGTTTTAACTTATGATAAAACGGAATATTGTGCAAAATAACAGATAGCAACAAAGATACTGAAAGTTTGCGGAAATCTATTGCAATATTTGCTTATCTATGATATAATAATTATGTGTCTAATAACAGAATTAAATTATTTAGCAGGACGCCGTCTGCAATTTTTAAGAAGTTGCAGACGCGGTGTTCTGAGTATTTTTTATTCAGAAAGGCGGATAAAATATGGAAACAGTTCTTGTTACCGGCGGCTGTGGTCTTATAGGTCAGCATATTTGCTCCGGATTGCTCAAAAAGGGATATTCCGTAATTGCGGCTGACAGTAAGCCGGGAATGTACAACGAGGGCAAATTGAACTTTAGATTTATCGAAGTTGCGCCTTCCGATAAAAACGGATATGCTGAAATTTTTGAGAATAATCAGATAGATATTCTCATTCATGCTGCCTGCACGGTTGATAATGATTTTGGTCCCATTGTAACCGAAAATGAGATAAATATTTCAAGACAGTGCGATAAGTTTATTTATCGTTATGCAATGACCGGAACTGTTAAAAAGATCATTATGCTCAGTACGGAGCAGGTTTATGAATTTCCAAAAACGCGTGAGCCGATTCGTGAGGATGGCGCTCTTAAACCCGACACGAATTACGCCGCACTGAAATTTGCTTCAGAAAAAGCTTTATTTACGGAAATGTCACATCATAAGAATGAAGACGGCGAATATAAGGTTCTTTGCTGCATCGCGAGATTTTCGCCTGTTTACACCATGAATTTTACGGATAATCTTGTAGCAAAGATAACCGATCCTAAGGATGGTTCAAAGTTTGTTGCGGGAAAAGGAACGTACGGTTTTCAGTTCTGCTGTGTTCATAATCTGGTGGATTTCATTCTTTGTTATGTTAAGAATGCCGATGATGCAACGTATGCGGGTACTTATAACGTAAGCGACAAGCTTCTTACTACGGCGGCTGATATTATTACTTTTATGAGAGAAAACCATAGTCTCGGACCTGTTCTTCAGAAAAATCCCAACGCTTCAATGGTTAAGCTTAAAGGAATTTTCGGAGGAAATAAGGAAGAAAAGACCAACTATCGTTACCTGAATCTTAACAAGCTCGAAAATAATAATATGCTTGATAATACAAAAGCGGCAAAGCTTACAAGTCCGCGTTGGAATATTACCAATACTAAATAAAGCGATATAGGCTTGCCAGATTTTATTGTTGACTATAAAACCATGTTGTAAGAGAACGTCCTTATACTCCCTCTATTGCAAATATCAGCAATATTGCTGATATAATTTCCGTCACTCTGCGTCAGAAACCTTCACCATACGTCAGTATGCTTTTAGGTTTCTTCCTTGATTGACAAAAATTTTATTCATCACTATTATTAACATTTGCAATAGAGGGGAGTATAATTGCGGGGCGTTCTTTTTTTTATTGAAATTTTTATGTTTTTCATAAATAAAGGACGGCAAATATGCCGCCCTTATTATTTATTATGCTATTTGGATATATGCCAGATGTTCTCGGCATAGTCGGAGATAGTTCTGTCAGAGCTGAATTTTCCGGCATTGCACATATTAAGCCACTGCTTTTTAGCAAAAGCAAGTCTGTTGCTGCTGTAGTCGCTTATGCAGCGCAGCTTCGCCTCAACATAGCTTTCAAGATCGCCGAGCAGATAATAATGATCCGGAGAATGCCAGCTTGCGCCGTCGAGCAGCGAGATATAAAGCTCACGGAAATCTCCGCTTCCGCCGTCGGAAACGCTGCCGTCAATAAGTGACGATACAACACGCTTTATCATCGAATTTTCGGCGAATACTCTGCGGCTGTCGTATTCGGGAACGATTTTCTCAAGCTCCTCAACTCTTGCGCCGAAGATATAATTGTTTTCTTCACATGCTTCCTGAACTATCTCAATATTTGCGCCGTCGTAAGTTCCCAGAGTTACCGCGCCATTGAGCATGAGCTTCATATTGCCCGTTCCCGAAGCTTCCGTGCCAGCAGTCGAAATCTGCTCGGAGATATCTGCGGCTGCCACAAGCTTCTCCGCATAAGAAACATTGTAATTTTGCACGAAAACTACTTTGAGTAAGTCTTTCGTTTCGGGATCGGATGAAACTATCCTTCCAATCTCGTTAATATATTTGATTATCGCCTTTGCACGTCTGTATCCCGGAGCAGATTTTGCGCCAAAAATAAACGTGGTCGGAGCAAAACTTTTTATGCTGCCGTCCTTGATTCCATAGTAGATCCACAGAATTGAGAATGCATTGAGAAGCTGACGTTTATACTCATGGAGACGCTTGATCTGAATATCAAAAACTGATTCAGGTGAGATCTCACCACAGTCATAAGTTTTTATAAATTGTGCAAGCTGAGTCTTTTTACTCTGTTTTATGTCAATAAATCGGCGAAGTATCGTCTCGTCGTCGGCGTATTTTTCAAGCGATTTCAGCTTATTCAAATTGATTATCCAATCGTCATCGCCGAGAAGCTCCGTGATAAGTTCTGACAGTTCGGAATTGCAGAGCGCAAGCCATCGCCTCTGAGTAATGCCATTTGTTTCGTTGCGGAATTTCTCGGGGAATATACTGTACCAGTCAGAAAGAACAGTATCTTTCAAAATCTGAGTGTGAATTTCCGCAACGCCGTTGATATGGCTTGACGCATAGCAAGCCATATCCGCCATATGAATAAGGTCGCCCTTTATTATCTTAATATGATTTATCTTATCTTTCTGTACGCCTTTGGAGTACATCTCGGCAATAAGCGATTCGTTTATCTGAATAATAATCTCGTAAATTCTCGGTAGAAGCTCCTCAACAAGACTTGAATTCCATTTTTCAAGCGCCTCCTGCATAACGGTATGATTTGTATAATTAAACACTTTTTTGGCTATTTCAAGAGCTTTTTCAAATGTGTAACCCTCACGGTCGACAAGCTGTCTGATAAGTTCAGGGATTGATATAACCGGATGAGTATCGTTAAGCTGAACAGAAATATAATCAGCAAGATTATCGAGAGTATCATAACGAGCTTTATGCTTTCGCAAAATGTCCGTCAATGACGCACAGCAGAAGAAATACTGCTGCTTCAGACGCAGCTTTTTACCCTCGTTTGTATCGTCGTTGGGATAAAGCACGCGCGAAATATCTTCGGCAAAAATTTTCTCCTTTGAAGCTTCGAGATAATTCTGCTTGTTGAAGGTATCGAAATCAAATTCGTTGATCGGCTCAGCCTGCCAAAGACGAAGAGTTCCCACATTATCGGTTTTGCAGCCGAAAATCGGCATATCATAGGGCACGGCTATGACTGTCTGACCGTTGAATTTAACGTAAACCGGCTCATCAGAGCGCTTCGACCACGGATCTCCTGCTCTTGACCAGTCGTCAGCCGACTCGCGCTGAAATCCGTCAACAATAGATTGCTTGAAAAGACCGTATTTATAGCGGATTCCGTATCCGTCAAGCGGCAGATCAAGAGTTGCAGCGCTGTCGAGAAAGCAGGCAGCAAGTCGTCCAAGACCGCCGTTGCCGAGAGCAGCGTCTTCTATTTCTTCAAACTCGGACATCTCAAATCCAAACTCATTGCGGAGAACATCAGCTACTTCATCGTAAATTCCAAGACAGAGAAGGTTATTTTGAATCGCCCTTCCCACAAGAAATTCCATTGAAAAGTATGCTGCGCGCCTGCCGGAAAGGTGTTTTTCGCGGCTGTTCTGCCATTGTTCGGCATACATCTCCATAACTGCTTCGCCTACCGCGTTATGCATCTCGGTAACGGAATCACCGCGCCATTTTTTCAGCTTTTCGCTTAATTTTTCCCTTAATAAATTTTTATCCATTTAATTTAACCTCCGGTCATCTGTTGTATAACTTGTTAAGCTTTTTAATTTTTTTAGCCAGAGCCTGTGAAAAATCGCTCATCTTAGTTCTGAACTGCCAGTTGCCTCCAAGAGTCGATGGCTTGTTCATACGTCCGCCGCCGTCGCAGTTAAGGAAATCCTGGATTTGTGCAGAAGCTACTTCGGCGACGCTCGACCATGCCGCGCGTATCACTGCCATAGGAATCTCGCTTCTTTTCTTGACATTAAGATATCTTTTGGCAAATTTAAGCGATTTTGGTGACAGTGTCTCAACCCAGCCGATAAGAGTATCGTTATCGTGAGTTCCGGTATAAGCGAAGCAGTTTACAGTTCTGAAATTATGGGGAAGATGTTCGTTTTCGCCGTTATCAAAGCCAAATTGCAGGACTTTCATGCCCGGATATCCGCAATTGTCAAGCATCTCTCTGACCTCCGGCGTGATGAATCCGAGGTCTTCGGCAATAACATTTAGTTTGCCCAGCTTTTCCTCTGCAAGTCTGAACAGCTCATAATTCGGACCTTTCCGCCACTCGCCAACCGTAGCGTCCTCGCTTCCGAACGGAATCGCATAGTAGCTCTCGAATCCGCGGAAATGGTCGATTCGCACGATGTCGTAAAGCTCTGAGGAAGTCTTTATACGGTTTATCCACCATTGATAACCCGTTTTTTTATGATAATCCCAGTCATAGAGCGGATTGCCCCAGAGCTGACCCGTAGGTGAAAATTCATCGGGCGGACAGCCTGCCACATCAATTGGGCGGCGTTTTCTGTCAAAGCAGAAAAGCTTAGGGGAAGACCATGCCTCAACGCTGTCCAGAGCGCAATATATCGGTATATCACCAATTATCTCAATTCCGCATTCGTTTGCATAATTTTTCAATTCATACCATTGACGGCTGAACTGATACTGAATAAATTTGTGGAAGCCAATCTCTTTTTTCAACTCTTGCTTAGCTGCTGTAACAGCCTTTGGTTTATGCATTGAGATTTCGCTTTCCCATTCGTACCATGGCTTGCCGTCGTTTTTAAATTTCAGCGCCATAAAAAGAGCGTATTCGTCAAGCCAGTCCTTGTTTTTATCACAAAATTTCTTGAAATCAGGAAATCTTGACGACTTAAAACGTTCGTAAGCTGTCCGCAGTACGCCGAAGCAAAGGTCGTAGATCAGGGCGTAGTCAACCTTATCAGGCTCGCTTTCCCATGTGAGAGAAGCATATTCGGAGCGTTCAAGAAGTCCGTCCTCTTCGAGAATTTCAAAGTCAATAAAGTAAGGATTGCCTGCGTTCACCGAAAATGACTGATAGGGTGAATCGCCGTAGCTGGTTGGAGAAAGCGGCAGTATCTGCCAGCATTTCACGCCTGCGCTTTTCAGAAAATCCACAAAGGCGAAAGCGTGTCTTCCCATTTTACCTATGCCGTACTCCGACGGCAGACTTGAAATATGCATTAATATACAGCTTTTTCGCATAAAAAACACCTACTTATTAAAAAAAGTAAAATCCCCTGCATATTTTTCCGATGAAAGCAGATAATATAAAACAGAAAGAGGGGAGCTTATGAAATACGCACAATATACATTTGCCTTTCTTATGGGCTATTTTATTTACAGTCTTATCGAAATAATCAACCGCGGCTATACACATTGGACAATGTCGCTGACAGGGGGGCTTGTCCTTGCTCTGCTTTACGCTGTCAACAGCCGCCGCGCCATGACGCTTATTAAAAGCTGCTTTGCTGGAGCTGTAATAATAACGGCGCTGGAATTTGCCGTGGGAGTTTTTGATAATATTATTATGCGCTGGAATGTATGGGATTACTCTGATATGCCGATGAATTTACTCGGACAGATCTGTCTGCCCTTTTCGATGCTCTGGTTTATTCTCTGTATTCCCGCCTATTTCCTATGCGGCTTTATAAGACAGCGTTTCAGCGTGAAGCCGGAGGATCAGAAACCCTCGCGGCGAAGCTCGCTTACAAGATCGACATAAAATTCTCTTACGTCAAAGCCTGTGATATTTTCACGGTTAAGGTCGATAACGTCGCCGTGACTAATACCTCTTTTTGATGTTGGTCTTATAATTCGATGCCGCCCGTGCTTTGCAGAGCTTTCAGCAACGAGTCCGTCGTTTTCTCCGTTAAGCTTTTTTATCATTTTATATCCTATATTAAGCGGAAAACCGGCAGAAGACGCCGAACCCATGACCGTCATAACGCTTCTGTAGGATACGCCGGGAGAATCGGGCATTTCATCATCATATTTTTTGGCGCGGACAGCGCTGAGGTCATTGACTCCGGACATAAAGTCGGGATTTTCGTCCCCGAGCTTTGAAAATATTCCGTTATATCTTCCGGCTATAAATCTTACAATGGCAGAGGGAAGCTTTTTAAGAAGATCGTCAACCATATCGCATCCCTTATGCGGAGTATTTATCGTTGTAAGGGTTGCGACGTATTTATCCATTCCAAGTCGGCTTATTGCATAACGGCTGTCAAGTCCGCCCTTTGAATGCGCAATAAGGTTTACCTTTTCTGCACCGGTCTCATTAATAACCTTTAAAATTGTTTTGCGTATCTCCTCAGCGCTTCTTGCGACTGAACCCGACGATTGCTGCTTGCCGTAGTTGATAGTCGCTCCGTTACGGATAAGTGTTGCCGGAATTCTTCCCCAGTAGTTAAAAAGCTGCCAGTCGCGGAAAAAGATTCCGTGAACCATAATAATAGGATATTTTGTTTTGCATATTTCGTTTTCGGCACGGGCGTTTTCAAGTTCTATGCGGTCGCTTTCAACAATATACTCTCTGACGGCTGTTTTGTAAAAACTTCTTACAATGAATATATTAACGATCGGAAGCCACCAGAAGAATATCATCATTATTAAATTTGTGATTTTGACCTGCCTTGATGTTAAAGCTATTCTGATAACACCGTCAAGCATGACGATACCAAGAGCAAGAACCGGCATTGCAACAGAAAAAACAGCATGAACAACTCCGCTTTGAAGTCCTTTTATAAAAAAAGCTATAAGTAAAGCAGCTTCCACTGCAATAGCCCCTGATGAGAGCTGAACAAGACGAATTCCTCTTTTTAACTTTCTGAGGCGTTTATTGCCAGAGCTTTCTTTGCCTTTTCTGAAAAGGATATATAAATAAATAATTGCAAAAAGTATTGTCAGGGAAATTTTAAAAAAATTATAGAGCGAAACAATTTTCCATAAAGGGATCAAACTGCAAAAAATTACAAGAGCGGCAAGTTCCGAAAGATATTTTATCATGTTTATTCCTTTCTAAAAAACAGGCTGTTCCGTTTTACAGAACAGCCTTTATTTTTAAAAATTATACGGTTACGTAATTTATGCCGAAAAACTGCCTATTATTATTCGTAAAATAAGAACCTGTTTACATAGATTTCGAGCATAATTTTTATAAGGACAAGGCAAAAATTCACATACATACTGATGTATGATAAGAATTTTCGCAGTCATCGGCAAAATCTGCCTAAAAGACATGCGAAATTTTCTATGCGTACAAGTTTAACGTATCAGTAATTTTTGTTTGAATCAGCGTTAAAGAAATTATTACTGCTTTCAGTATAGTAGTCGTTAGGTTCAAGGGACATGAAATCATCATCTTCAACATCGGGAAGCCTTGCACCGCAGCGTCCGCAGAATTGGAAACGTTCATTGACCTCGGCGTCACATTTTGGGCAGATCTTATACCCCCTGATGCCGTTAAGCTCAAATCTCATTTTTTTGATTCTTCTGCGCCTGGTGTCAATATCGTCACAAAGAAGCTTAAGAGCAGCATGATCCTCGTTAGGATTTTTGTAGTACTTTTTTCCGATATCCGTAAATATCTCAACTATTCTTTCTTCCTCATAAAGGATCTTTCTTTTAAGATTATTTGCCTCAGACATATTTTTTGCTTTTTCAGAAACGCCTTTGCTGGCGTCACTGAATTTACCGAGAATACTCATTTTCATCACTCCTGCCATACAATTTTCTCGTTAAATCCTATATACT
>ULRD01028468.1_pt1 | contig 15714 bp, 14 predicted proteins | sample 1955181 | NCBI WGS metagenome assembly ULRD01 (sample SAMEA4835675, study PRJEB28245) | human gut metagenome | biome: gut microbiome; material: fecal sample | place: Denmark | collected 2008
TCATTGTTCTCCCTCTGCTTCCTTTGCTTGTTCAGTTTTAACTTTTTTTGAAAACCACTTGACAAATATTACTGAATGTGATATAATGTTTAAGTAATTAAAAAGCACCATTAGCTCAGTCGGTAGAGCAACTGACTCTTAATCAGTGGGTCCTGGGTTCGAGTCCCCGATGGTGCACCAGTATGGCCCGTTGGTCAAGCGGTTAAGACACCGGCCTCTCACGCCGGTAACACCAGTTCGATTCTGGTACGGGTCACCATTATATTAGTCGGTACTTATTGCAATAAGGTCACACCCGTTCCCATTCCGAACACGGAAGTTAAGCTTATTTGCGCTGACAATACTTGGCTGGTGACGGCCTGGGAAAATAAGTCGGTGCCGACATTATATTCCTCCTTAGCTCAGTCGGTAGAGCACTCGGCTGTTAACCGAGTTGTCGCCCGTTCGAGCCGGGCAGGGGGAGCCATAATAAATAAGTCCGAGCATTTAAAGATGTTTGGACTTATTTATTTAGAGAAGATAAGGTGATAAAGAGTTTACAGAAGTAATAATTCTGTAGACTCTTTTTGTTTTGAAGCTTTCCGAAATTAAGTATAATATTTATAAAGCAAATCTTGTACTGTAATTGTTTGAGATGCAGCTCTTGAAATGCAACAAGGTTTATGGTATAATTAAAAAAGAATTAATATGGATGTGGCAGGTAATTTGTCCAGATAAGAAATTCTACGCGTTTTTTACAAATTTTACTTTCACGCTGGAATAATAAAATTAAGGAGGGTGATTTATTTGAACAATAATACAGCGGTTATAAATGAAATAATCGAGATTCTTGGAGATGATCCGAGAAAAGCTTGTGTCAGGAGTTTCGGTTGTCAGCTCAACGTTTCCGACGGTGAGAAGATCAAAGGACTTCTTGGGAAAATTGGTTACGATTTTACTGATGATGAAAGCGACGCTGATCTTATTATTCTTAACACCTGCGCCGTCAGAGAATCGGCGGAGGACAGGGTTTTTGGAATAATAGGCAGTATGAAAAAGCTTAAAGAAATAAAGCCGTCGCTTATTATAGGAATCGCGGGGTGCATGACCGCACAGAGCCGCATTGCTGAAAAGATAAAAAAATCCTATCCGCACGTAAGCTTTGTTATGGGAACCTCTGCTATAAATTCGCTGCCGCGATTACTTCTTGATTGCATAAACGGCAGAAAATTTGCAGCGGATATTTCCGAATACTCTGATTTTTCCGAAAGCGTTCCTCAGATAAGGGAAAGCGGCTTTAAGGCTTCTGTTCCCATAATGTTCGGCTGCAATAATTTCTGTACATATTGTATAGTGCCGTATGTACGCGGACGTGAGCGCAGCCGTCAGCCGGAGGATATAATCGGTGAAGTTCGGGAACTTGTCCGCAGCGGCTATAAGGAAATAATGCTGCTCGGTCAAAATGTCAATTCATACGGCAGCGATCTTGATGGAAAAATTAGTTTTCCCCAGCTTCTTAGGGAATTGAATGACATAGAGGGCGATTTCATTATCCGCTTTATGTCTTCACATCCGAAGGATGCGTCAAAAGAGCTTATAGACGCGATATTTGAATGCGAAAAAGTCGCGAATCACCTGCATCTTCCTCTCCAAAGCGGCAGCAGTTCTGTTCTTGAACGTATGAATCGTCGTTATACTGCCGAAAAATACCTTGAAATCGTTGATTATATACGGCAGCGCGATCCGGAGTTTTCCCTCACTACCGATATTATTGTAGGCTTCCCGAACGAGACTGATGAGGAATTCCGCGAGACGCTGGATATGATTCGACGTGTAAAATTCGACAATATTTACTCGTTTATTTACTCGAAGCGGTCGGGAACTAAGGCGGCTGAAATAGAGGATGTTATCGGCGAGGAGGAAAAAAGCTGCCGCATGAGAAAGCTTTTAGAAGTACAGAGAGAGATTTCCTCGGAGCATTACAAGCGATTTATCGGGCAGAAAATGCGTGTTCTTATTGACGGAGTTTCAAAGAAGCGAATTGGATTCCTTTCTGGCAAAAGCAGCGAATTCATAATCGTTGAATTTGAGGGCGATGCTTCGCTTATCGGGCAGTTTGTGGATGTTGAAATTACAGAAGCTATGAACTGGGCTGTTATGGGTAGAATGATATGAAAAAAATTTTAATTATGTTATGCTCTGTATTTCTGTTCGCGAGTTGTACTTCAAAAAATTCTGAAAATTCTGTAATTCAAGTTACTACAGAGGAAATGACGGAAACTGTAACGAAGAATCAGACCGAATCGGAGACAGTATCGTATGTAACTGAAATTTCGGATAATATAAAGCTTTATGACCTTACACAAGCTGAAAATAAGGAATATCTGCAATATCCGGATCAGTTTTCTTACGGCAAAGAGTATGAAATGGCAGATCACGGCAAAATTATCGAAGAAAAGGGAAATATTTATCTTGAAAATGTGTCGGGAGAGCGTACTGCATTGATTAAACTTCCTGTTGAAAGTGAAACAGTCTATGTGGTCGTCAGTTGTATAATTGACAGCAGTCGATTTGCGTATAATATAATTCAGGAGGATTTAAGCCTTGGCTGTGGAATTTATAATCTTGCGAACGGCGATGATTACCGCATTGAAGGTGAAGATAGATGTTACTATTTTCCAGAAAAAGTTTTAGGCGATCATCTGATATTGACAAGAGGTTTTATTGGTGATTTTTACGGCTATTCAAAGCTGGATCTTAAAACATTTGAACTTACTGATATTGATTTTGACGTTATTGAAAATAAACATTATCGTCCTTGTACGGCTTTTTCTTCAGATATGAAAATTGCTGCAAATATATCAGCAGATTATAGTGACAGTAAAAACTATGAGTATACTGTAACTTTGTTTTCACTTGAAAATGAAAAAGTAATTGATGAATATAAAATTACAAGCAAAGATATGTATATAAATTTTTATTTAAAATTTGTTTCCGATAATCAGCTTTATGTATATGCTTATAAAAAAGATGATGTCGGCAGTAATTATATGTATGCTATAGATATTCTGCCGATACTTGAATTAAATGAATGGCAGAAAGCATATAAACATGCGCTGTTTGATTTTAAGGATTCAGACAAATATTTTTCGGGCAGCAAGATTCTGCTTAAATCGGGATTTTCGCTTTATGATCTGAATACAGACGGCATTCCCGAATTGATAATATCGGAAAATTCAAGTCACGCCGCAGGCTGTTATATATACACATACGGCAACGGAATTATTTATCTCGGAAAATACGGCGCATTCGGCGATTTGGGATTCTATGAGGATAACGGCACAATTCATTCCTATAATATAGCGCAGGGATTTGAATACGATTCGTTCTATAAATTGGAAAATAATGAAATGAATCCGATTGCAAAATTTTTTAATGATGCAGGAGCAATGGAGCAGGCGACTTTCAAGTTCAACGACAATGAAATCCCCAGAAATGAGTACAGCACAAAACTTGCGGAATACAAGGGCAATGAATATATCCCGATAGGCAGAGATTATGATTTTGATGAAATCGACGCGGCACTTACGGAATATTCACGTAAAATAAGCATTAGCCGGGCATCTGAAATGCTCTGGAACAGCCTTGAAAAGTACGGCGGCAGACGTATCGTATATCAGGACAGGCAAAAGTTTGATGATAAGCCCTACTATATTTTCCGCAGTTTTGAGGATTATGACGACCGACGTGTGACTACAGGCTGGTATGCGGTCGATATAATTACGGGCGAATGTTATGATACGCACGGACTTACTGAGCTTACACCGCTTATCAATGAGGAGAAAAAATTTTCATGCAAAGTGACAGAATCAGGCGGAGTTGAAGTTTATTCAGACGGAAAATTCTATCAGTCTCTTGATGTTAAAATTGATGATGTCATTCTTCACCGTCAGTCTAAAAATCTGATGTTTATGGACTACAATTTTGACGGCTACAACGATATAGCAGTAGACACGGGATTTGCCACAAACAGAGTTTGCAGTTATTTCCGCTACAATCCAGATACGGAATACTTTGAAAAATGGGAAGAGCTTGATAATCTGCATTTCTATATTCATGTAAACGAGGACAAAACCCTTTATGTACATTCAAAATCAGGTGCGGTCGATACAGATGATACAGTGTATAAATGGCTGGGAGATGTTCTTACACCTGTTTCAAGGGAAAAAAGATACAGCAAGGGCAAAGATATAATCAAAGATTATTTTGAATATGACAGCAAGGGTAATGAAATACTTGCAAAAAGAGAAAAGTATATATTTGATGAAAATGGTAAAATAACAGATACTGTTAATGTGCCATTGCAATAAAAAATTAAAGGGAGAAATTTAAAAATGGATATAATTCAGATGACAAGAGAGCTTGGAAAAGCTATTCAGCAGGACGACCGCTATATTGCATATATGTTGGCAAAGCAGGCAAACGACAACGATAAAGAGCTTCAGAGCGATATTGATAAATTTAATAGGCTTCGGTCAGAGCTTAACGAGATAATGGGAACGAAAAATCCGGACGGAGACAAGCTTGTGGAGCTTGACAATGAGATAAAGACGGTTTACAAAAAGGTAATGGGAAGTAAGAATATGATAGTTTTTACCGCTGCACAAAAGTCTCTGGAAGATCTTGTAAACAATGTGAACCAGATAATCACCATGTGCGCAAACGGTGAAGATCCCGATACTTGTCAGCCTGCGTCAGGCTGTACCGGAAGCTGCGCGACCTGCGGCGGCTGTCACTGATTTAATGAGGAGTTGTGCGAATGGTAATTGACAGAAGCAAAATTTCTCCCATGATGCGGCAGTATTTAGAGGTCAAGGACAAATACGACGGATGCATTTTGTTTTTCCGATTGGGAGATTTTTACGAAATGTTCTTTGACGACGCGATCACCGTCTCAAAGGCTCTGGAGCTTACTCTTACGGGCAGGGACTGCGGTCTTGAAGAACGCGCGCCTATGTGCGGAGTTCCCTATCATGCTGCGGATATGTACATAAAGCGGCTGATAGATCTTGGCTTCAAGGTTGCTGTCTGCGAGCAGCTTACAGATCCTGCCGAAACAAAGGGAATCGTTGTCCGCGACGTTATCCGCGTTGTGACCCCAGGAACGCTTACCGACAGCAGTATGCTTGAGGACGGCGAAAATAACTATATATGCAGCGTTTTTTACGACGAATCCGAAAAGATCTGCGCGGTTGCTTCCGCGGATATTTCAACGGGTGACGCCTCGATATGTATGTTTGACGGAAAAGACCTTGAAGCGGGCGTTATCAACGAGCTTTCGCGCTGTAATCCTGCGGAGATCATTTTTCCCGAAAGCTTCCTGTCATTGAAAAATGTTGCGGATTTCTTAAAGGTAAGATTAAATTGTGCGGTAACCCTGCGTGACGGAGATTGCTTTGATCCGACGAAAAAAAGAGAAATGACCGCATCGGTTTTCGGAGTTAAAACAGTCGCAGAGCTTGGGATAAGCTCCGACGGAGCAGACTGCGCCGCTGTCTGCGGACTTTTCGACTACATAAACGATACACAGAAAACTTCCGTTTCAAGATTTACTTCGATCGAGATACTTAACGGCGACGCGTTTATGGGGCTTGATCTTAATGCAAGACGAAATCTCGAGCTTACGGAGACTCTCCGCAGCAAAGAACGCAAAGGGTCGCTGCTCTGGGTCCTTGATTCGGCAAAAACCTCTATGGGACGGCGAATGCTGAAAAACTGGATAGAACAGCCGCTGAAAAGCCCTGCAAGGATCATCGAAAGGCTTGACGCTGTGGAAATTCTCTGTCGGAACAGCGTTATCCTTGCCGACCTGCGCGATCTTCTCGACCGTGTTTACGACCTTGAACGTCTTATGACAAAGGTCATGTACAAGACCGCAAATCCGCGCGATCTCAAAGCTCTTTCGGCTACCGCTCTCATGCTTCCTATGATAAAGCAGGAACTTGATAAATTGGGTGCTTCAAAGCTTCTTGCAAAATACAACAGCGAAATTTCGACTCTTGAAGAGCTTGTGCGGCTTGTGGAAAATGCGGTAACGGACGAACCGCCCATATCGGTCAAGGACGGAGGAGTTATCAAGGACGGCTTTAACGAGGAGCTTGACAAGCTGCGCCATATAATGAATCACGGTCAGGAAATGATCGACGAGATCGCTCGCCGCGAACGCGAATCTACGGGAATAAAAAATCTGAAAATCGGTTATAACCGAGTATTCGGCTACTATATTGAGGTAACTCGCTCCTATTATGATCTTATTCCTGACGGCTACATTCGCAAGCAGACGCTTGCAAACGCTGAGCGTTTCATTACCGAGGAGCTGAAAAATGCCGAAAATACGATATTAGGCGCAAAGGACAAGGCTCTTACCCTCGAGGCTGATATTTTTGCGGAGGTCAGGGATTTCCTTGCGACAAAGCTTGAGGCCGTTCAGAAAACGGCTGCGGCTGTTGCGGCGGCAGACGTGCTCTGCTCATTTGCGGAGGTTTCTCTGCGGAATCTCTATGTTAAGCCTGATATTTCTATTGACGGTTCGATCGACATTAAATCCGGACGGCATCCCGTTGTGGAGCTTATGCTGAACGATGAGATATTTATTCCGAACGACCTCTGCATCGACAACAGATCAAGCCGTATGTCGATAATCACAGGTCCGAATATGTCGGGTAAGTCCACATATATGCGTCAAACTGCCCTTATCGTTATCATGGCTCAGATAGGCTGCTTTGTTCCTGCCGATTCGGCGAAAATTTCGGTCGTGGATAAAATATTCACGCGTGTGGGAGCTTCCGACGACCTTACTTCGGGACAGAGTACTTTTATGGTGGAAATGAGCGAAGTCTCGGATATACTTAAAAATGCTACGCCCGACAGTCTCGTTATTCTTGACGAGGTAGGCAGGGGAACTTCCACGTTTGACGGCGTAAGTATTGCCAGAGCAGTTGCAGAGCATATCTGTACATCGAAAAAGCTGGGGTGCAAGACGCTTTTCGCTACGCATTATCACGAGCTTATCGGGCTTGAAAACGAGCTTGAGGGCGTTAAAAACTACAGCATTGCCGTAAATAAGCATGGCGGCAGCATACGTTTTCTGAGAAAGATCGTCCGCGGAGGAGTTGACGAAAGCTATGGTATTGACGTTGCGAAGCTTGCCGGACTTCCCTCTAAGGTGATAAATCGCGCAAGGGAGCTGCTTGAAGAAATGGAGAAAAACCATGCGGCGGAGCAGGCTGCCGTAAAGCGTGCAGAAAGCGGTCAGATAAGCTTCGGAAGCATAGGGCGGGAAGCGGCTCTTAATATGCTTGAACGGACGAATATCGACGAGCTGAGCGATTCGGAATGCCGTGAGCTGCTGAAAGATATGGCAGCTATGCTTAATTAAGGAGTGCGTTTATGTTTAAGGTTTCAAAGGAAAATATGCTGGAGGCTCTTGACGAATTTGGCGAGAGCTATAATTGTCCTGTTTATATCTCTATTGTGAATATGAGCGGTTTTTTTAGCAGCCGAACCAATATACACTATGGCTATGCCGCTATAACCGACAGCGGATGCATAATAATCGCCGAATACAGCCTTCTTGCGGAACAGGCTCGCTATACGATCCCCATTGATGATATCAGAGCGCTTAAAGTCAAAAGGTTGATGTTGGGTTTAGGCCATAATATCAATCTGGAAACTATTTGCGAGGGAAAAAAACTGAAGCTTGAAATAGGCGTTTCTCAAAAGGTAAAGTCGGGCGGAATTGACGAACAGAAACAAAATTCAGAGCTTTTTATGAAGGCGCTCAGTCATTGTGCCGTATTTCAGGGGAAAATTTAATATGAAATATTTTTGTACTAAGGATGAGCTGCACGGAACGGACTGCCACGAATTTTTTTCGGGCGAATGGGACGGAAGATTCTGGAACGAGGATTCGCTGTATATTTATGACGATATACTGCGTGAAAGCGGTCTTATGGCTTTGCTGAAGCGAATTATCCCCGATTATTCTCAGTATGATTCTACAGAAATTTATCCGTCCGACTGGGAAAAGCTTTGTAAAGCCGCCGATGCAGCGGCAGCGGAAGTTATTGAAGAAGCCGGGGATTGGACGCGCAGCGCGTTCGGCGCTCACGGCAGCTTTACGATTCTCGGTATATGACCGAAGGGAGAAAACAATGGCATTAATTAATGTGCTCAGTAAGGAAATATCGGAGCTTATCGCTGCCGGAGAAATAATCGAGCGTCCGTCCTCTGTTATCAAGGAGCTTGTGGAAAATTCTATAGATTCGGGAGCGAAGCACATTACCGTTGAGATAAAAAACGGCGGAACGACCTATATGAGAGTTACCGACGACGGCTGCGGAATGGCCTTTGAGGATGTTCCGACGGCGTTTCTCCGTCATGCCACAAGCAAGATAGTCTCTAAGGAAGACCTTAATAATATTCTTACCTTTGGCTTTCGCGGAGAGGCTCTTGCTTCCGTTGCGGCTGTATCAAGGGTGGAGGTCATGACAAAGCAAAAGGATGAGACCTATGGAACTCTTTACAACATCGAGGGCAGTACGGAGACTTTTCACGACAGGGGAGGATGTCCCGACGGTACTACGATCATTATCCGCGATCTTTTCTATAATGTTCCGGCACGTCGGAAGTTCATGAAAAAGGACGTAACTGAGGCAAATGCTGTAAGTAATATCCTACAAAAGATCACAATGTCGCATCCGGAGATCGCTTTCAGGTTTATCCGCGATAACCGAACTGAATTTAATTCAAGCGGCGACGGTGAATTGTTTTCGGCAGTCTATGCGGTATACGGACGGGATTTTACCCGCGATCTTCTTGTTATGAATTATGAATACTCAGGTATAAAGATCAGCGGATTTACCGTAAAGCCGCTGTATTCAAAGAATAGCAGAGCCTTTCAGAACTTTTTTGTCAACGGCAGATACATCCGTTCAAAGCTCTGTTCGGCGGCTCTGGAAAATGCTTATACCAATATGATGATGACGGGAAAATTTCCTGCCTGTGTTATGTTTATTGATCTGCCGCCGTCTGCAATGGACGTAAATATCCATCCTGCAAAAGCGGAGGTGCGCTTTACGGATGAAAAGAATGTATCCGACGCGATTTATTATGCTGTAAAAAATGCCCTTATGGAAAATGGATTGATCTATGAATTTGAGCTGAAACCCAGAACCGATTGGATGAAAGAGCCTATTAAAGAGGATAATTCCGTACAGCAGGAGTTTATATTTACGCCTGTCGGGGAAATAGAAAAGGCTGAGCAGGCGCTTAAAGTCGGTGAAGCTTCGGAAGCCAAGCCTGATAAGGCGTCGGAGATCAATGCCGCTGAAAATGATTGCGGTGAACTTGAAACAGCCGAAATAAAACCTTTTGACGCGTTTAGCGGTTCTTCGGAATCAGTTGCTGTGTCCGAATTTACGCATACTGTCAGTCAGATCAGAGAAGAGCATTTGCCAGCCGAAAAAGCTCCCGAAGCTATCGGCGGATTCAGCTACATAAACAGCAGCTCGTTCGCTGAGACGGAGACTGCTTCTAAAGCCGAAAAAGCCTTGGCAGAGATGAAGTCGGAATGGACGGATAAGCCCAAAATTCGCGTGATAGGCGAAGCTTTCGGAGTTTATATCATAGCTGAGATCGAGGACAAAACAATGGTTATGATAGATAAGCACGCTGCACATGAGCGCATAATTTTTGAGCGCTTAAAAAGCCGCAATTGCCGCCGATACAGTCAGATGCTTATGACGGAGATAAGCGTTCTTTTGACATCGGACGAATTCAGCGCTATGGAAACGAATGCCGAGCTTCTTGAGGATATGGGGTTTTCTTTTGATTTTTCCAAGAGTCCCTGCGTTGTGGCAAAAGCTGTTCCGACATTTGTCATAGAGCTTGACATAGAGGAGATAGTTTCCGAGATCGCTGAAAATCTGCGGCTGTACTGTCATGATCCGCAGTCCCATGCTCTTGACGATATGCTTCACACTGTCGCCTGCAAATCAGCGATAAAGGGCAATGACAAAAATGATATGCGTGAGCTTCAGGCTCTTGCTGAGCAGGTCTATAACAACGAAAATATTCGCCACTGTCCTCACGGCAGGCCGGTAATGTTCACTATGTCAAAATCAAATATAGAGCATCAATTCGGCAGAACATAATCATATTTTCTGTGCTGCCTTAAACGCGTATAGTTCGCTTTACGATCACAGTAAAAGGAGGATAGCATGACAAATCAGAATAAACCGCGGGTTCTTGCGATAGTCGGGCCTACAGCCTCCGGTAAAACGGGATTGGGCGTAGAGCTTGCTAAATTTTACGGCGGCGAGGTAATATCTGCCGATTCTATGCAGATATATAAAGGCATGGATATTGCTTCCGCAAAACCCTCGGAAGCCGAAAAACAGGGGATCCCTCATCATCTTATAGATTTTCTTGACAGGGATTCTGTTTTCAGCGCGGCGGATTATGTTAAATTGGCAAAAGAGAAAATTTCAGAAGTGCTCGGCAGAGGAAAGCTACCCATAATTGTTGGAGGAACGGGACTTTACGTTGATTCTCTGCTTGAAAACGTTAAATTTTCCGAGGGCGGCAGTGATGAGGAATATCGCGGTTCTCTTTATAGTTTTGCAAAAAAAAACGGTAATGAAGCGCTTTATGAAAGGCTTATAGAAGCCGATCCTGAGGCTGCCGGGAGTATTCATCCGAATAATCTTGTGAGAGTAGTACGCGCTTTGGAAGTGCTTCATGTTACCGGACGGAAATTCAGCGAGCTTAAAGCCGAGAGCAGAACAGAAGAAAGTCCGTATGATTCGCTGATGATCGGACTTAACTATGAGAACAGGGAGGTACTGTACAGCCGTATCAACCGCCGCGTTGACGAAATGGTGGTAAACGGACTCGAAGCTGAGGCTCGTTTTCTTTGGGAACAAGGTAAGATGCAGACTGCTGCTAACGCCATAGGTTATAAGGAGTTTATTCCTTATTTTGAAAATGAGATATCCTTTGAAGAGTGCATTGACAAAATAAAGCAGGAAACGCGTCGATACGCCAAGCGTCAGCTTACATGGTTTAGGAAAAATGAACGGATAAAGTGGATTATTTTGGGCGAATTTGCTAAAAAGGATGAAATTTCAGAAAAATGTAAAAAATGTATAGCAAATTGCTGGAATCTGTGATATAATGTATTGTGTCTACTTTTAATCAGTTGAAGCGGACAAAGAATTTTAAAAGAAAGACAGGCGAATGTGTATGAACAAAACAATCAATCTTCAGGACGTATTTCTTAACCAGTGCAGAAAAGACAGAATAATGGTGACGATAATCCTTACCAACGGCTTTCAGTTCAAAGGAATGGTAAGAGGCTTTGATAGTTACGTTGCCATTTTTGACTGCGACGGAAAGCAGCAGCTTGTTTATAAACATGCGATTTCAACGATCATACCGACCAGATCGGTTTCTATTCTTGATTCCTCAGAAAAAAACGAATAAGGTGATTTGAATGCTCTTTGCTAAACCGGAAGGCAGTTTGATGGTGAAGATCCTGCGCAATGCCGTTCTTGTGCTGTTCCTTGTTATCATTGTAAGCATCGTTTATAATTTTGTGAATCGGGAAAGCGATACAGAATGCGCGCTTGCGGCGGAAGTTACGGATTCAACTGAGTTCAGGGGCGTAATTATCAGAGATGAGAAGCCTGTGACTTATAATGGAAACGGCGTTTTAAACTATAAGGTCGCGGACGGCGGAAAGCTTGGCGGCGGAAGCGTGATTGCAGAGGTTTATCCCGATGAAGGGCAGATCAGCAGAAACCGCGAGATCGAAAAGCTTACAAGAGAGCTTGCTCTCCTCGAAAAGATACAGAATCCCGGCACTCTTGAATCGGCGCAGCCTGCCGGAGTTTCGGCGGATATCGAGGAAAGTTACCGTAATTTGATCTACTGTCGGGATATGTATGATTATGATTCGATTCAGCCGGTCATGGAGACGCTGCTTGTCAAGATGAGCACTTATCAGTTAATTACTGACGAGGTCGATAATTTTGACCAGCAGATCGCCGACATAAGGACAAGGCTTATGCAGCTTCAGCAGGAGACTGTAAAACCTGTTGAGTCTCCAATAATATCAGACTCTCCTGCATATTTTGTCAGCTATTGCGACGGATACGAGGACATTCTTGGAAGCGGCAAGCTTGAAAGTCTGACGATCAGTCAGCTGAAAGAAGTTACCGACAAAAAGCTTGATTCCAAAAACATAGTGGGAAAGCTTGTGGATGGTTACCGTTGGTATATTGCCGGAGTTGTTGATAATTCACGAAAAGAATATGCCGTCGGCAACATTGTCAAGCTGAAATTTGAATCCTCTGCGGATCAGTTCAGAGCTGAGGTCGTTGGTGTTCGCGATGAGGGAGATCCCTCAGAAAGTATTATCATTCTTTCGTGCAGTCGCTTCAACTATGACGTAGTTCAGCACCGAACCGAAAATATTGAGCTTATAAAGGGTAATTACCGCGGTTTGAAAATTCCCCGGGAAGCGATAAGATTTGCTCCGGTGAAAGACAAAAACGAGGATGGCGGAGAGACAAGCGTTACTTTCAAGGGCGTATATGTTTTAAAGGGTGAACAGGTAGAATTCAAGAAAATAGATGTTGTCTATGAGGGCGGCGATTATGTTCTTTCCGATTTTCATGAAGAGGATCCAAGCTACGTTGCGCTTTATGACGACATAATGATCGGGCATGATTGAGGGTGTTGATCATGGTGAATAATAAAAACAGATGTGATGACATACAAGAAAATTTAAGAGTTATCCGTGAGAACATTGCGGAAGCCTGCAGCGGATGCGGAAGGGACCCGGACAGCGTTGAAATAATGGCTGTTACAAAGACAGTTCCGCCCGAGATTGTCAATTCTGCTATTAAAATGGGAATCGGGCTTATGGGCGAAAACAGGGTTCAGGAATTTCTTTCAAAGCAGGAAAGCTACGTAAATAAAACGGCTGACGGCAAGCCGGTAGAGATCCATTTTATCGGTCGTCTGCAAACAAATAAAGTAAAATATATTATAGACCCAATGTGCATGATACAGTCGGTTGACAGTATCAGACTTGCAAAGGAAATAAGCCGTCTTGCTTTGGCTAAGGGCAAGGTTATGGATATTCTCTGCGAGGTGAATATCGGCGGTGAAGAATCCAAAGGCGGTATTGCTCCCGACGGTCTTGCAGAGTTGCTGGAGCAGGTAACGGCGTTTGACGGTGTACGCCTTAGAGGTCTTATGACTATACCTCCTCCGTCAGAAAGCGATATATACCTTGGAAGAATGGGAGAGCTTTATGACAGGTTCTCGGAAAAATACGGTATGGACGTGCTTTCAATGGGAATGACGGGCGATTACGTCCGGGCAGTAAAATACGGTTCGACTATTGTAAGGATCGGTACGGGGCTGTTCGGGACAAGAAATTAATATTGTCATACGGTATGCGTCGGTTAGACAGGTAATATCGGCGCTTTCATAGGTTCATTTTTTCGTAAATATATAAAAAGAAGGAGTATTCATATGAAACTTTTTGAAAACATCAAGGAATTCTTTTTTGCAGCTGAGGACGAGGACATTGACCAGACGGATGTGCCTGTACGTCATTCGCAGAGCGAACGTTCAAGTTATTCGGCAGATTCTGACGAACCTTCCTCTAACGAGGGAAGCAGCAGAAGAAACAAAGTGGTAAATATCCAGACAACAGCACAGCTTCAGGTTGTTCTTGTTAAACCCTCTGCCTTTACGGACGCTAAGCAGATCGCCGATCACCTCATTGCAAAGAAAACGGTGGTTCTTAATCTTGAAACGGCTTCCCCCGAAAATAAGAGAAGAATAATCGATTTCCTCGTAGGCGTAGCTTATGCAAACGGCGGAAGCCTCAAGCCGGTCGCTAATCTCACATACATTATTACTCCATATAACGTAGGATTTATTGGCGAGGATCTTGTGGGCGAGCTGGAAAACAACGGCGTATTTATCTGATGACAGACAAGCTCTTTGAGGCAAGACTGAGCGACATGACCGACCGGTGTGAACGCAGCGGTGCGGCTGTGTTTTCAAATTTTCTTGACGAACGGCAATGCGCCGAGGCGGAACAGTGGTGTCCGCGTAATACGGGCGATCTGAAATATATGTTTTTCGGCGGTTATCCCGACGCTAAAAGACGGATGCTTTCGTTTTTCCCAGATTACTGCGAAGCCTGCATCGTGGAGGAGTTTCCTATAAAATGTCTGACCTTTACTTTCCGCAGAGAGGATAGACTCACTCATCGTGATTTTCTCGGAACTTTTATGGGAATGCGTTTAAAACGCGAGATAATAGGCGATATTATTATCAGTGAGGGTATCGCTCAGGCGTTCGTTACCGATATTGCCGCAAGACTTATTTTATCAACGGTTTCTAAAATCGGAAAAATCGGAGTAAAGGTTTCCGACGATTGTCCGTTTCAAATCGAGATAAAACAGGAATTTCAGGAAATAAGCGGTACAGTGGCGTCTCTGAGGCTTGACTGCGTGATCGGTCTTGCCGCGAAGCTCAGCCGTGAAAATGCCGCAAAGCTGATACGCGCGGAAAAGGTAGATGTTAACCATCTAACAGCCGTTTCCGTCTCTCAGACTGTTAACAAGGGTGATATACTGTCTGTCAGGGGCAGCGGAAGATTTGTTTTGGCGGGCATTGACGGCGAAACAAAAAAAGGACGCATACACATAAGTCTGCGCAAATATATTTAGAGGTGAAATGAAATGATAACTTCAAAGGATGTAAGAAATAAAAGATTCGAAAAGGCTGCTTTCGGCTACAAGCAGGAGGAGATCGACGAATTTCTCAGTCAGCTCGAGGCAGAGCTTGACGAAATGGAGCGTGAGCGTGCCGAGGCAAACAATAAGATCCAGATACTTGCCGATAAAGTGCGCGAGTATATGAAGGATGAGGACGCTCTTAAAGACGCGCTTCTCGGTGCTCAGAAGCAGGGGCATCAGGTGATTGCCGAAGCAAACGAAAAAGCCGATCAGATTATTGCTGACGCTGAGGCAAAGGCTGCCGCTCTCGAGGACGAGTCGGTACGTAAGCACGCTGAGACAATGGAAAAGAACCGCGCTGAGATCGCAAGGGAAAAGGAAGCTCTTATCGAGGCTCAGCAGCAGGTAGCAGAGTTTAAAAAGAGCCTCTTTGATATGTATAAGAGTCATCTTGAACTTATCTCCTCGATGCCTGAGAGCTTTGAGGAAGCAGTTTCAGAGCCTGAAACTGCTGAGGAGATCGCTGCGTCCGTATCCGGCGAGAATTATTGATTATCTGATTTAATTTATCGAAAGGAGGGTCTCTCGTTATTTCTGAGAGATCGTTGAAAAATGGCACAGGATTACAACAATACCTTAAATTTACCGGTGACAGATTTCCCTATGCGTGGAAATCTGCCTAAGAGAGAGCCGGAAACTCTTGAAAAATGGGAGAAAAACAGACTTTATTACAAGATCATTGAGAAAAATCAAGGCAAGCCCGCTTATATACTTCACGACGGTCCGCCTTATGCGAACGGCGAGATCCATCTTGGAACTGCACTGAATAAAACTCTCAAGGACATAATCGTAAAATATAAGAACATGAGCGGCTTTTGCTCTCCGTATGTTCCCGGCTGGGACACTCACG
>ULRD01043101.1_pt1 | contig 15659 bp, 19 predicted proteins | sample 1955181 | NCBI WGS metagenome assembly ULRD01 (sample SAMEA4835675, study PRJEB28245) | human gut metagenome | biome: gut microbiome; material: fecal sample | place: Denmark | collected 2008
TCGACGCCGCAAGAAGCGCAGGTGCAAGGCAGGTTTATCTTATTCAGGAGCCTATCGCTGCTATGCTCGGCGCAGGCGTGAACATTACCAAAGCCAAGGGACACATGATCGTCGATATCGGCGGAGGCACTACGAATGCTGCTATCATTTCAATGAACGGAATAGTAACCTCGCATACAATAAAAGTTGCGGGAAATACTATTGACCGGTCAATTATAAAGTTCATGCAGAATAAGTACAAGCTTCTTATAGGCGAAAGAACCGCTGAAACGGTTAAGATAGGTCTGTGCAACCTTTACGATCCAAGCGAAGAAATGACATATATTGTTAAAGGCAGAAGTTTGCTTAAAGGTCTTCCCGCACAGGTGCTTCTCAGTGAGACCGAGCTTTTTGAAGCTATAGAGGACGATACCTTCGCTATCATGGAGGCTATACGCAAGGTGCTTGAGGACGCTCCTCCCGAGCTTGTCGGCGATATTTACAACAACGGTCTGCTCCTTACAGGAGGAGGCGCGCTTCTCGGCGGATTCCCGCAGCTCATCAAGCGCACTCTCGGAATAAACTGCCATATCGCCAAGGATTCTATAAACTGTGTGGCTAAGGGCACCGGCATGGCTTTCGGCAGAATGACTACCCTGCTTGACGGCTTTGAAACCGCTACAGTATACAAGTACAGGTAATAGAATGGAAATGATAAAAATTACCGAAGATGAACTTAAGATCCTATTTGAAAAAGAAAAGAAAAACCACGGTGCAGCCAATCGGCTTTTAAATACTCTCGGAAAAGCCGTACCGCCTATCGTATTGATCGAGGGGATTTACACACTGTTCCTGAAATATAAATTTTCATACAGCTTTTTTCTGACATTTTTTCTTTTTCTCCTTGCCGACCTTGTGCTTCTGCTGATGATACCAATAACTTGCGTATTTATTTCCTGTATAAAACAAGTCAAGCAAAACGGCGGAAATTTCTTTTCTGCAATAAATATGACAAGATTATCGCTTAAATATCAAAAGCTGAACAAGCTCCATGCTGACGAGATCTGTTCGGATAAGTATATTGCAGAAATAGACAGGCTTCTTCAAGCCGAGAAAAACAACTGCTCTGCCTGCTGGCTGAGATCAATGAAAGCATTTGCTCTGTTTATGCAGAACAGGATTTCCGAAGCAGAAATAATCATAGCGGAACAGCGGTCGCGTATTACCAAAAAAACCGAATTATTTATTGATCTCCCTCTGCTGGAGATCGACTGCGCAGATAAAAAAATGATGCCGAAGCTTTTTTTGCAGCTATAGAAGCTCACCACAGCTATCTTGAATTACGTAAAGCAAACGAATTTAATTTTGCTCTTGCGTACGCAACTATTTGCAGCAGCGCGGAATTTTTTAAGAAAAATTACGGTAATTCACTGCATTATATCGAGCTTCATGAAAAATATGAGGAATCTTCAGGGACATTGGCGGCGGCAAGCTTCGCTCCTCGAAAAGAAGCGAATATTCATATCTATAACCGAGCCGCATATGCACTTGCAAAGGCTAAATGTTACTATTTTTTTGGAGAGTATGAACGCGCTTCGACTGAACTCGATGCCGCCGATGTGCATATTGCCGATCTGACCTGTGATATTCCAAATATATATATTAAGGAACACCGCGAGATTCTTTCGATGCTTCTCGAAAAGTTCCCCCTGACAGAATAATATTGCTCCCCATGATCCCATTATTACAAATAAAAAGGACCGCCGAAGCAGTCCTTAATTTATGTACCGGTATGTAATTAACCGAAATATCTCTTGAGAAGCCCCTCGAAAGCCTTGCCGTGGCGAGCCTCGTCTTTTGCCATTTCATGAACCGTATCATGAATTGCGTCCAGGTTAAGCTCCTTTGCTCTTTTTGCCAGAGCAAGCTTGCCCTCAGTAGCGCCGTGCTCTGCGGCAACTCTCTTTGTAAGGTTCTCCTTTGTCGATGAAGAAACCACCTCTCCGAGGAGCTCTGCAAACTTAGCGGCATGCTCAGCTTCTTCATAAGCAGCTTTTTCCCAATAGAGACCGATCTCGGGATAACCTTCTCTGTGCGCTACTCTTGCCATAGCAAGATACATACCAACCTCAGTGCATTCGCCGCTGAAATTAGCGCGAAGTCCGTCGATAATTTCCTGATCTGTAACTGCTTTAGCAGCGCCTACCTCATGCTCGCAGGCAAAAACAAGCTTTTCGCTGTCTTCCTTAACGATGAATTTTGAACCCGGAACTCCACACTGAGGGCATTTCTCGGGAGCCTCGTCGCCTTCGTGAACATATCCGCATACAGGACATACATACTTCTTCATAATTTTATTCCTCCATTATCAATTATTTTATTTATGCTTATTTTCAAAATCCGGCACCGTAAATTGACTGCTGCTGCTTTGAAAATAAGCCTGAAAGCAAAACAGAAAAAACTGTCCGCTTTATACGCTATGCTTTACTCTGTCGTGCTCCTCTGCACGCTTTCCATTATTAAAGCGATCAAGAGTGCCGACAAGATAACCTGTGATTCTTCTGATCCTGTCAAAAGGAACCTCGGCAAATCCGAATTTAAGGTCTACAAACTCTCCGTCGGTCTTTACGGTCATCTCTGTAATCTCACGGTTACGATATTTATTTTTACCATAGTTTATATAGGCGTTGACCTCCTCTTGGGAAATATCTTCACCGATAACATTAATTTTCATAAAAAAAACCTCCTTAACAGCTTGACTTTTCCATGAATTTATTGTATCATAAATTTATAAAAAAATCTGTTGCAATTGCAACACAAGGAGGAGCTTTATGTTACCAGAGGATAACATTTTATTCAACGGCATTGACGAATGTGACCGCCGCCGTATGCTTACCTGTTTTGCTCCCGAAATCAAACGATATAAGTCGGGAAACATTATCGCCGTATGCAGCGAGAAAACCGATAAGATCGGCATAATAATCAGCGGAACAGCCGTAATGGTCAGGTACGATATTAACGGAATCCGCACTATAGTAGAAGTTCTTGAGGAGCAAGGCGTATTTGGAGCGTTATTTACTTTTAATGTTTCCGGAAAAAATACTGTTGAAATAGTAAGCGATACCGACTGTGAGGTCATGTTTGTGAAACGTTCTGAAATAACAAAACGATGTGAAAACGCTTGCTTATGTCATACAAGAGTTGTAGAAAATCTGCTTAACTTAATGTCGGAAAAGACGATAACTCTGAACGAACGCATTAATGTTTTAAGCCAGCGTACCATTGAAGATAAGCTAATAAGCTATCTTCAGATCATTGAGGACAAAACCTCCGAAGGTAAAACTCCTCACATCCCATTTTCAACAACAGCGCTTTCCGACTATCTCTGTGTAAACAGAAGCGCTCTCCAGCGTGAGATCAAGAAACTTCGCAATTCGGGAGTGCTTACAATATCAAAAAGAAAATTTCATCTCCGCTGTAATAACAAGCAGGACATTTGACATATAAACAATAGTATGATACAATAATATCATTATAAACTTGAAAGGAAAATTTTATCATGGTAGAAATCTTTAAATCAATAATACTGGGCATCGTTGAGGGTATCACCGAATGGCTGCCTATAAGCAGTACCGGTCATCTTATCCTTGTTAACGAATTTCTTAATCTGGATATGTCCGAAGAATTTGTAGAAATGTTCAATGTCGTAATTCAGCTTGGCGCTATACTTGCCGTTGTAATCATTTTCTGGAACAAGCTTTTTCCTTTCGGTAAAAAGAATAATCTGCACCCGCTTAGTAAAGACGGCGCGGGCGCATACATAAAAACCGATATTTTCATAATGTGGTTCAAAGTTCTTGCCGCCTGCATTCCTGCTGCTGTCGTAGGTCTTGCTCTTGACGATTGGATCGACGAACATTTTTACAATCCATGGACAGTTGCAGTAGCTCTTATCGTTTTCGGCGCAGCATTCATTATTGTCGAGAACTGGAACAAAAGCAGAAAACCTCGTATTGATTCTATCGGCGCTCTGACTTTTAAAGCCGCTTTTATTATCGGTATTTTTCAGCTTATAGCTGCTGTTTTTCCTGGCACATCACGCTCCGGTGCAACTATCGTAGGAGCGCTGCTTATCGGAATTTCAAGGACTGTGGCTGCTGAATTCACATTCTATCTCGCCGTTCCGGTAATGTTTGGCGCAAGCCTGCTCAAGCTCGTTAAATTCGGCTTTGATTTCACAGGTACAGAAATTGCCATACTGCTGACCGGTATGATTTCCGCTCTTCTTGTTTCCATTGTTGTCATTAAATTTCTTATGGATTACATTAAAAAGCATGATTTCAAAATCTTCGGCTGGTACAGAATTATTCTCGGCTCGCTTGTTATTATATATTTTACGCTTATAAATCAATAATTTACCTTCAGTTGCGTTATTTATATGTGCAGCTTGCCGTGCAAAATGCAAAAAATTTTACGCAGAGTAAATAAACATCCCCGGCAAAATCGGGATTCCCTTCACGAAGAAGAGTAAATCAAATTGAATAGGTCAAGCCGATGTTTACAGTAAATTGTAGACATCGGCTATATTTTTAGTTATCTGTTAGTTTTTGATAGAGTTTCATGAATTCTTCCATGCATTTGCTATCAATTATCTTTGCAATTCCACTTGGAATGTGCTAAACTACTTATATCGTCTCTTGTCATTACTATATCTCCTCTGTTATCTTAGTTTGGTTGACAGACCATTAATATTATAGCACTGTTTTTTTCAGAAGACAAATAAAAATTCGGGGACAAAAATCCCCGAAAATACTTTTTATATTCAGTTTCTAATCTGTTTTGCAACGAGGCTTTCCCCGCAGTAAATTTCGCGGAGCCGCGGCTTTTCAATTTTTCCGGTAGGATTTCTCGGAACATCCGCAAATATGATCTTATGAGGGCGTTTATAACGCGGAAGTTTCTGACAAAAGATATTTATATCCTCCTCCGTGCATTCGCACTCATCTTTAACGGAAATAATTGCCGCAGCGATCTCTCCCAAACGCTTGTCCGGCAACCCAATAACAGCCACGTCCTTAACGGCAGGATGAGCGCGCAGGAAGTCTTCTATCTGCACAGGATAAAGATTTTCTCCGCCGCTGATAATAACATCTTTTTTTCTGTCAACAAGGTAAATAAATCCATCCTCGTCCTCCTGAGCCATATCTCCGGTAAAAAGCCAGCCGTCTTTTAAAGTATCAGCAGTAGCCTTTTCATCATGATAATAGCAAGTCATAACTCCGGGACCTTTTACGCAAAGCTCGCCTACATTGCCTCGTTCAACCGTTCTTCCGTCCTCGTTAATAATTTTTACTTCCCAGCCAAAGCCTGCCTTTCCGATGGCGCCGACCTTATGTATATTTTCAACACCCAGATGTACGCAGCCCGGTCCGATAGATTCGCTCAGTCCGTAATTGGTATCATACTGATGATTGGGGAAAATTTTCTGCCAGCGTGAGATAAGCGAAGGCGGCACAGGTTGAGCTCCTATATGCATCAGTCTCCACTGTGAAAGCTGATACTGCGAAAGATCAATTTCTCCCCTGTCAATAGCGTCAAGTATATCCTGAGCCCATGGAACAAGCAGCCACACAATAGTGCATCCCTCGTCTGAAACGGCGTCCAGAATAGCTTTAGGCTTAATGCCTTTCAAAAGAACTGCTTTTCCGCCCGAATAGAGACTTCCAAACCAGTGCATTTTCGCACCGGTATGGTAAAGAGGCGGAATACAAAGAAAAATATCGTCCTTTGTCTGACCGTGATGGTTCTGCTCTACCTTAGCCGAATGAACCAGACTCTCGTGATTATGGAGAATAGCCTTTGGAAAACCCGTAGTCCCCGATGAAAAATAAATTGCGGCATCATCCGAATCCAAAAGTTTTATTTCGGGTGCGGAGCTTGCGCAATTTGCAACAAGACTGTCGTAATGCTCCGCAAAAGAGGGACAACCCTCTCCCACATAAAAAAGGAGGCGATTTTTAATGATCTCGTCTGCAATCTCTTCTATTCTTCCGATAAATTCAGGTCCAAACATAAGCACGTCCACTTCCGCAAGGTCAAGGCAATACTTTATTTCATCGGAAGTATATCGGAAATTAAGCGGAACGGCAAGCGCGCCCGCTTTAAGAATACCAAAGTAAATCGGAAGCCATTCAAGGCAGTTCATAAGCAGTATTCCCACTTTATCACCTTTTTGTACGCCTCTTTCAAGCAGAAGATTTGCAAAGCGGTTAGCCTTTTCATCAAAGACCTTCCAGGTGATCTCACGCCTGTAATGACAAAGCGGATCAGGCTCGATAAGCTCGTAATCCTTCCATGTAACGCGTCTTACCTCGGAAATTTCGGGATTTACCTCTACAAGAGCGACATCGCTACCGTACAGTTTTGCGTTTCTTTCAAGTAATTCTGTAATTGGCATTATAATAATTCCTCGTCTTTCTTTACTGAACGCTGTCGCTTTGACATTTTAAACAGCAAAAGCATCAAAACAACAACTTTAGGCAGCGCCGCACAAATATCATGCAGCGTTGCCCTAAAATAAAAATATCATTAAATCTTTGTGCCGCACTTTTCGCAGAAATTCTGACCCGGCTCAAGAGTTGCTCCGCAACCGGTGCATATGGCTTTATCAGATTCAGACTTCGGCTGTTCCTCCTGCTGTACATCTGCGGCAACAGCTTCGTCCGTAACTGTAGATGCAGGATGATCGTTATAACCTTCAATGATTGGAGCTTCAGCAAATTCAACCTTTGTTCCGCATTTATCGCAGAATTTCTGTCCCCTTACGACCTCTGCGCCGCAGCCAGAGCATAACTGCTTATCATCCATTGAAGCCAAAAGAAGACGGAATTTCTCAATTTTGTCAATATTGGCAATGATCGTATTTACAGAATCTTCATAACCCTCTTCAGGAGCAGCGGAATGAAGCTCAAAATACTTCTTTCCGATTGCATAATAAGCGTTATTCATCTCGGTCTCAAGCTGAGAGATCTCGCGTTTCACCTTTGATTTTTCAGCCATTTTCTTTGAATTATCGGAAACGCTCTTTGCACCCTTTTCAACGGTATTTCCGACCTTTGCAGCAAATTCTTTAACATTATCCATAAAACCCATGATCGTAACCTCCATAATAATTCAGGCTTATAGCCCCGATACGTACATTTTATCACGTTTTTTTAAATTCGTCAAGTATATTTCCCGATATTTTCCAAAGGAAATTACTCCTCCGCGCTTGAAGGCAAATCGCTGTATTCAACAGCGCCCAAGGCTCTTACCGCAGCTTCTGAAAAATCGCTGCAAACCGACGAATAAAGGGTCATAAGAGCATCTCCCTCATACAGACAATCCCCCGGCTGACATTCCATAACTATACCCGCAGACATATCTATTTCATCATTTTTTGAAATTCTTCCCGCACCGAGTATAAGCGAAGTCATTCCAAGAGCCTGACTGTCAAGCGACAATACCTTCATATTTCTTGCAGCACGGATAACATGGCAATATTTAGCTTTCGGAAGCAGCGAAGGATCGTCGCATATATGCGGATCTCCTCCCTGAAGTTCAACAGTCCTTCGGAAAATTTCAAGCGCTTTTCCGGAGGAAACCGCATCCTTAGCCGTTTTCAGACAATCCTCAAAGCCTCCTTTTCCTGCAAGAACCAGAAGCTCGGCTGTCAGATCCATACAGAGACTGTAAAGTCTTCCCTTATCGTTCCCGCGGAGAATATCAAGCGCTTCCTCAACCTCGAGAGCGTTCCCTATGTTATTTCCCAGCGGAGAGTTCATATCAGTAACAACAGTCTTACATCGCTTTCCGGCAGCTTTCCCGATCTTTTCCATAACAGCCGCTAATTTTTTCGCTTCTTCGGCAGTTTTCATAAAAGCGCCGCTGCCGCATTTCACGTCCAAAAGGAGACAATCGGCATTTGTAGCAAGCTTTTTACTCATTATGCTGGCACAGATCAGCGGAATACTATCGACCGTTCCCGAAGCGTTTCTTAAAGCATAGATCTTCTTGTCCGCAGGGCAGAGATTTTCACTCTGAGATATCACCGAAAAATTCGTTTCTTTAAGTATAGCTTCAAATTCGCTTAGCGGAAGCTCAGTGCGAAATCCCCGTATGCTTTCAAGCTTGTCTATCGTACCTCCCGTATGACCTAATCCCCTTCCCGACATCTTCGCCATACACAAGCCTGCCGCCGCTGCCGTCGGTCCGATTATAAGCGTAGTCTTGTCTCCTACTCCGCCTGTGCTGTGCTTGTCTGCCGTCATTGGAATATCAAGATGCAGTATGTCGCCGCTGTCGCGCATTGCATAGGTCAGCGTAAGAATCTCATGCTCTGTCAGACCATTTATACATACCGCCATAAGCCAAGCCGACATTTGATAATCGGGAACTGTGCCTTCGGTATAGCCCTTCACCAGCCAACCGATCTCCTCGTCTGTCAGCGAAACGGATCTTTTTGTTTTATTAATTATATCAACGGCGTTCATATTTGTCTCATCTCCTCAGAATAATCTCTAAAACAATTTTACCACATTCAAAATAAAATTTCAATAGATTGTGAAAAAACTTTTTAAAAATCACACAATTTTAAGAAGAACAAGACAAATTACAAAAGGCACTCCCAAAACAGCGCTTCCGCAAAGATTAAAAACATTCAAGGGCAGCTCTGTATCAAAATTTCCTCCGTATTTATTAAGTATAAACAGAGCTGCAAGTCCTGTAACCGATCCAAAAAGGATCGCTTTCAGCCTTTTCTCGCGCTTTAAGTAATATATTGCCATTATAAGTATGACTGCACCGCAAACAGCCGCAAAAATAATATCCGTATCCATTTTTATTATCCTTTCATATCAATATATATCCCAAAGCCAATATAAGGCGCTTATCTCCGCCCTCCTTCATCAGCATGAGCAGTATTGCCGCGATCAGCAGCTTATCACTGTCTATCGGATTTCCAATAAACTCAGTAATCAAACTGCTAAGGGAATTTTTAACAGATTGTTTCGTAGGAGGCGGCGACTGAGGTCTGATCTCATCCTCGGTTTCGGGAATTTCGGTTTCCGTATCATCGGGAGGAATATCCCTGTCAGCGCGTACCGACGCCTGTTCCCTCATTTCACGGGAGCGTCTTATGGCGTCCTGTCTCATTTTGTTTATATAACGTCTGTTCTGAACAGCCATAAGAATCGCCTCCTTTATATCAGATCATTCAATACGCCGCTTTCCTTTGCCACATTCCAGACTGCCAGGAGCTTGAGCAGCTTCACCGCTTTATCAACCTTTTTCTGCTTTTCCTCCCCAAGATGAGGTTTAAGCGCAAGAAGCAGCTCAGCATTTTTATCATTCTGCGACAGCGCTCCCATAAGACCTGTAAGTTTCATAAGCGAACCTATATCCGGAAACCCACCGCTGTCTCCATCACCGCCGGAAGCGTCGGACGAAGTTTCCTCCGTTTCGTCCGAACCTCCTGAAATATCCGAAGAAAGCATCTGAGCAAGCTCTGTGAGCTGCTTAACACTTTCCTCATCGGAGAGTATTTCTCCGATTTTTCCCATTAAATCATCCACCTGTCAGACCTCGCTTTATTTTTCTCCGGAAAGCTTTTTGTAAAGCGCCTTTGCCTGGGGAGTGCTCATCATTTTCTCCACAAGTCCCGGATTATTTACAGCCTGCTGAAATTTTGCCGCATCCTGTTTGTTCATTGCCGAAAGCGCGCTGTCAAATTTTCCCTCCTCCAGCTCTGACCTGAGCTTCTCAGCCGGTACTCCGATCTTTTTGCTGATAGCGTTAATAAGTCCGTTCATCTTGTTAGGGTTAATATTATTCATATTCATCCGCTCCTTCAATAATTCATACTGCATACAAGGCAGCAGCATTTACTTTTACTTAGGCATATTAAAAAATCTTATTTGATTTTCTGCCAATCGCGATTATCCTTCAATAATTTAATCAGTGGTTTCTTAAAATAAAAGTAAATGCTGTTACCTTGAATAATTACGTAATTTCCCTTGCATTTTTTATATTTTCATGTTATAATTCAAATATCAATACAAAGGAGAACCGAAATGCGAATTATTGTTTTATCTGATACTCATGGCAATTTCTCTGCTCTTGAAAGCGTTATAAACCGTAATACCGACGCTGATTGGATATTTCACCTCGGCGACGGCGAACGTGAGCTTGATCGATTTATCTCTGAAAATCCCATTCTTGCCCCAAAGATCATTCATGTAGCCGGAAACTGTGATTTTAACAGTCTCAGCCACGACATATTTACCATGCCTGCTATGGAACATAAAATTCTTGCCACACATGGATATCAGTTCGGCGTTAACAGCTCTCTTGAACGTTTAAAGTCGCTTGCGCGTACCAACGGCTGCGATATAGTCCTTTACGGTCATACCCATGTCCGCTTTCAGAGCTTTGAGGACGGGTTATGGATTCTCAATCCCGGCAGCGCCTCTTGCCCGCGCGACGGAAAAAAGCCGTCTTTTGGGAATATAGACATATCTTCCAGGGGCATTGTTATTAATATTGCCGACGTCTGAATCGTTCCTTAAATATTATATTCATAAAGCAATAAATATGTTACAAAAAAAGACTGCCGAAGCAGTCCTAATAAAAATCTAAAATATAATGCAACACCGCACATTTTTGTGCGGTGTTGCATTAAGAATCTGCACCGTAAAATCAAAACCTGTCTTCAAAAGATTCGCATGCGAATTTTCGAGCATAATTTTTGTCGATTGCAAGGCGGAAAAAGTGAAATCATACTGTCGTATGGTGAGCTTTTTAACGCAGCAATCGGCATAATTTACCGAAAAGACGTACGCGATATCTTGTGAATACGGGTTCTAACTGCGAACACACATTCTAATTCTTATCACGCTGCTTAAAGAAAACAGAAGCGGTAAGCCCAAAAAGCAGAGCAGCGGTAACACCGCCTGCCGAAGCGGTAAGACCTCCGGTAAATATTCCGAGGAATCCGTCCTTTGAAACAGCCTTTCGTATTCCTTCAGCCAGAAGATGACCAAATCCCGTAAGTGGCACAGTAGCCCCCGCACCCGCAAAATCAACAATAGGCTGATAGATCCCCACAGCGGACAAAATAACTCCGGCCACTACAAATCCGGTAAGAATACGTGCAGGAGTAAGCTTCGTATAATCGATCAGCACCTGACCGACAGCGCAAAGCAATCCGCCAATAAAAAAAGCCTTTAAAAGATCCATAAACATAAGCTTACCCCTTTCCAATATGCAAAAGATGTGAAATCGAAGGAATCGTTTCTCCCTGTTGGAGAGACATCGGCGACATAAGAGCGCCCGTCGCCGCAAAAAGTATATTTTTAGCTTCGCCTCTTTCAATAAGAGGCAAAAAATGTCCGCACAGTACGCTTGCACTGCATCCGCAGCCCGAACCTCCGCAATGAGTATCCTGTTCGTCCGGATCAAAAATCATAGCGCCGCAGTCACGATGCTGAGCCGAAATATCTATTCCCTCATTCTGAAGCAGCTCTACAAGAAGCTTGCTTCCTACTATGCCAAGGTCTCCCGTAACAATATAATCATAATCACCGGGAGTTGAACCGTCAGCCTCAAGATACCGCCTTATTGTCTCCGCAGCAGCCGGAGCCATTGCGCTGCCCATATTATTTATATCACTTATCCCCATATCGGTTATCTTGCCGACGCATCCGCCCTTAATTACCGCGCTTCCGCTGTTTTGCGACAGAATAATCGCTCCGGAAGCCGTACAGGTCCATTGAGATGTCGGCGTTCTCTGCCCTCCGTAGGAAAGAGGAAAACGGAACTGCCTTTCTGCTGTTGAAAAATGCGAAGACGTCACCGCAATTGCACGTTTAGCCGTTCCCGAATCCACAATATGAGAAGCAACGACCATTCCTTCGGCAATTGTAGAGCAAGCTCCGTAAAGCCCGAGAAAAGGTATTTCAAGTTCTCTCAGACCATAAGCAGAACCGATACACTGATTTATAAGATCTCCCGCGCATATAACGTCTATATCCTCTTTGGTCAGCCCCGCCTTTCTGATTGCAAGGCTTACTGCTTCAAGCTGAAAATGACTTTCCGCCTGTTCCCACGTGTCTTTGCCAAAATGGCTGTCTTCAATTATTTCGTCAAAGCATTTTCCAAGTGGACCTTTCCCCTCTTTGCCGCCTGCAACCGAGGCGCAGCTTTCAATTTTTACCGGCGTATCAAATGCAAATACGCCCCGACCTATTGATTTTGCCATATAGCCGCCTCCATATTTTTTTCCGCAATCGCTCTGCGGTTCAGAATATATTTTAACCGTTTTAAATATGATTATTCATATTCGACTAAATTCGACAAATTGTAATATATTTTAACGCGCAACATTGTTGACACTTTAACAATCATAGTATATAATAATATTATTCAGCGTACAACAAATCAATAAAGGAAAAAATATTAAAATGAATTTAGAAAACTTTGGAATACCGCACAGTATCAATGGATACACATATCTCAAATCAGCAATTGATCTCGTGTCCGAAGACTTTGACTTGGTAATGAATATGGTATCAGGACTTTACCCGGCTGTTGCCAATGCATGTGGAACAACGCCTTCAAGAGTTGAACGAAGCATAAGATATGCTATCGAATATTCTTGGAACAACAAAAATCCGATGATAAGATCGGCTTTCGCCTATAAACCGTGTAATGCGGAATTTATAGCATTTATTTCCGACAGAACACGATGTATTATGCATCATACTGCGATCCATAATGTATTTGCATAAGCTTTTTAAACCCCCGGCATAGCCGGGGGTTTTCTAAATACAAAAACAAAGCTGCCGCAATTTTGCGGCAGCTTTGTAAAATCAGTCAAAATCCTTGACGTTAGAATTTGAATCCGATTTTGAATTAGTGGAAGAATTCGAACTGTTGTTTGAATTGAAATTGGAATTTGAATTTGAATTCTTCATTCCGTTATTCTTCTTGTTCTGTGCCTGATTGTTACTATGGTTGCTCATAGAACTCACCTTTCTCCGCACACCGGCAGCCATGCTGAAACTGCCGTGCGGATGACAGAACAGACTTAACAGGATACCGTCAGGGCGCTTATATTTTTCCCTGCGTTTTTATTATTAACTGTTCTTATCAATTTATTCAGTCAAGTTTAATAAATCTTCTTACATTACCGGCTTTTCCGATAAACATTGATTTAGGTCTTGCCCAAATTGTACCGTCGCTCAGAGATTTATAAATAACAAGTTCCTCCATAGTCTCACTGTGACAGGCAACTGCGATAATTTCATATTCATTGCCCTTAAAATGACGATACTTAGCTCCGATAATCACCTCGGTATCTTCATCCTTAACGACAGGCTCAGGATCAGAATCCTCCGGAGCGGTATTTACAATATCGTCAGAAACGATTATCATTGCCGTATAAGGAGGCATTTTTACATATGCGTTTCCATTTTCCACTTGTATCTGCTTAGCGCCGATAACATCTACAAGAGCAGAAAGATGAGTACCAAAGTTCAGGTCATACTCATAATCGCCGAGATTCAAGGCAACATAGACCGTCTGATCTCCCTGTACTTTTTTGAATAAAAGCTGCTGATTGGTGATGCTGATCCTTTCATATCCTCCAGCTCTGAGCGCGGGGTAAGCCCTGTAAATACGTCCAAGCTTTACAATATATTTGTATAGCTGAATATTTTCCCTTTCCATATCGGCAAGATGCAGGCATGGACGCAGATTATCATCGGAATTATTCTCCTTGCGTCCTTGGATGCCATATTCGCTTCCGTAATATATCGACGGGATTCCGGGCATTGTATATAATAAGGTATAAACAAGAGGCAAATAAGCCTGATTATTAAGCGTGCTCGCAAGTCTGTTCACATCGTGGTTGTCCACAAAATTGTACAGATTAATACCTCTGTAGATGCCGCCGTTTGCTCCGGACTGACGATTGATCGAGTAGTCTATTTCAAAGTAATTTTTATCATTGTGCGAAGAATAAAGACCCTTGTAACATTCATAATTTGTAACGCTGTCAAGCATCTCCGGATTTGCCCAACGATTGTAATCGCCATGGATTATCTCACCCATAAGCCAGAAATCAGGCTTCTTTCCCTTGCAGAAGCTGCGTATTCTTTTAAAGAAATCAAAGTCGATACAATCGGCAGCGTCAAAACGGATACCGTCGATACCAAAAAATTCAATCCAGTAATTTACAGCGTCAATAAGGTGATCACAAACTCCTACATTTCTCAAATTGAGCTTTACAAGATTATAGTGTCCATTCCAGCCCTCGTACCAGAAAGGATCTCCGCAAGGACTTGGTCCGCCAAAGTTCAGATTCTGAAACCAGTCACAGTAGCCCGAACCCTGACCCTTTTCCTGAATATCGACAAACTGAGGAAATTTTCTTCCGACATGATTAAAGACGCCGTCAAGTATAACTCTTATGCCGTTCTCATGCAGCTTATCACAAATAAATCGGAAAGAGTTATTATCGCCCAATCTGCGATCAATCTTTTTATAATCAATCGTATCATAGCCGTGCTCAACAGACTCAAAAACAGGTCCGAAGTAAACGGCGTCAACGTTCATCTCTTTCAAATGAGGAATCCAGTCAAGCACCTTATCAAGACGGTAAGCAACATCACCGCCGTCGTTAAATTTCGGCGCTCCGCAGAATCCAAGCGGATAAATGTGGTAAACTATAGCGTTATCATACCAGTTCATATGAATACCCCTTTACTTTATTTATTATATATTCGGAGTGCCTTCCAAATAATAGGAAGCCTCCATATCGGCAACATTCAATGCCAAAGCCAGCGGATACATTTCAAGAGCTCTGCCTATCGAATTTTTATCCTCGACTCCGGAAAAGCCCATATGATATCGGATCGCAAACGCTTCCTCACGAGTCAGACGATCGTCGCCGCAGAAAAAACCCGAGAGTATGTATACGGATTTTTCACCGTGACCATACGGCAAAGTATCATTTATTGTATAATAAGGAACCTTTTCCCATTCTCCTCTGTCGTTTTTGCGATTGCGGTAATCCACTGTATAAAAATTTATCTTGCACACATCATGAAGCAGCGCAACAATGGCAATCGTCTCCTCGGAATAATCCATTCCGTAAATCTCCTTTGTTCTCGGACGTGAAAGATAATCCTTGAGGCAATGATATACGTTCACGCTGTGCTGTACAAGACCGCCCTCGCAAGATCCATGAAAACGCGTACTGCTCGGAGCAGTAAAAAAATCGCTTTTTATCAGGTATTCAAGCAGCTTATCCGCACCTTTACGCTTTATCTTGTCATTAAATATTTCAATAAATTCTTCCTTTGCTGTCATTAAAAATCTCCTTTAAGGCAGTGCCGCAATGCATATCTTAAATCATATTTTTTTTGAAAAAACATTTGCATATGGGTAGATGCATATATCTTATGAAAACAGGTTCTTAAAAAATAATCACATACGACAATTTACGGATGTTATGGCAAATAAAACAAGTTTCCTGATGTGCCATATTTATATTATACCATAAAATCGAAGAGATGTCCAGCACATTATATAAAGTTTTTTATTTGATGTGTAGGATTACAATAGATATGAGACAATTAACA
>ULRD01047138.1_pt1 | contig 15584 bp, 18 predicted proteins | sample 1955181 | NCBI WGS metagenome assembly ULRD01 (sample SAMEA4835675, study PRJEB28245) | human gut metagenome | biome: gut microbiome; material: fecal sample | place: Denmark | collected 2008
CAACTTCAACCTCACTTCCTGTCGTGCCCGCGGGTATTTTCAACCCGTATTCCTCACCTTTCTTGTAAATTTCTATAATATTGTGTTTTCTCATTTTAATACCATCCCGCGTGATTTGCAGGTTTCGTATGTTTGATATACGAATTTTCAGCCAACCTCTGAGCCATTACTTCAAAACTATTTTTCAATTGTATTGCTCTGGTGGGGTCTTCGTCATACAACAACTCGCCCGCTACATAATACGGAACCAAATTAAGTACCGATTTCGGAACATTTATATCCTGATCGGCTTCAGCAGCCGTGTTATTCGATTTTTCAATTTCAGGATAAAGACCTTCATAATAAATCTGATAAGTGCCGGGAGCGTTGAAAGTTACTTCCATATCGCTTGTATATCCGACTTCACAAATATCATCTCTAAAAATCGTAACGTCTTCACGAGTTTCAACTACAGTACCTGTTGTATCATACTTCCGACCTAAACAATCGCTAAGTCTCACATACAAAACATCAGCTACCGGAGCTAACGGAAAGTCGTCTACTATTTCATAATCTTCTTCTGTGGCAAGTGACCAACGAGTATTGCCATAATCAGAATAATTTAAGAAATCTTCGGGAAGCTTGAAATTCTTACCAATATCATTTTTGTGAATATGATATTCGGCTGTTTTAACACAAGGCTTAATCGAGTTAGCAATAAGTGTTAAGCACTCGTTAGCCAACGGTATAGCGTTTGCATTATACTTATCTTCTTCTTCAAACTCAGATTTGCTCAGCGGGGTTTTTCCAATTATTAAAGTTTTAAGTTGTGACCACTTCATAGTGTCTCCTCAGTCGTCCGAGGTTTAGCCTCTTCAGACTCATATAAACAAGGGAGCTTTTACACTCCCTTGCTAAAAATTATTTAATTACGCTTGTGTTACACCGGGGGTCAACGATTTAGCGTTCGCAACATTAGTTTTAAGCGATACATACGCCATAGCTCTGAAGTTGTTGAAACCTACGCCGAATCTCGAACGACCAGCCCAAACGTTGGCTTCCGTAGGTTCATCGATATACGACTTAACGGTAAGCGGTACACGATCGAACCAAACTGCCCCGAGGGCTTCCTTGTTGTACTTGGAGTCAAGCATTATGAACGCCTTATCAGCTTCCGTGAAACCATCCAAACCATTGAGATACGGGGAAACGACCACGTTCCAATTGCCGTATTGAAGGTTTACACCGTTATCACCCATAGCACTCGTGTATTGCGTCTTGAGAGCGGTAAGAAGAGCGTTCTTGAAACCATAATAGTTGGGGATAACCAACGTGTCAGGGTTTACACAAAGAATGTTGCCCTTATCGTCTCTATAGTTAATCATTTCGGTTTGAACCTGACCGATTATGTCGAGAATGAACTCTTCAGCTTTTGTCTTGGAAAGGTCAAGAGCTGTCGATACACAGAATTTATTGGCTTGCTCTACACCACCCGCAGCACCTTTAACAGGTTTATGAGCGTTGAAGAAATATAATTGTTTCGAGGGGTTGTCAACCTCACCATTGACGGTGTCCCCACCATGAACATCGAACTTCTTACCTTCAAAAGTGCAAACACCATCATCTCTCGTACACGCCGCCAACATCGCGGCACCATATCTTTCTCTGGTTCTACCATAAGATTTAATGAAGCCCATAGCCTGAGCGTTAATGCTCATCATTTGGTTATCTTCAATAGTTTGTTTAGAAACTACGAACGAGTTAGTCCAAATTTGGGTTCTAAAAATCTTACCGTAACCTTCTTGGAAGTCCGAAAGACCGGGTCTTTCAAGGTCTTCAGTAGGTTTGAAACCGTCCATAGCAGTAGAGCTTCTATACTCTTCCTGATACTTATCGGTCGTTTTCATAACGAAAACTTTACTCAAGAAACTTTCTTTTTCAAAAGCTTCTTTTTCGTTCTCCATAAGCATTTTGATAGGCTCTTGGAGAATGTTGAACGCACTTTGTTTAAGCGATTCGCCTATATTAAAAATTATAGCCATATTCTTTTATCCTCCTATCAAAATTACGCAGCCGAACCGGGCTCGGCAATCACATAAATGTCCGTTGCCTTTGTTCTATAAACAACGACAAATTTAGCACCTTTCGCAACGTCTTCAGCAACAATATAATCCGTACCGGGAGCTACCGTAGCAGCATTTTTAGCAGCGATCGACGTAGCAGTTTTAGCCTTTTCGTCTATGCCAGCAAGCGTTACAAGATCACCTGTAAGAAACGCACTTGCCGCAGCAGTCGAAATAGATACACCAAGCGTTTCATTTTCGTTATATTTAGCAAACGAAACGCCTCTACAAGCTTTAGCAGCCATTATTTTGTACTCCTATTCAAATATTTCTCAACCTCTTCTCGAGTTACATCGGGATTAAATGCTCTGAATTGAGCGTAAACGTCGTCTGTAACGACTATTTTATTTGTATCTGTTTTACCTGTACCTTCGGGTTTGTTGAGATGTGTTTTTCCCGAGTCCTGTTCTTTGGTCTTTCTAAGCACTCCCTTCTCAATGTCGCTATAATGATTAGCGGCGTATGCTTTATCCAAAGATAGCCCACCGTTCCAAAGTTTTACTGTGTCCTCGTCCAGTTCCGAAATATCTGTGAGTTTCAGTCCAAATTTGTCGTTGAGTTTTTTGATTTCCTCTTTCGCCCAAATGTTTTTTTCAATGTCTTCTTTTTCGGCTTTGAATCGCATTGCCTCAACATATTCGGGGTCATTTTTGATTAAATCCTTGATTAAAGGTTTAACAGTATCGGGGTCAAGACCTTTATCAAGCAGAGAATTATCTACGTGAGCATCTCTGAATTTCTCATAAGAGTCATATCCAAATTCCTTTGCAAGAGCGTCTCTTTCTTCAATACGAATCTTTTCTCTGTCTTTCTTAAGGCGTTCTGAATATGCTTTCGTAGGGTCTTCCGTCGGCGGCACGGGGTCTGTTTGAGGTTCCTCGGAAGGGTTCCCAGACGTTTCCTCAAATAAATCTTTATCAGCCATATCATCTATATCGAACATAAAGTTCTCCTAAACGTTTTGTGGACGAGGTTCGGTACGTTACCGTTTTGCAGTCCTAATGGGGCGGGTGGTTTACGTCTCACCGCCATCGACGTCACAAAGGAGATGATTGCCTACTGTAATGATTAACACCATTACATTATATATAAACGATTATCTCTCAATTTTTGGCAAATGTTTGACTTTATAATTATTTATATCACTACCGGTTATGATACCAAATTAAACAATGTCGTTTTCCCAGCCATCTAAGATAGCCGGGTCTATGACTTCACGAGTTTTACGCTCAGCTCCCTCACCGGGTTCCGCAAGTTCTTCCCCTGTTACAGGGTCTACATAATAAACTTCCGTACGAACAGGACGCTTAATAGCTTCTTCATAAGCCGCTTCATACGGGTTTTTACCGTCTACAGTTTTGAAACTCACAGAATGTCTTTCCAAATAATTCTTGTTAAGTGCGTTTTCTCTCGAATTATGTACCCACAATTCAGCATAGCCGCTATCTCCGTGTCTGTCGAGTTTACGCACTACAGCGTATGCGGTGGGAAGCGTAATCCCCAAATCTTTTACTTCATAATTTGACTTTTTAAGTCCCATAATTTATACTCCTTTTATATTGTAGTAACCGTGTCAGAAATAGTTACATTTGCCCACGATACCGAAGTCGTGGTATAAGATGTGTTGCAATAAACGAAGCGATCGGTCATTAAATATGCGATAATGCCTTCGCTTGAATCCGTTTGCCCGAATCCTTGTATCGGATAATTAAACGTATTACCAAGTACTGTCTTTAAGTCTGCCAAACTTTTAATAATAAGATTTTTAGATGATATGATTACAGCATATGCAGTTACTCCGTTGCCTGTGTTAATGTTTAACTCAACGATATGCCGATATAAATCAATATTGCCCGAACCGACAATTGATTGATTGCCGAAAAGCGTTTTGACGCTTTCCGACGACAATAAGTCGACAGTTCCTTGTGCCGAGTATAACGGAAGATTGAGCTTCATATGTTGATTTGGATTAGTATATTCTATATAACCCGCCTTGTAAATTTTTAGCGTTTGAATCCCAGTACCAATCGTCAACGGCGATTCGACCACATTCGAGGAGCCACCACCGCCACCTCCGCCGGAAATGTCGACGACTTTCCACGTCCCATTATCATTATAATAAATTTTTGCCATTTATGTCACCTCAATCGGGATATTTTGATATTTCTTTATCTGTTTCTTCATAAACGTACGGAGCATCTTCCACATCTATTGCGTCAGAATATTCCTCCTGAGTACCGATTTTATGAATAATTTTGTTATTATCTGAGTAAGACTTATAAAGCTTTACTCCATCATTTCTTGTCATAAAGTATTCTTTTACTATCATGTCGTCGCCTCCTGAATATAAGATGCCAATGCACTCCAATTCGTTGCCGCTTTGTAAGTTGCCCCTGTTCCTTTTGGAACAATAATTTTTTCAAGATTGTTTTTGTCAAAGGAGCTACTTTTAATTTGTGGTGGAGTTGTAGGCTTCATTCTTATAACCGCTTTGTTTGTGGAAGAGCCTATTCGGAGTGAATAACCACCGATACTCGTTACGCTGTCGGGGATTGTTATACTCGTAAGACTACTGCAATTATAGAATGCATAAAGACCGAGAGTAGTAACACCTTCAGGGATTATTACGCTTGTTAAACTACTGCAAGCCTCGAACGCATAAATACCGATAGAAGTAACCCCGTCGGGAATTGTTATGCGTGTAAGACTGCTGCACTCGCGGAAACTATACGATCTAATCTGTGTCGCTCCCGCTAAATCTTTCGCAGTCACTTGAGTAATAGTACCGTCTACAACTTGTACAAGTTTATTACTGCTACCGCCGCCTGCTTCCATAGTTCCTACAACACCACCAATGTTTACACCTTTCTTGATATTATCCGCTGTCATTGTAGTGGGTTTATAGATTGTAACACTACTAAGTACTTTGCCTGTATCAGGTTCAACCACCTGACTACCGCTCGCCATATCAAGACCTACATCTTTAGATTGCTCCGGTTTAGCAGGGGATAATGACCCAGCAACACCGCCAATTGTAACACCTTTTTTAATATTACTCGCTACCAATGTAGCAGGTTTAGTGATTGTGACCCCACTAAGCACTTTGCCACTATCGGGAGATACAACTTGATTACCACTTGCCATAGCAAGGTCTACTGTTTTAGCCTGTTCTGGTTTAGCAGGAGATAACGTTCCGGTTACGCCACCTATATTTACGCCGGACTTGATGTTACCTGCAGCCAATGTGGCAGGTTTTGTTATTGTAACTTTGGTTAAATGTTTACCACTCGCGGGAGTAACAACCTGATTGCCTGACGCCATCGCCAAGTCTACGGTCTTTTCTTCAGTGGGAGTAGCAGGAACGTTCGTTGTAACCGTTACACCACTGAGCACTTTACCCGTATCGGGTTTAACAGTCTGAGTGCCGTTCTCAGTAACTGTTAACGTTTTAGTTTGTTCAGGTTTTGCGGTATCGATACTGCCTATCTCACTCTCAAAATCTTGAGGGTTAATTAACGCGGTTGTACCTTTCTTGGTTCGTATCGCACCCGCAACACCTGTTAAAAAATCAGTTAAATTATCTGTTTTAGCCATTTATCACCTCATACAGCCGTGTTTAACGCGGTTGCTATTGCCGAGTTCACGGCAGCCGTTATCGCGTCTGTAACAGCCTTTTGACTCATTACAGCGGTAGTAGATTGACCTGTCGTCTGAACAATATCAACAGTAGTGCCACCAGCGTCATAATTTTCATCAGTCTTTATAAATATCTTTTGCGAACTACTTCCGGCAGGCAATGTCGTACCTACACCAACTTGATCATCTGCCGTAAATACAACAAGATTGCCACTCTTGGTGGCACCCATATTCTTACCTGCTGTTATCGGTACTACCATTGTGTTCGTAGGTGTATCTACAACGTTGTTGGCGTGTTTCATACTGCCTGTCGAAGTTACCGTAATACCTGTCGTAGCACTATATGCAGGAACAATGTTAGAATTCTGAAGTTTTACTTCGCTGAACTTGCTGTAATTGTCTATCGTAGGAAGCTGAGCGGCAGGAACTTTACCGTCTGCTCCGAGAGAAGCTACCCCGCTCGCTACACCAACTTGAGATTTAGCAACAACGTCAACCGTTTTAGCGTACGGCGCCAAGTCTGCGGTTTTAACATAACCCGCAAGAATTGTGTTAAGAGACGCTGTTTTAACGTAATCCTGAAGTGTTGTATTAAGAGTTGCCGTTTTAACATAACTGGCTAAGTCACTCGTCTTTGCATACGACGTTAAGTCAGATTTCAACGCTACGACCGAAGTATTAACTTTAATAACAACCTGTTCTTTATCGGCAGCTTTCTCAATTGTAATACCGTTACCGGAAACAACAGGTATATCCAAATCAACTTGCGGTTGTTCAGAAGTACCGTCTTTACGCGTTATCTTGCCCGTAGCACTCAACTGAATACCGTTTGTCGTATCGTACAATACAGTTTTATCACTAAATGCTAAGTCAATGTCGGTTATCTCGATTTTATTAAGTAAATCTTGCCAAGTACCACTCGCAGGCTCAAATGCCATTTTAGTAGCGTTCCATTTAACAAGTACCGCGTCTGTGAATTGAGAAGAATCGGCTCTTATCGCCAACGGGTGTCCTTCGCCTGCTTTGAATACGAACTTACGATTTGCGTCAAGTGTGCCTTCGCCGAATTTAACTGTATCGTCCGCAGGGTCGTACATTATTCCGTAAGTCGCGGACGAGTTCTTGTTTATCGCAAGACCGGAAAGCAAAGTCTGTAAATTCGCTTTATCGGCATTGGTGACGATTACGTTTTCTTTAACAGCAAGCTGTTTCTCAGATTCCGTTGTCGTTGTACCGCTAACAGTCAAATTACCCTGAATCGCAACATTTCCCGAGAACGTACCACCAGTTTTATCAATCTTCTTGTCTAAAGCGGCTTGCTGTGCCGTAGAAACAGGCTTATTTGCGTCGGAAGTATTATTTACGTTACCTAACCCGACTTGAGCCGCAGTAACCGCGTGAGGGTTACTTTTATTATTTTTATGAGCTGTTATATCGTCTTTAGCAACTTTAATTGCAGCAGCTTGTGCTGTAGATACCGGTTTGTCCGCGTCGGAAGTATTGTCGACATTACCAAGTCCGATTTGTGCAGCTGTTACGTTATGCGGATTGTCTGTATTTTTTTTATGGTCTGATATATCTTTTTCTACAGCAGCGAGTTCTGTATTAACGTTACCCAAACCAAGCTGAGCAGCTGTTACGTTATGCGGATTAGTTTTATTGGTTATATGACTGGATAAAGTAGTTCCTAAAGCTGTAATTTGTGCAGTAAAAAGACTGTTTGCTACAGGGTTAGATGATTGTTCATTAGATTGAGTATCAACAACAATATTAGCAACCTTATTTTCTACAATAGATTGTCCGTTAACCCGAACGTCATCGACGAGTCCGCCACCGGAACCTCCACCAGCTATTGGTTTCCAGCTACCGTCAGGGGCTTTATACGAAAGCGAATCGTCAGCAGTATTAACAAATAAGTCGGGATAATCGTCCGTCGGGACACTTGTTCCAATATGCGTTTCGCGTTTCGGGTCAACTTTTATTACCACATATTTCCCGTCTTCGGAAACGTCCATTGTAACGCCGTCACCGGCTTTCAACGGTATCTCGCGTTCTGTAGTAACCAAACTCGACTCGTTGTTATCGTATGTCCACTTCCCTATAGTTTTTAATGTGATACCATCCGTCGTGTCATAGGTGACGTTTGTCGGAATATCTGTGATTGATGTCGGGATATTCGACAAGTACGGGGTGTATATAAATGTATTAGCGTCGAGTTTTACTCTGTAATAAACTCTCTCAATCATAAATACTGCCTCCAATTATAAATTCTGACGGAAGTATCAACGGAACTTTTTTGCGACTTTTATAGCCACCGGTCATTCCGACAATCGATTCCCAGTCTAAAGCATAGTAGTAGGTATCCTCTGTTAAATTTTTAGTATGGTCTGTAGGTATTACAAATACCACGTCGCACACGTATTTACCAAGTGTTTTGTCCGTTGTACCGGGAGCAACTCGATAATAATATGTAACAACTCCATCGCTACCCGTGAACGAATATAAGCAGTTTGTAGTAATTCTTGCAGTATCCGCACTTGAGGGGGTATACTCGCCTGTCGACGAAGGAGTCGGAGAATTGCTTAATGCTACGATACGCATATTTTCCAAGAGAGGGAGATGCTCGTTTTCAGGATTCTCCGTGTCGTACGCGGTCATAGTATATCTAAGTATTATGTCCGAGTCGTCCGCCGAATCTCTCTTATACGGCGTACGTTTCAATGTGAAGATAAATACTTCCTTTTCGTACGGAGTAGATTGCTTTAATATCCTGAACGGAGTTCCGTCGTTCATATACAATTTCGCTCTGAATGTAGTTTCCTCACCACGAGCAATATAAATTTTACCGTTCTGTATTTGCATTTTCTCCTCCTTGGAGTTTTTCTTGGAGCAACTGCATCATCTTCGGGTCGTTCATAATCGCCTGTTGCATTTCTATCGGCAACTCCTGAGCTCTTTGTCTGAGTGAAGCGAGGGCTTGTTTAGCCAACGGATACCCCAATTCTTTCATCGTATTCCAGAAAAGCATTAAGCTCTTCGGGTCTGCGGGATTACCAAACGTACCGGACTGGAAGTTAGCCAGTGTTTCCTTCCACATAGCCTCTCTGTTGGTAGACAAGTTGCTCGCATTGTCTACCGAGAACAAAAATCTATCATTATAATATAACTTACCCGGCTCACCTTCAATAAAGTTATATCTGTTGAAATTACCTTCGACATACTCGCCAGTAGGTTCTACTCTGGAGTATATTCTGGACTCGTCGCAGTACGCCAACAGGAACTTAAACATCAAAGCGTACAGATTAGCGTACGCAGCGTCTTTCATTCTCCGTTTCGATTCCAATCTACCGGACGACTGAGCGGCGGCAACTTCCTTAGCTTTACCGCTTTCTGCTGTAGTGTCTCTCTTTCCTTGGAACGAGTCGGTAATACCGACAGCGTTTCTGCCAAAGTTATAGGTTCTGTCTTGCAGAATATCTTCTTGCTGTATGCTTGCCTGTACCGTACTCACCGAGAAAGCTCTCATCTGGTTCACGTCTTTAACTTTCACAACTTTCAACGTGTCGTCATCCTGAGGAACGTTACATCCCACCGGTACAGTTACTATGGAGCCGCCTTTAAGCACGTTCTCCTGCATTTTAGTAAGAAGTTTGTTGGACGATTCCTGTGCACTTTCCAACATATCAGCGTCTGACACGCCGTACAGTGACGAGGTAGACGATATGTTTACCCTTCTTACGAACGGTAAGTGCCTGATTTTATAGTACGGAATACCGGAACCTGCCGGTGCCAGTACTTGTTCATGAGGCTGACCGTCCTCACCGACAGTAACCTTAACTATGTCGTCGTCCAAGGTTTCCGTCTCGGCGGTTCGATATGTGAATTTGTGAGACCCACACACTGGACAGGTATCTGCCAACGGCACTCTCTCGCCACAGTCGTGACATTCTCTGAATCTTCTGAGTTCGTAGTCACTCTCGTCGAACACAACTATCTCGGAGTTCTCAACCCATCCGAACCGGGATATATTCCCCTTCTCGTTAAGGTACCAAGCAGTTATAATTGTGTTCATCCCGCGGAACTCGTCGCCCTCAGGTATCGTTTTACCGTAGATTTTGCGAATTCTATCCACGGACACCAGGTCTTTGCAGAATATATACTCGCAGTCGTCGAGCGTTTTGCAGCCCGGTTGGGGATAAACGTTGAGTATGGGATACACTTTGACACATAGCTCGCCCTCTGTTATAGACGTAGACTCATAGTTATCCCAACCAACATAATAAAATACCGTACCTTGTATGAGACATTCACGCTCGGCTTCGTCGTTCATAACCTCAAACTCAAGGCGGTCAGTCTCATTTTTAAGATAACCCTCTATGTTTAAGGCTAAGTCCATATCTGCCGGATTACGTGGCGTCACTTTCGGTTGCGGTATCGAGTTGTTAATCTGTGTCTCGATTAACTCGTAAGTTAAATTGCGGAGCGTATAAGCTTTTTTCTTGGAATACCCACCTCTCTGGAGGTCGCGTACCCTGTCTGTGCCTGCATAAAGCTCGTATCTGCGTTTCACACGCTCATCGATCGAAGCTCGTTTAGACACGGCGTCGTGATAAAGCTCATCCCACTCTTTCAATGTCCTTTCTTTCATTGTTTTTAGTAATCCTCCCGTACAGTCATACTGTTCCGTGTTAATCTCGACTTTCATACGTAAGTTTTATGTGTAGTTCTCGGGCAACTACCAAAAACAGGCTACGTGCGGGTGTATGCGGTCGTCGAGAAACCTCCCGCTGTCACCTATATATACCAGTCTCGCTTATGTCGCGATATGGTTAAACCCCTCCCGTACGGGGAGAGGTCATATATCGTAATTGCGTGGGTATCCCCACGTATCCAATAATTCCTTCTGGAGTCCCGGATTAGCATTCTCATAGTCCTGAAGCATATCTTCCGTCCAGTGAGTGTATCTTTTAGTCTCAACCTCGCCGAGGTCTGCGTCGACAAATATCATCCTGTTAAGTGCCTGTGACATCGCGTCGACGTCATCGTCGTGTTCCCCGTTAGGAAATGCCGCACACGAGTCCACGAAGTCTCTGGAGTATGCCTGATACTGCGGAAGCCACACCTTACCGGCTTCTATTGTGGGAAGTACCGCGTTGACACGCGATTCTTTACCGCCGTTAGGTGTTACCGGCACGATATTGTCAAACTCCGAACTCAGCACGTTAATTATTGCCGACCCGTTAGCTTTATCTTCTATAAGTATGTACCAAGTGTCGGGATAGTCGTGAGCCTTAGACCGTATAGCAGCTACGGTCTGCACAAAGTTCAAATGTTCCTTAAGGTAATCTAAGAGATAGTAGTTACCGTTCTTCTTACCCCATACCTGAATTGCCACGAAGTCGTTCTCGTCACTGTCCTTAAATGCCGCGTCTACAGATATAACCTTGTACGGTATATCGTCGGGCGGACTCTCGTAGAAGTGCCACCAGCCACGCTTTATGAGGTCGCCCTCAAGTTGCGTCGGGTGTCCCTGATATAGCGACGTCCACGCTCTCTGACCCTGCTTACCGGTATAAACCTGCTTGAAGCTCTGGAGCCACGCGTTCCCACGTCCTATCTCAGGGCACAAGGCGTCGCCGAGATGACGATGTAAGGGATCGGTAAGGGGATCCTCGCACTCACAGGGGATATTTATTGCCGTGACGTTTTTCTCTGTCTGTGCGATTCTACCAAATAAGTCGTCCTCAGCCCAGCGTGTCTGTATAACTATGAGTTTCCCGCCGGGTTTAATTCTTGTACGTACCGAGGACAAGTACTCACCCCATATAGCCTCCTTGGTTGTCGATGACTCAGCCTCCTGTCTTGTCTTTATGGGGTCGTCTATGAGAAAGCAGTCAGCCGTGTGTCCCGTCAAACCAGCCAAAATACCGGCAGAGTACACGCCGCCACCCTGGGGTGTATAGAACTCAATGTTGTTGCACGGCGAGTCCTCAAGTCTGAAGTCGTCACCAAAAATATCTTTATTAAATGCCTGGCATTTCTGCCTGTTTTTCCTCCCGAAGTTAGACGCAAAGTCTGTGTTGTAGCTCGCAACCATCCACTTTTTGTCAGGGTGTTTCCCAAGCCAATATGCCGGGAGGGATTCAGTCACCGTCGAGCTCTTACCATGTTGCGGTGGGGTCGACAGCAAGAGAATGTCAAACCCGTTCGGCTGAGGTCTATTCATAAACTCCTCGATAGTGTCGCACAAATATTTATGAAAGCGTGACGGAATATACCCCGGCTGGGTGTAGACGTTGTAACCAAGTAACGATTTGGAAGCCTCCCTGCGGGCAAGCTCGGAGGTTAAAGCTTCCCGCAGAGCTTCCTTAGAGACATGTCTCTCGGTTGTGTCTGTGTATGTTGTTGTGGGCGTCATAGATTATTGTTAAGATTAGCCAGTATTTCCTCAATCTCATCTTTGGACATATCCTTAATACCGGCTGTGGTATCGTTAAAGTCGATACCTGTAGTGGGTTTCTCACCGCCGCCGTCTCGTATAAACTCAGCAGCTTTGGTAGAACCGTTATAAATAGCTTCTGCATATTGCCTGAGAACAACCAATTCATCGTAAGAAAGCTCTGAATTAGCCATAATCGGGAATAAGGGATTGTTGAGCGTTATGGGATCAGCCAAAATATCGGAGAGTTTAACCTCGTTCTTGCCAAGTTGACGAATAAGGTTTTGATACCGTGTGTATCTGCTCATATGTGATTCCTCCGTTGTTTGATATATAATATATAGTAAAATGTGAACATTATGATAAAATGTGAACATTTTGCTATACATTATATATAAACGATTGACCGGTAAAAATTCGCAAAATTTTATACCGGGTAGGGGTGTGATTTACTAAGGGGGTAGGGGTGGGATTTATGTGTGAGGGAGAGAGAAAATGAGAGAGAGAGAGAGAGAATGAGATGAAATTAGGAATAAATGGGTGTGTAATAGTAAGCCTAAACCCGCACTCGCACGCGGGGGTGGGGGTGTGATTACTTACTCTCTACGTAAAAGTACAACACACGCATAACGCAAGGGGCGTTTACCCGCATAGCGGGCATCACGCAAGCATCACACAAGCACGCATACACACACACGAGGCTCGGCTACACCACTTTTCGGTAGTAGAAAAACTTTTTGGAGGTGCTAATATGCACGATATAGAAAATTATATAACCCCCTCTTCCCCCCGTTTTCTCGACGCTCTCGGTCATGTCGTTTACGACATCAACGACTTACAGTTTGCGATAGCAAACTATGCGTACACGCATGACTCGGAAAACGACCAAAAATACAGCGAGAAAGTTTTGATGTTTACACATCAAACGCTCAAAAAACTCTCTCGTATGTGTATGCGTAGCCCGCGTGAAAAATTGCTTGCAATTTACACGCAAATAAGCGTACTTGCAACCGATTGCGAAAAATGCGGGGGCTATATTCTCGAAACAGTGCTTGACTGTAAGTCAAGAATGTTTGAAACATTTAGCGACTACTTGCATTAAATGCAAGTACACACACAACGCCTTTCGGGGCGTTTTTTTTTTGCCGTTCGACCGCAACACACACACACACACACACACCGCCCGCAAGCACACGCAAACGCAAAAAAGGTCGCCGACGGTCGCCGTTGCAACACCACTTTTCGAGAGTGTAAGCCGAACACGGCGAACGAAAACACAACCGAAAAGCAAGGTTGCAACACCACTTTTCGAGAGTGTAAGCCGAACGACTTACGACCATTACAACGCCGTTGCGTTGTGTTGCACATTGACAAGTCAATAAACTACTCACTCTCACGACAAGCGGGTCGGGCATCATCGTGTTTACACGACCCCCGACAAGTCAACCGCCGTCAACCGTTGTGATGTATAGTAGTTTATCCGCCCCGCCGTTATGTAAGTAACGACATCCCCCCGACTACGGGATGACGTGAACGGATAACGGAAAACCCGCCCCGAAAAAAGGTAAACATGACGTAATCGTTTAGGGATAACGTATAACGGGTAAACATAGACATCTATGCCGTTATACACAATGTAGCATCGTAAATGCGACTACACGGTTAAATACATAGCATAGGCTAACTGTCGATATAGTCTACTATATCGCAAAAACCTATCAAGTGCTGTTTGGGTAGCGTAGTCGCACTCATAGCACGCTATAATATAAATATATATCTATGACAAGATGTGATATTTATACGGTTTTTACAATGGTTGTTTTTCCCGACAATAAAAACTAAGAAAACCTATTATTTTAGCACGGTTTCATAAGAAACGGTACCGCTTAATACAGCGATAGAAGGCGACCTTCTATTATTGTAAGTTAGCGTATATATGGATGTCCATATATATGTAGATTTAGTAATAGTGGGAAACTGGTATTATATATAGCAACAGTTATATTATTAAAGGGGTCGCGTGAAAGACCCCTTTTTTAATACATCAAATCTTAACTATAAGATATTTATATCTTATAGTTATACTTATGCCCTTAACTCGTTTTAAGGGTATAATTATAACTATAAGGAGTTATATGTATGAATAAATTTTATCGTCTTGACCACGAACAAAGCCCTACGACTAAATTGTCGTATAATCTCAAAGATAAAACTGCCAAAAAAGGCGACGTCAAAGGCACCGTTTTAGGCTCTACGAATAAATTCGTAGCAATCTTGTGGGAAAACTCACCCGTTGCGGAAATTGTAACCTTACAACCCTGCCGCAAAACTATGCTCTCATACGCAAGGGGGTAATTATATGCAATATACTATTCTCAAAAATGCTGCAACTATACACGACTTGATGGATGACCATTTGTCCACGATAGACCGTCTGCGTGATACCACGCTCGAACCATCCGACACAGAACCCTACACGATAGCCTACAAGGCTATAATGGGCAATGTCGATATTCTGTCCAACCTTACTGCAAAGCAGGCTAAAAAGGTCGATTTTGACGCTCTCGTAGTCAATCTCGCAAAAGCGTGCTTTGAAATTACACAAGCAACCACGAAAAAATCTCTCGTCTACGACGAGGTCAACGCACTTTTCTACAAAAGTGTGAATTATATCTATGCAGGAGATGACGACGATGAATAACACTCTCACTCGCGTTGATACGCTCGATATTTTCGACGAATTCGAATACCAAAATGCTCATCTTGTCGTTTACGACAAAACTCCAACCAAAACACTCGCTTACGACAGGGAAAACCCGTACATTGAGTACGATATTCCCAACGAAGTTGCAGTTCCCGAAAGCGATATTGCCCGCTTTTACCCCGATTTTGATAATTTAATCTTTGCATAAGGAGCCAAAAATATGAAAAAAGTACCTGTAATTGTAAAATTCTCTCGTCAAAGCCCTATCTTAAATCTCCAAGTTATCGATAAAAATACAGGGGAATTTTATCTCTCTATCGATTTTCCGAACATCGTCGATTATTTCGAATATTTCGGTTTTATTTCCGCGAAGTACGACGTGAAATCGGTCTATTTTGAATAAAATTTATACTTTCTTGCACACAATTTATATTTATTCATACATAGTAATTTTAAGCCCTAAATTTGCTCTAATTGAGCATTTTTAGGGTTTATTTTTACTAAATTTTCATTCAATTTCGCAAAATCTCGCATTTTATCTGCGATTTTACGCAAAATTGCACAATCTGTTCAAAAATTGCAATTTTCACAAAAAAAGTTGAAGGTTTTTGTGAAAATTCTGTGAAATCTTCAACTTTTTTTCAATTCGATTTGAAATTTTGAAGGTTGTTTTTGCACGTTTTATTATTACCGATATTATCTA
>ULRD01017650.1_pt1 | contig 15546 bp, 10 predicted proteins | sample 1955181 | NCBI WGS metagenome assembly ULRD01 (sample SAMEA4835675, study PRJEB28245) | human gut metagenome | biome: gut microbiome; material: fecal sample | place: Denmark | collected 2008
CAAACTCCGGCGTGTCCATAGAGGACAACAGCAGCACCAGCGGCTTCTCTGCCATGGGCTCCATGTGTTCCAGCACTTCCAAAGCGTCTGCGCCGCTCATAAACACATCCATCACCACCACATCAAAGTGCTGCGTGTCCAGCAGCGAGATCACCCGGTTGCCATCCTTTTGGGTCAGCACGCAGTCAAACCCGCCGGATTTCAATTCTTTTTGGCAGGCCTTGCCAAAAGCCGCCGAATCGTCTGCAATCAATACTCTTATCATTTCTTTCATAGTGAAACCTCCTTCTTGTTTCTGTCATATCTTACCATTTTCGGAGGCGTTTTGCAATACTTTTTCACTATTTTTTGTGATATTTTTTCACCTTGTGTCTTTCGCGACAGCATCCGACGCAGCTAACATACTTTCTGCAAAAATTGCATACCCACGCCGGGGGCTATCCACGATCACATGGGTCAGAGCACCTACCAGCCGCCCGTTTTGCAGAATTGGAGAACCGCTCATGCCCTGCACAATGCCGCCTGTCTTGGCCAGCAGCACCGGGTCCGTTATCCGCACAATCATATTCTTTTCGCCGCTGCCGCCCCGGTAGCTGATATGAATGATCTTTGCCTTATACAATCGGGGTGTGTTGTCGCCGTCCACGGTGGTAAGCACCTGGCAGTCTCCGTTCTCTACCTGCTGCGCAGTCGCTACCGGATAGGTTCGCATGCCTTTCAAAGAGCAGCTGTATCGACCGAACACACCGGCGTTGTCATTTTCTGTCAGCGCGCCCAATGGCTGCTGCAAAAAATCACAGCAAATGGAACCGGTGCTGCCCGCCTTGCTTTTATAAATCTTGGTGACCTTAGCTGCAACCGCCTCGCCCCGTAAAATGGGCATAATTTCACCGGTGTCCACATCGGTAATGGGATGGCCCAGCGCCGCCATTACACCGGTCTGCGGGTCATAGTAAGTCACCGTACCGATTCCGGCGGTGGAGTCACGCACCCATACCCCTGCCTTCCAGCAACCGTCCGCTTTGGAATACACCGGCGTCAACGAAAAAGTCTTATATTTTCCATCCCGCTTCACCTGCACGGATACGGCACCGCCGGAGCGAGAAAACAGTGCAGCCACATCTTCCGAAGCGCTAACCTTTTTGCCGTCTATCGCTACAATCAAGTCACCGCTTTGTATACCGGCCTTGGCGGCAGGGTTCATCGCCTTTCCGTCCACCTGCACATCCCGGGTACCCACCACCAACACCCCGTCTGTATAGATCTTAATTCCGAAAGCACTGCCGCTGACCGCCACCTGCCGCGGCGCCGTTTTTTGCAGCGCCACAGGCTTTACCGGCACCGCGTTCAACAGGCGCACCTCTTTTTGCGTCCCGGAGACGGCCGTCTCCTGCCGGGCGTCCACCGCTCCGGCACGCCCGCCGCTGACGGTAAACAAGCCGCCAAAGTAAGCTGCATCTCCGCCGCCGGTACGCACCGTGTCCGGCAAAGCCCAACAGCCAAAGCCAACCAAGCCGTAGATCACCGCAAGCACCACGGCCAATACGGCCGTAACTGCACGCACACACTTTTTCATTTTATCACCCGTTTTAGTATGCGATAAAAGTGCCAAAACTGCCGTGCAAAATAATGGCAGCAAATAAAAAAACACCGTCGGGCAAGCACGCACCGACGGTGTTTTTACAATTTTGTAAGATAAAGTTAAATAGACACTTCCAAAGCGGTCTGATACAGCTCCGGATCAATATGTTTTTCCATATTCAGAGCCTCAAAAATATCGTAATCTACGATTTTGTCCTGATGAATGGCTACCACGCGATTGCCAATGCCCTTCATCAACAGGTTCTTTACTGCATAGTTGCCCATTTGGGTTGCCAACACACGGTCGCGAGCAGTAGGCGAACCGCCGCGCTGCACATGGCCCAGCACACAGGCACGAGACTCCACGCCGGTCTTCGCCTGGATCTCCTTGGCCAACTCGTTCACATTGATCCCAACGCCCTCTGCCACAATGATCAAAAAGTGCTTTTTGTCCGTGCGCAGGGTGCGCTTCATCCGCTCAATTACATCCTTTTGAATATCGAACTCGATCTCCGGAATCAGAATTGCGGTAGCGCCTACGGCAATGCCGGCGTTCAGCGCCAGATAACCGGCACGACGCCCCATCACCTCAACCACCATGCAGCGGTCGTGGCTCTCGGCCGTATCGCGAATACGATCCACCATCTCCATAATGGTGTTCATACAGGTATCATACCCAATGGTATAGTCACAGCAAGCAATATCGTTATCGATCGTTCCGGGCAGACCCACACAGGGAATACCTCTCTGGGACAGATCACGGGCCCCACGGAAGGAACCGTCGCCGCCGATGACCACTACACCCTCAATGCCGTTTTCACGGCAAACGCGAATGGCCTTGCGCATGCCCTCTTCCGTAGCGAACTCCACGCTGCGGGCAGAATAGAGCTTGGTGCCGCCCCGATGAATAATATCCGAAACAGAACGCAGATCCATCTCCACAAAATCGCCGTTGATCAAACCGTTATAGCCACGAACCACGCCTAACACGCGAATCCCGTTTTCACAGGCGGTACGCACCACAGCACGCACAGCGGCATTCATGCCGGGAGAGTCGCCACCACTGGTCAAAACTGCTATTGTCTTCATGCCTTTCAGCCTCCACATCAAATTACATTCAAACCACATTGTACTAATTTGGCAGAAAAAAGTCAAGATGCCCTTTCCAATTCTAGGCAAAAGCGGTAAAACTTCGTCATAATAGCAAAATTTTTGTCTGCTATCACTGTGCAATATAGACAACATTATCATGCCCTAAAATGCGTTTCAATTCTGCCAGCATGGTAGGATTGACCGACACAAAGTCCTGCTGCGGGGCGCGCACATAGCGTCCGGTGTCCTTATAGTAGTACCACAACGGCTCCGGCCCGTCAAAAATGGAAGTCACCACCTGCGCTTTGTGCAGCCTGGGGTCTGTTTGGCTGTCTAACCGCAAAAACAGTCCCCGGTGCTTGTGGCGCTTCTCCTCTGTCGGAAGTACCGCCGCGTGTGCCGTCAACGGCAGTGTTTGCGCCGTAGGTGGCCCGTCAATGGTGTTCGCCAAAATCTTGGCGTCCTTTTCCTCCTCCAAAGACAGAGCGCCGGTTACGGTGATCACCTTGCCCTCGGCAATGAAACGGGCATACCGGGTGAGCACCTTGGGGAACACCAGCACCTCCATACTGCCCAGCGAGTCGCTCAGCTGTACGAAAGCCATACTCTCCCCGGCGCGGGTCTTTTTCATAGTAATACCGGTTACACTGCCGCATAGGGTCACTGTTTGGCCGTCCTTGTAAGGGCCGTCCGTTGCCAGCAGCTGTGCTGTGCGGGGATAGCCCAAATGGTCCAGAACCCGATCGTATTTATCCATGGGGTGGCCGGACAGGAACAGACCGGTCATTTCCTTTTCCATCTTCAGGCACTCATTCTTTGGGAACTCCTCCACCTGGGGCAAATCAAATTCAAAGCCAAAATCCTGCCCGCCAGACAACTCAAAGAAACCCACCTGCCCGTAACGCAAACTGTTTTTATATTCGTCCAAATTACTGACGATGGCCGGCAGCGCCTGGAGCATTTGGCGACGGTTCGCCCCCAAGTGATCCAGCGCACCGCAGCGGATCAAACTCTCTACCGCGCGGCGGTTAAAATGCTTGTCGCATAGCCTGCGGCAAAAATCAAAAATGCTCTCGAAGGCGCCGTTTTCCCGCTCGGCGATAATATCGTTGATAAACTCTCTGCCCAAATTTTTAATGCCCAAAAGGCCATAGTGAATCACTTTGCCCTCTGCGGTAAAGCCCTTCATAGAAGTGTTCACATCCGGCGGTGCCAGCTGCAAGCCCATACGCTTGCACTCGGCAATATAGGACGCCACCTTGTTGCTGCGATCCAGCACAGAGGTAAGCAGCGCTGCCATAAACTGCGCCGGGGCGTGCACCTTCAAATACGCAGTGCGATAAGCCACCAAGGCATAGCAGGCGGCATGGGATTTATTAAAGGCATAGCTGGCAAATCCCGCCATATCGTCAAAGATGGCGTTCGCTGCCGCCTCCTCCACACCGTTCGCCACAGCGCCGGTGACAAAGTGGGTGCGCTCCCGCTCCATCACATCGTGCTTTTTCTTGCTCATGGCACGGCGCACCACATCCGCCTGGCCGTAGCTATACCCTGCCAGTGCCCGAAAGATCTGCATGACCTGCTCTTGGTAGACGATAAAGCCGTAGGTATTCTCCAAGATCGGCTTTAACAGCGGGGTTTTGTACCGCACCTTGGAGGGATCGTTGGCGCAGGCCACATAGCCGTCAATCTGGTCCGCGGGACCGGGTCGGTACAGCGAAGTGGCAGCGATCAGGTGTTCCAAGCAAGTGGGGCGCAGCTTTTGCAGCATTTCTTTCATGCCGGCGGACTCAAACTGGAAAATGCCCTCCGTCTTGCCGGCGGCAAACAGCTTGTACACCGCCGGATCGTTAATATCAATCGTATTAATGTCTATATCTGCCGCCCGGGCTGCGTCGTGAATCACCGTTAAGGTGCGCAGACCCAGGAAGTCCATTTTCAGCAGACCCAGTTCTTCCAGGGTGGTCATAACATACTGGGTTACCACCACATCATCATTGGTGGCTAAAGGCACATAACTGGCCACCGGGTCCCGGGTGATCACCACACCGGCGGCGTGGGTAGAGGCATTGCGGGGCATACCCTCGATTTGGCGGGCAGTGTCCAACAACTCCTGCACCTTGGGATCCTCTGCCATCAGCTTGCGTAAGGGCGCTGATTTTTTAATAGCTTGATCCAGGCTGATATGCAGGTCCCGAGGCACCAGCTTTGCCACCGCATCTACAGCAGCATAAGGCATACCCATCACCCGACCCACATCGCGAATGGCCGCACGGGCCGCCAGAGTGCCGAAGGTGACGATCTGTGCCACATGGTCCGCACCGTATTTGCGGGTCACATAGTCGATCACCTCTTGCCGCCGTTCGTAACAAAAGTCAATATCAAAGTCCGGCATAGACACCCGCTCCGGGTTCAAAAACCGCTCAAACAGCAGATCGTACTTCATGGGGTCAATATCAGTAATGCCGATACAATAGGCGGCAATGGACCCGGCGCCGGAGCCACGCCCCGGTCCCACCGGTATGCCCTGATCCTTGGCGTACTGCACAAAATCCACCACGATCAGGTAATAGTCCGTGTAACCCATCTTCTGTATGGTGTTCAGCTCATACTCCAGCCGCTCTGCATAGGCCTTGGGCGGGTGTTGGCCATAGCGGCGCACCATACCCTCCCGGCACAGCTTTTGGAAGTAAGCGTAGTGATCCATACCGCCGGGGGTCTCATAATACGGCAGCTTGGTGTTACCAAATTCAAAATCAAAGTTGCAGCGCCGGGCGATCTTCTCCGTATTCTCCAGTGCCTGTGGCACGGCAGCAAAAGTCTCTGCCATCTCCGCCTCACTTTTAAGGTAGAACTGATCCGAGTGGAACTCCAGCCCGGTGTCCTCCCCCAGCACATGGTTGGTGGCAATGCAGATCAGCACCTGCTGAATTTTGGCATCCTCCCGGCGCACATAGTGCACATCGTTGGTGGCTACCAAGGGAATACCGGTTTCCCGGCTCAAGCGCAGCAGTCCGGCGTTTACCGTCTGCTGTTCCGGAATACCGTGGTCTTGCAATTCCAAATAGTAATGTTCCGAACCAAACAGGTCACTGTACCACAGGGCGGTCTCCTTCGCCTTGTCATAATCCCGTTCCAACAGTGCCTGGGGAATTTCCCCGGCCAGGCAAGCAGACAAGCAAATCAGGCCTTGATGGTGCTTTTGCAGCAGATCTCGGTCAATGCGCGGCTTAAAATAAAAGCCCTCCGTATAGCCCTTAGACACCATAGCGATCAGGTTTTTATAACCCTCTTCGTTCTCACACAGCAGAACCAGGTGATTATAAGCCTTATCCTGTACCCGCTCCCGATCATACCGGGTGCGGGGCGCCACATACACTTCGCAACCGATAATGGGCCGTACCCCCTGTCGCTTGCACGCCTTATAAAAATCAACAGCCCCGTACATATTACCGTGATCCGTAATCGCAAGGGACTGCATTCCAAGCGCCTTTGCACGGCTCACCAAATCGTCCAGACGGCAAGCGCCGTCCAGCAGACTAAACTCCGTATGCACATGCAAATGCGTAAACATCATTGAGTTTCCTTTTTCTTTGCGTAGTAAATTACACGTTCTCGTCCAAAGCCGCAGCAATATCTACAATGCGCCGCAGTCGGTGATTGACCCCGCTGCGGGACAAAGCGCTCATCTCTGCAAGCTCGCTTAATGAGCTGTCCGGGTTTTCCTCGCGCAGGATCGCCATGGCGTGCAAATCCTCGCTGAGATACTCCAGCCCACGCAGTCGGCGAATTTTCTCTATGGCGTCCAGCTGCACCCGTACCGCTTGAACCATACGTTCAATATTGGCAGTCTCACAGTTGGCCTTACGATTGGCAGAATTTCGAATGTCTTTGACAATCTTTACATTCATCATCTCAAACATTGCGCCGGAAGCGCCCATCAGGTACAGGCAGTCCTCAATGGCCTCGCTGCCCTTAAAGTACAAGATATGATATCCCTTACGGTTCGTTAGGCCGGGCTTTAATTCCTTTTCCTCTAACATGGTCACAAAGCTGGCAGCCAAATTCTGATACGGCACGGTAAATTCCAAATGGTAGTCACTCTTAGGACTGGACACGGTGCCACAGGATAAAAATGCCCCGGCGATAAACGCATTCTGGCAATTCTCACAGTCAAAGTTGGCGTAATTCACCCGCAGACTGCCGAAGCCCTGGTGGGCAAAAGTCTTCAATATCTTGGCACAGTCGCTGCCGTCCGTTACGCTGACGGTAAAACTGCGTCGCCCGGGAGACGGCACCACCGCCGCCTCTACCCGGCAAATTTCCGCCAGCAGTACACTATATTTCTCTGCAATGCGAGGGTTTTCCGTTTGCAGCGCCACCTGGCGGGAGGAAAAACTTTTGCCGAAAAGGCACATTCCGTAAAGGAATGCTTTTCGGCAGCAGGGTTCTGTATATTGGGCGTCAATCAGTTCGCCCTTCACGGTTTGAGAAAAGGACATTTGCGTCAACCTCGGTTAATATCCCGATGATGGACGGTCACATTGTCCCACCGTGATTCAAAATGATCTTTCAGCGCCTCGGCAATCGCCACGCTGCGATGATTGCCGCCGGTGCAGCCAATGGCAAAGACGATCTGGCTCTTTCCCTCTCGGATATACAGCGGATTCAGGAAGTCCAAAAGGCCGATGAGCTTTTGCAACAACTCCTCCGACTCTTTAAAGGAGAACACATAGTCCTTCACTTCCTTATCCAGGCCGGTTTTGCTGCGCAGCGCCTCCACCCAGTAGGGGTTTGGCAGGCAGCGCACATCAATGACAAAGTCCGCTTCACTGGGAATACCATGCTTAAATCCAAAGGACATCACATGAATGTTCATCATATCCTTGTCGCTGCCCAGAAGGATCTGGGCCAAGCGCGTACGCAGCTGATTGGGCGCTGCGTCCGATGTATCAATCACATGATCCGCCCGCAGCCGCAGGGGCGCCAAAATCTCTTTTTCATAAGCCAGTGCAGCAGCAATATCCCCGTTAAAGCGATCTGCATAGGGGTGCTTGCGGCGGGTAAGCTTATAACGCTTCAAAGCCACCGGGGTCTTAATATCCAAATAAACAATCTTCACATCATAGGCGTAATTGGACTTGGCGTCGTTCACGCTCTTAATGAAGTCCTCAAACACTTCACTGGAGCGCACATCCACCACAATGGCTACTTTACGATACTCCTCCCGATTAGCAATCAAGCCGATAAAGGTGGGTAGCAGCACCGGAGGCATATTATCAATGCAGTAGTAGCCCACATCTTCCAAAAAGCCCATTGCGCTGGATTTACCGGCACCACTGACGCCGGTTATAATGATCAGTTCCTTGTTTGCAAATTCCATTAACTTTTACTTACTCCGTTACTCGTATTTCCATTTCCAGTTCTACACCGGTCTCCGCCAGCACCTTTTCCCTGCACTGCCGGCAAAGGGCCAGCACATCGGCACAGGTTGCACCGCCTGTATTGATCACAAAGCCGGCGTGCTTCTCGCTGACCCGGGCACCACCCACACTTGTACCTCGCAGACCGCATTGGTCAATGAGCGCACCGGCAAAGTGACCAGGCGGGCGCTTAAAAGTAGAGCCTGCACTGGGATATTCGATAGGCTGCTTTTCCCTTCTGCGGCTGATCAGATCGTCCATTTTGGCTTTGATCTCCGCCGGATCGCCGGGCTGCAAGCGCAGCTCCAACCCGGTAATAATGCAACCGTTGTCATAATACGCGCTGTGGCGATAGGACAGGTGCAGGTCCTCCCCTGCCAGCTGACCCAATTTGCCGTCTCCATCAATGTGGGTGCAGCGCACCAGCACATCCTTCATCTCACCACCGTAGGCACCGGCGTTCATAAAGGCCGCGCCTCCGCAGGAGCCGGGAATGCCATAGGCAAATTCCAGCCCCGTCAGGCTGTGCTCCAGCGCTGTGCGACACACCTTCATCAGCGACGCACCGGCCTGGGCAAAAATGGTATTGCCCTTTACCGTTACGGCAGAAAAGTGCTTATCCATCACCAGCACCGCCGCGTCAATGCCCTTGTCTGCCACCAGCAAATTAGAGCCGTTGCCGATGGTCAAGAGCCGCACGCCGTTTGCCCGGGCACACTGCACTAGCGCCGTGATCTGTTCTTCCGTCTCCGGGAACAGCAGCACCCGCGCCGGGCCGCCGATCTTAAAGGTGGTGTGCAGGCGCATGGGTTCGTTTTCCAAATAATCACAGCCCATTTCTCGGGCTGCCGCAAGGAGTTCTCTCACGCCATCACCCTGCATTATTTCACCTGGTACAGCAGCGCTGCGCCGATAATACCGGCGTTATTGCCCAGCTGTGCCTTTACAATCTGGGTTTGAATTTTGCTGTGAATGCTGTAACGCTCTGCCTGCACATAGCGGCGCAGGGGCTCCATTAAAGTGTCGCCCTCGTTGCAGATACCGCCGCCGATGCAGATGATCTCAGGCTGCAAGGCGTTGACCAAATTGATCAGCCCGCAAGACACATACTTGATATAGTTATTCACCACTTCAATACCGGCAATATCGCCCAGGCGCATGGCGTCAAACGCAGTCTTGCCATTGACACCGCCCTCTTCCTCCGCCAGGCGGTGCATAATGGAGTCCGGGTAATCATCCATAGCACGCTTGGTCTGGCGGATCAGCGCCGTGGCGGAAGCATAAGCCTCCCAGCAGCCCTTACGGCCGCAGGAGCACTGCTCGCCGTCTACCATAATCACCATGTGGCCGCACTCGCCACCGGCGCAGTTGACACCGTTGACGATCTTGCCGTCCAAAATGATGCCGCTGCCCACGCCGGTGCCCAGGGTCACAGCCACAAAATTCTTAGACCCGTTGCCGCAACCGGCAAACGCCTCACCCAGTGCGGCGCAGTTGGCGTCATTCTCTACAAATACATTGTCAACCCCCAAGCGCTCCCGAAGCATTTCCCGGGCAGGCACATTGTTAAAGGCCAGGTTGTTGGCAAACTCGATCACGCCGTCTGCATTGCAGGTACCGGGAGAGCCCATACCCACGGCCACCAAGTCACTCATGGTGAGCTTGGCCTCCCGCACGGCCTCGCGGCACACCTTCTCCACATCGTCAAAAATGGCGTTGGCCGGGCGCGGCGCATTCGTCTTGGTTTTTGCAGTAGAGATAATATTATATTGATCGTCCACCACGGAGGCAACAATATTCGTGCCCCCCAAGTCAATTCCTAAGCTGTACATATCTTTTATCCTCCGTTATGAATTCTTCCAAATCTCCAGTTCTTTATCCTCCGGCTCGATCTCTTCCATCCCAAGACCGGCCATCAGCTCTTTGGCAGCGTTATAGCCCATTTTCTTTTGGCGGTTGTTCATGGCCGCCGTTTCTACGATCACCGCCAGGTTCCGCCCGGGGGTGATGGGTACGGTGATCACCGGCACCTGAATATCCAAAATACGGGTGTACTCATTGTCCAGTCCCAGCCGATCATACGCCTTGGTGGAGTCCCAAGCCTCCAGCTGAATGACCATATCAATTTTTTCCGTATTCTTAACGGCACCCATACCGAAAATCCGGCGCGCATTGATAATGCCGATGCCTCGCAGCTCCACAAAGTGGCGAATGTTGCTGGGCGACGCGCCTATCAACGTTTTGTCGCTGACCTTGCGAATTTCCACCGCGTCATCGGCGATCAGTCGGTGCCCGCGCTTGATCAACTCTACGGCCGCCTCGCTTTTACCCGCGCCGCTCTCACCGGTAATGAGTACACCTTCGCCGTACACCTCCACCAGCACGCCGTGGCGTGTGATCCGGGGGGCCAGTTCTGCATTCAAATAAGCGATTAAAGTTGCCAGGAAGGGCGAGGTCTCCTCTTGGGTGCGCAACAGCGGCACCTGATGCGCCTTGCACTCCTCAACGAAGTAGTCCGGAATGTCCAGCCCTCGAGTCACCACAGCCGCAGCCGGGTGCAGTGCCAACCAATATTGGAGTGCCCGGCGCCGTTTTTCCGGCTCCATATTCAGCAAAAAGCCAAACTCCGTCCATCCTAGGATCTGAACCCGATCGGCATCGAAATAATCCGTATAGCCGGTCATCACGATCCCCGGTCGGTTGACCTCATTGGTGGTAATCAAGATCTCATCCGCCGGCTTTGGCAAATAGATGATTTCCAAATTATGCGCCGTTATGATCTTCTCCAGCGATACAGAATAGCTCTGGGTCATTTTTCTCCCCCTCCCATAGGTATTTATACATATATCATTATATAGAAAGGCGGCCGGGATAGCAAGCCTTTTTTGCCGCTTTTCCAAATTCTTAGGCCGTAACGCGGGATTTAGCCGCAGGGCATAAACAAACTGTAAAATTCGCTGCCCGGCAATTTACATTCAGGCAAAATTGTGCTATAATGCCCAAAAATCCTTATGATTTGCAAAAGCAGGTGAAAACTTGAACGATAAATTAAAAATTGCCATCGGCACAGATGCATTCCCACCCACCACGGACGGGATCAGCAATGTGGCCCAAAGCTATGCGGAGAAGATCAATCAAGGTCTTGGTGAGGCTGTGATCGTCACCCCAAAGAATCCGAACCAGCAGGACTATAAATATCCGTATGAGATCTTCCGCTATAAAAGCTGGTGGATTCCCACCAAAGAAGGATACAGCGTTGGGTGGCCATTTAAGCCGGAGCTGCACCAAGCCATTATTGACCGGCATTTTGATCTGTTGCACTCCCACTGTCCCCTGGCTACCAGCTACTACTTTAAGCGGGTGGCACAGTTGCATCCCATTCCTACGGTACTCACTTATCACACCAAGTATGAGTATGACTTCGACCGGTGCATTCCCGGCAAACCGGCCAAGGACTTCGCCTATAATTTTATGCTGAAGAACATCAGTGCCGCCGATGAAGTATGGGTCACCAGCGAGGGCACGGTAGAGAGTTTGCGCCGATTTGGCTACCAAGGCGATTATGTAGTGATGCCCAACGGCTGCGATATGCCCAAGGTAGATGTACCCCAATCCCAAGTGGATATAATCCGCCGCAAGCATAATATTCCTGACGGCGTGCCGGTGTTTATCTATGTAGGCCGTATGATTTGGTACAAGAACATTCGTTTAATTTTAGACGCCTGCAAAATTTTAAAGGAGCGAGGCGAGGATTTTCGTTTGCTGATGGTAGGCTTCGGCGCCAACGAGAACGCCATACAAAAGTATTTTCGCAAACTGGGTCTGGCGGACAATATCATCTACACCGGCAAAGTGCTGGATCGGGCGGAAATTCAGGGCTATTACGGCGTTTCCGATTTGCTGCTGTTCCCCTCTGTATTTGACACCAACGGCTTAGTTGTTCGAGAGGCAGCCTCCTGCGGCACCCCCAGTCTGCTGGTGGCCGGCAGCTGCGCCGCCGAGGGCGTTACCGACGATCGCAATGGTTTTCTTTGCCTGGAGAGCGCCCACAGCATTGCAATGCGCCTGCAACAGATCATGCACCATAAAGATTATCTCCACCGTGTGGGCAAGGCCGCCCAGGAGGAGATCTATATCAGCTGGGACGACGCTGTGCGCCGTGCCTACGATCGCTACCATATTGTGATCGACAACTTCAAGTCAAGGCAATAAAGGATAATAAAAAAAAACCCCGGCGGTGGGCCTTTCGGTCCGCCGCCGGCTTTTTTGCTGCCATTGTTCGTGGGTACTGTTGTATATCAAAGAAAGGGGAAAATCCAACAGCAGCGTCTATCTGCGCCACATGGGCGTAAACGGTTATTCCAGTTCAATCCTGTGGCTCGTGGGGGTGTCCTCCGCCTTCTTGGGCAAAGTCAAGGTCAGCACACCGTCCTTGTAGCCGCCCTTAATACCCTCAGTATCTACACCGCTTACATCAAAGCTGCGGCTGTAAGTACCATAGGAACGCTCAGAGCGAATGTACTTGCCTTTTTTGTCTTTCTCCTCATAGTCGGAGTGGCGCTGCGCACTGACGGTCATCCGATCGCCGTTAATGTCCACATGAATATCTTTCTTATCAAATCCGGGCAAGTCCGCTTCCAATCTGTAAGCGTCACCCTCATCGGTAATATCCGTCTTAAAGGCAGACTGACTATCGTTACTGAAGAACACACCAAAGGGGTCCTCAAAAAAGTGGCGCTCAAAGTTATCCATCTCTCTAAAGGGATCATAAGCGGTCATTGCATGATTATTTCTACGATTCAGCATATCTGTTACCTCCAAAATGAAATTCAAACTGTTGCTAACTTTATATGCAGATTCGGTAAGATTAAGTTGCCGACTGCGCTTGGTTGCTACCCATGGGTACCAACTCCTTTCTGATTCTAACGCACGGTTTGCATTGCTCTTTCTTTTGTTCCTCCCTTGGAACAATTCTTACTATAGACCTCATTTATGAATAATGTGTGAACAAAAGATAAACAATTAGCACTCTTTTCGAAAGAGTGCTAATACGTGCCATTTATTACATTTTTCAGTGTTTTATCCTCTGCGCAGCAGCTTTTTGGCACAGGCAACCGCCTTTTGTTTTACACTTTTACCATAGAACAGGCAATATTTGTCCGCCGCCCGCTGGTAGTCTAAATCACCTTGCCGTTTTTCAAATTTCGCAAAGAACGCAGCCCGCGCTTTCGGCTCCGTAGCAGAATGTACCGCACTGGGGTTCCCGGCTAAGGCCGACTCCAACGGTTCTGCTTTCAGTAGTAGATCCGATCGGATCTGCGCCAAGGCTTGTTCTCCGGCGGCGCTGTGCACCAGCACCAGCGAGGTGCCCTTATCGTCAAACATGGTGGGGTCCACATTTTGGATTCCCCAAAAGTCCGCCAAGGTCAGATCCGACACACGGCTTGCACCCTTGGCCGGGCAATGATAACAGGACGGGCGCAGGATCACATCGGAAAGAAACAGCCGCATATACGGGTCCTGCCTGTACGGGTGTGCCGTACCGTTCAGTTGCACGGAATACTGCTGCCAGCCGGTGCATTTGTCGCGAAAAGACAAGGGCAGCTGCGCACCGATGACCTTGGCATAAGCCTGCCATACCGCTTCCGACGGCACGCCGTGGCAAATCACATCTACCGTCAACAGTCCCGGCTTTGGTCCGCCTAAATAGCCCAGCAGTCCTTGCACCTGGCAGCCGGTGCCGGAGAACAGCACTTTCCTGCCCTGTTCCAAATCCAGTCGCACTCTAGTAAAGCAATCCCCCATACGGCTTTGCACATATTTGCTGCCCATCAGACGGGGCAGATCCTCTGTATGCGTTATGCGCAGATGGCGCACCGTCAGATCCGGCTCCATTGCCGCACCGTAGACTGCGCCGCCCTGCTCCAGCACTTTCTCCGCCAAAAGGGAGAATACGCCACCGGAGGAGCTTTGTGCCCGCTGTCGGTCTCGCCGAGAAATGGTGGCGTAACATAGGGGTTCCTTATCATCCACCGGCAACGACTGTTGCGCCGGGCAAACCCGGTTGCAGCGGTCACAGTTTATACAAGCCGCTTCCTCTGCCACAGGGTAGAAAAATCCCTCTTTGTCCCGCTCCATACGCAAACAGCTTTTGGGGCATGCGGCCACACAAGCGGTACAGCCGGTGCACCGCACTTTCGGCGTATTCAGCAACCGGACCACCTCCGCAGCACAGGCACCTTACCCTTGGTCAGCCGGTTCAGCAACCCGGCAAAATAGGCGAATTCATCTGTCTTTCGATACGCGATCAGGAACACACCATTGGGCAGCACGGCACACACAAGCAACCGTAAAATCATAGTCACAATCAGCGACGGCAGCGTGATAAAATGACAAACGCCAACGCACACGCCGCAGCAAACCGCCGCCAGTGCCACATAGCGTAGGGTGCGGCTCACATAAGGCTTCCAACTGCAATGGAACACCACGGTAAACAGGTTATGGGTCAGCCAGGGCATACCCACCACCAACATAGCAATGATGGTGGAGATTAAAATACCGTAAAGCCCCCAAAACTGCACCAAAATCAAGTTCACCACCAGGTTCACCAGGGAGCAGATCAGCGGGCGCCATCGGTCCTCGTGCCACATGCCCGCTGCGTCTTTGTACAAATTCAGCAGATTATTGATCTGGCGAATGATGAAATAGGCGCAGAGTATAATTACCATACCATACGGCAGCAAGTTATCCTTACCCACCCATAGGGTCATAAACGGCTGATATAGACAGGCAAAACAGCAAATGCAAAAAGCCGACAGCCAGGACAGCAGAAACGTAAATTTCCGCAGATCCTTATAATTTTTCTCCTCGCTTTCGGTTACCAAGCTGTTACCGATCCCTGCCAAGCTGGAACTGGTGATCAGGGTCACAAAGCCGAAAATGGTATTCATTACAAAGAAGTAGTTTTGGTATTTTGCAAGCGCCGTCAGGCCTAAAAATGCGGATATTACAAGCGTGTCCGCAGAATCGTAAACCACGCTGCTGATCTTTGAAGTAAACAGATCTTTAATGCGCTTGTTGATAATCTGCACATCTTCCTTTGGCAGCTTGCCCATGGCCTTGTACTGGGGATATAACTTGTCCACCACAATAGCGGTTACAATATTACTCACCACGCCGGACAACAACGCAACAATGATATAAGCATAATAGTCGCGCATAAAGTACAGCACCGCCAACTGCACGCCGTATTTCACCGTATTGATAACATAGCCGATCTTGTCGCCGATATCATTACGCTGATGGGCAAACAGCAGGCAGTTTTTATACGCAAACAGCCAATAACTAACCACCGTGGTCAGCAAATTGATCAAATACAGCACATACAGATTCACATTTGGCGGCAGGTCTTTCTTCACCAACGTGGGCAGCACCGGAATAATCACTAAAC
>ULRD01013967.1_pt1 | contig 15542 bp, 10 predicted proteins | sample 1955181 | NCBI WGS metagenome assembly ULRD01 (sample SAMEA4835675, study PRJEB28245) | human gut metagenome | biome: gut microbiome; material: fecal sample | place: Denmark | collected 2008
CCGGATGCTCTGACGTAACATCCCACAACTGTCCGTCCCAGAACATTTCTTTACCGACTCTCTCCAGTACAAACGGGAACTTTTCTTTTAAGGATTCGCTTTGTAAATATATATTTTTATCAATTTCTCCCCGGATAATAGCCAGGTACTTTCCATATTTCTCTCTGCGTAGAAGCTCATTCTGGTGCTTCATTTTTTTATCTCTTTTTTTCATCAAAAAAGGAAAAAGTACCATACCGCAAAGCATGGATACCGACATCAGCATCGTCGGAAGGCTTTGTGTAATATTCCCATTATTCTGAATTGCCGTAGTCGTGGAAACAATACCGGAAGCAAAAGATGCTACACCCATCATCAAAGACGGCGCCAGTGTTAAAATAATCGGGGTCTGGTCTTCTTTTTCTTTTGCCGGCGGGGCTTCCACCTTCATAACAAAAGTTGAATCTTCTTTATAAAAATGGGGAATTCTGCAATAAAAATCCGTTTCTGCCGTTTCCGGCTCCCTTGCAAGATATTCCGGTTTTTCATAGGGTACCAGTTTTCTGGTGTGGATTCTTACAGAGTCATCCGGATTGTTTATGGACAGAAAATCATTGCCGACAATAATTTTACATCCAAGAATAAATACCTGGTCTCCGGCGCTCAGAGCCTTTCCACCCTCTACTTTTTTACAGTTTACATAGGTTCCGTTAGTACTGTTGTAATCTTGTAAAATCCAGTTTCCGTTCTGCCATTCCAATGACGCATGTTTTGCGGTTACATAATTATTCCTGATTTCTATTTCATTGGTTTCTTCGGAACCAATAGATAATTTGCAATCCGAATCGACGATATACTTCTGAAACCGGCATCTGTCTTCTGTAAACGGTTCGGTAAGAAGATAACCTTCTTTCACCTGTTCCGCTATTACCCTGACCGGATAAATATTTCCCTCCTGCAGGGTAACTTCTTTTACTTTTTCTCCCGTTTTTGCCTCGAAAAGCTGTAGATGCTTACCGGCTCTGATAATCCACTCATTTTCATAAGCTTCTATTCCCAAAAAAGATTCCGAAAAAGTTCCTGCGTCTTCATCACTGATAAAGTATTGACCTCTCACTTTTTCCGGCAAACGGACTGTATACAATTTATCCTGAAATAACAACGTTACCAGCATATATATCCCCTTATCCTCATAAGTATTTAATCTTTTCCTTTACCTCTTCATATCTGCCTCTGGCAATCGGCAAAATTCTTTTATTGCTGAGTTCAATTTCACCCGGCAGCAGGTTTTGGATACGATCCAGATTAACAATGTAGCTTCGATGACACTGGTAAAAATTATCCGGCAGCATGTGTATCATCTCTTCCATTGTCATGTTGACTTCCCGAAGTAATCCGGTGGTATAGATATACAATTTTCTGCCCTGACTTTCTATGTAATAAATCGAATGCACCGGTATACGGTAAGTGCATCCCTTAAATGTCAATGTCAGAACTTTTCCTTCTTCCTGCTTTAAGTCCTCCGCAATCCTCTCGATAGACTGCTGCACGGCTTCCTTCCGTATCGGCTTTGTCAGTAAAAACACCGGTCTTGCCATGAAGAAATCCTCTGTTCTTCGGTTTCCTTTTGTCAGGAACACTACCTTCAGTTCCGGAAACAGTCGTTGTATGTCGCCTGCCGCTTCTATTCCGTTTTCTTTTGCTACCTGCTCATCCATATACAGAATATCCAATTCACCTCGTATTTCATCACAGATATATGTGACAAAACCAAATATGGTGGAGAAACATCTTACGGTGCAATTTTTTATATTCTTTACATCTTCGTAGATGCTTTTCATACAATCTGCATCATCTGTACAAACTGCAACTCTCATTCCTCATACTCCAGTTATACCAGTTCTGTTTGTGTTAATGTGCCTCATGCACTGAATTGCTTTTTAACTGTCATGAACAGTTTTAATCCTGTTTTGTATAGTCATCCCAGCTAAACTGTGCACTGCAAATAGGAAAAAGCATAAGCTTTGTATCACCTAACATAATCACGTCATATGCCTTCATTTTCATGGGTGCCAAAACTACTTCCTCATTGAAATAGCAAAGTCCCGAGCTTTCTCCCGGCTTTATGTAAAACTCTCTCTTATAGGGTTCATACATGATATATGCCTGCTTTTCGCGGGACACCTTGGTGTCCATAACCACAACATCCATGGACTGTGAACGACCTATGGTGTTATTTCCTGATTTTAAAGGAAATCCCGTTCCGAAATCCTCTCCAGCAATACACATAAGGTATCCTACCGGTGGCTCTGTTGCATGACCTGTTGAGAAAAAGCCGATTGTTTTTCCGTCATCGGAAGGAGCCGTTTTAGGCGGTTCCGATACTTTGGAAAAAGCCGAACTCAGTACCGATGGCTGGGGAACCGGTTTGGGTTCCGGTTTTACTACAGGCACTGCTTCCCTTTCCGGTTCCTGCTTAATCTCCGGTTTTTCATTTACTTCCCTGTCTTCCTCTGCCGGTAAATTCTGCTGCATGGAATGTCTCTCCGAAATTTCCCGTGAGGACACCTTTCCGCTTACAATTTCTTCCACTTCCTTTTCCGAGTACATCGCTGTTTTGTTTTCCACTACCGGTGCCGGTTCCGGTACCTTTTTTTCTTTTTTATGGAAGAAGCCTTTTTTCTCCTTCTTTTCTTCCTTTTCCTCTTTTTCTGCTCCATGCGCCACTGCAAAATGATCCGGTTCTATAGGTGCCGCTCCTTCCGCACAATGGGGACAGGATGAATACTTGTCTCCGTCATAAAAATGTCCTTTGATACAAATTACTCTGTTCATATTCCCTCTCCAATCCTCTGTAAAATAATCCAGGTTGCATTGTCCTGATTTCTAACATTTTTACTGTTTACAGTCTTCTCCAACCGCATACATAACTTTTCTGTTGTCTCCGGAAGCTGTAAAATGTTCTTTATTTCCTGTTGGGAAACGCTTCTGTATAAACCATCTGTACAAAGAAGAATTTTATCTCCTTTTTCCACCAGAAACGGGCTGTAATTGCCGTCGAACAGTTCTGCCATCCCCATTCCCAGATAGCTGATTAGCTGTTCGCCTTTTAATACTTCTGACTTATATTTTTCTTCACTAATCTGTTTTTCCTCACGCAAAGCATTCAGCTTCATGGCGTAATTGTGCTCTCTGGTTACGCAGTACATCTCCTGTTTTCTGTAATAAAACAATTTGCTGTCACCTACCGAAAACCAGTACAGATAATTGTCAAACAAAAGTACAGACACAATAGTGGTGCCGGCTCCCATCCGGGAGCCGTCCGGATTCTTAAGTCCGTAAATTTCATCATCCAGCTTTTCTAATTCCATCCGGAAGAACTCATGCATATCAGCCTCAGAGCTTACATTTTCCATATCATGAAGTAAAATCTCCGCGGCATGTCTGCTGGCAACACTTCCGCCATTCAGGCCTCCCATTCCGTCACATACAATGGCTATCGTCCTGTCCGGAAGCTGCCTGCTTACATAAAAATCCTGCTGCTGTTCTCTTTTTCCAAGCATGGATGCTGCCGATATGGAAATACCGTTGCGGATTTTCATTGTATACATAAATCACCTCATTCAATCCATACAGCTACCGCAGTAAAGTTATCCATGTTGTTTCCCTGTCCGTTTTTCTTTACAATCTCATTCATGGAATCCAGCCATTCCTGTACTGTTTTTGCTTTTTTCAGACATTTTTCCATCATTTTATCTTCAATATACTCCCAATAGCCGTCTGTACACATCAGAAATGCCTGTCTGGGTTCCGTCTTTACCGGTTCTTCAATCACATACTGCGGTCTCGTCCATTCAATTCCCATGACTTTAAGCAGCCGGTTTCTGTCCACATGATGCCGAATATCTTTTTCCTTGATTTCTCCCATGGTTACCATCATCTGCGGCACACTGTGGTCTTTCGTACGGGATACTATTTTATGTTTTTTGAAATGATAAGTCCGTGTATCTCCCACATGCCCCCAGCGAATAAGTTCCTTATCCAACGTGATAATGTTCATGGTGGTTTTCATAGCATCTTCTGCATGTTCTTCCTTTTGTTTTTCCAGAAGTTTATCCTGTGCCAGATCAAACATGCCGTAAATATCCTCTGTCGTAGGACTCTCCTCAAAAAACTGTGCTGCGGTTTCACATACCAGACGGGAAGCCACTTCTCCTTTTCCATGGCCTCCCAGACCGTCTGCCAGCAGAAAACAGTAGCCCTTTTCACTTTCTTTTATCAGGAAAAAATCTTCATTATAGTCCCGGTCACCCGGAAATGTATTACCTGCATATGTAATCTTCATTGCCTCTGTTTCCTTCCGTTTTTTTTTCTGTCCCTACTGTTTTAATTTGTATCTGTACATGGTTCTTGCCTGTACTTCTCTGGAGTCTGATTTTTCTATCTTCTCGTCACGCCAACCTGACCAGTCGCCCCACTGATAGAAGTAATAAGTATATACGTCTTTCTTATCGCGGTATTTGTAAATGGTCTGTGTCTTAACTTTCTTGGTAGAAGTTTCCGTAATAGGGGTATCACTCCATGCGGTATAGTCTGTCCAGCGCTCATATGTATACCAGTTGTAAGCGATTTTGTCCTGGTAACGGTACATAGTTCTGTTGGCTACTTCGGTATTGGAGTCTCCATTCTTGGTGCCGTCTGTCCAGTTAGACCATCCGCTCCACTGCCAGAAATAATATGTTGTTGTAATTGGTCTTGTTAAATAAACTGTATAGTTTTCATTACCCATAATTGGAGACGTAGACTCTAAAAACCATAAATCACCACCTTTTCCTCCAAAGCCCTGCATTTTTCCGTCCCATAATCCACCACCTGGAGGATTAGATTGAGCTAATGGAGAAGTTGTTTCTTTTGAACTATATTCACCTCTTGCCGCCCAAGTATAATACCAGCCCTCAGGCAAATTATACTTAGGTCCCCAGTATTTATAATGGTAGTATTTATACTTTGTTCCTGTTTGTACCTGCCTAGTTCTTGTTTCTGTTGTAACATCCAGTGTACTGCTGGCGCTAATCGGTGTCTCACCATACTCAGTCCATTGTCCGTATGAAGCCTGTGTTTTAGATGTGTCGCACTGCCAACCACTTAACGCACCATTATTTACCTGCGTAGTCCAGTTTTTTGTTCGATACTGATACTGATTTTTAGACTCCACATTTCGGATGTCTGATTTAGTCTGAGCGGTTTCCGACCACTCACTCCAGTTTCCGTATTCGTCACGGTATTTGGTTTCTGTCTTAATCTGTTTCCAGCCATCCATGGATGCCTGTTCGGAGTTTGTTGTCTGATAATCGGAAGACGCATACTGTGTCTTATTCTCTATTTCTCTGGCAGATTTTTCATCCGGCTTCTGTGTACTCCATTCACTCCAGTCCCCAAACTCACCCTTGGTAATAACCGTATCGTAATAAGTCCAACCAGGCAGGCTTGACTCGGAAGAAGTCGTTGTGGATTTATCCCGGAAGCTGTACTGTGTTTTTGTTTCAATTTCATACTGATCCTTATTTACATTGGCAGGTAATTCCACCATCCAGTCAGACCACTGTGCCATTACCTTATTGATTTCATCATCACCAAGACTTACGACAAGAGAAACCTTTTCCCCGTTTTTCACCTTTGTGTAAGGTTCTATGCTCTGGCTGATAACCTTGCCCTGTGCTACCTTGCTGCTCTTTTCATAGGAAACCTTTACGGTAAGTCCAAGGGCTTCCAGCTGGGCAACTGCTTCCACCTCATCCTTATACTGTACATCCGGCATATACACTTCGATTTCTTCTTCAACGGTAATAACCTCAATGGTATCACCTTGATGTGCTTCGGAACCACCCTTCGGTGTCTGTTCCAAAATACATCCTGCTTTCATCTGTCCCTTTTTGCTTCCCGTTTTTACAATATACAGACCGCATTTTTTTGCGGCAGCCTGTGCTTCCTTTAAGGTCATACCCGTAAAATCCGGTACTTCAACCGTCTGGTTTTTATCAAGATATGAATCATATCCCTTGGAAACCGTCAGTACAACCTTGGCTCCTCTGTAAGTTTCTTCTCCGGCTGCAATGCTCTGTTCCAGAACGGCTCCGGGGTCTAAATCACCGTAATCTTCCACAATATCTACAGTAAGACCCAATGCATTCAATATCTTAATGGCTTCATCCTTGTTGTAGCCGTACACATCCACCATGAAAATATGTTCCAGACCACCGCTGACTACGACCTCCACAACACCGTTTACATCCACAATTTTTCCCCTGTTAATGCTCTGTGTCAGTACCATGTCCTGCGGAATATATTCAGAATATTGTTTGTCCACTATCTGGAAATACAACTCAGCATCCTTTAAGGTTGTCTGTGCATAATCCACTTCTTCGTTTACGACATTGGGTACTCTCGTTTTGCCGTCCGGTATCAAAAACTCCGGTATTTCAATACGTGAAAAACTGATAACACCGGTAATAAGCAATACCGCAAAAGTTGCCACGGCAACGGATGCACCTGAAACCGTTAATTTTGCCCATAACGGCCACTTTCCCACATCTGCTTTCTTCAGATGTACTATCTTTAATTTGACATTCTCATCGTGATACAGTTCTTTTTCAAATGCCTCAATATCGTGCGTTCGGTCTTCAATTTTAATATTAAGTGCGTTCATGATGGCATTTTCGGTATTCTTCGGAATATCAATGCCCAGTTTGGACGGCTTTTTTAACTCTTCCTTTTCAATACGCTCCATGGCATCTTCCGGTGTAATTCCGGTAATCATCTTATAGAGTGTGGCGGAGAGAGAATATACATCCGTCCAGGGGCCCTGATCGCCGCGGCTTCTATACTGCTCCACAGGTGCATAACCCTGCTTGATAATGACAGAAAGGCTCTTGCTGTGGGATGTTGTTGCAAATCGTGATGCACCAAAATCCAAAAGCTTTACCCTGCCGTCATTGGTAAGAAAAATGTTATCCGGTGCAATATCTCTGTGGATAATGCCCAATGCATGCACTTCCTTTAAGGCTGTAATGATTGGATGCAGAATTTCTTTTGCCTCTTCCACCGGAATTTTTTCGGTTTCCTCCAGATAGGTTTTTAAAGTCTTTCCTTCCAGATATTCCATAACAATATATGCTGTATTGTTTTCCTGAAAGCTGTTATATATCTGCACAACGCCGTTTGCGGATTGCAATTTTGCAAGAGTTTTGGCTTCATCCAAAAACTTTGTCAGTCCGCTGTTGAACTGTTCCGTCCGTTCTCCCGCGTAGGTCGTTACTTCTGTCTGCCCCGGAATTCTGGTGGAAAACTCGCTGGGCAGGTATTCTTTAATGGCTACTTTTCGTTCCAGGACATTGTCATAGCCGATATAAGTTACACCAAAACCACCAAATCCCAGCACCTGTCCTACCGTATATCTTCCGGCAAGCAAGGTTCCCGGAACCATATGATATGCTTCCTTGGGAGGTGTCCCTACCTCATATCCACAATAAGGACATACCTGATATTCATCTTTGTACTCTCTCATACAACCTAAACATCTATGCATTTTCGTTCTCCTTTGTTGTTAATTCTCCGTAAGGCTCTCATACCATTTATCCAGAGTGTATTGTCCTTCTCCTGCAAAAATCAGATTGTCAAATCCATTAGACAATTCCTCAAACTCGGTATTGACCCCTACATAGGCACCATACACACTTTTATTGAGAGGCAGATAGGTTCCGTTTTGTACATAGCAGATATCCTGAGCCATGTCTGTCAGCAAATACACCATAACCTGAATCGCCGCCGCTTTTTCCGCATCGGACGCATTTTTGTCTATGCTGTAGCAGTCCTTAAAACTTCCTACTACATCTTTTCCGGTCAGCAGTTCCATTTCGTAAATACCCGCCATGTTTTTCTGAACATCATTATAGAATGCGCTGTCTGATAAAATGCAAGGATACTTGCTATCTAAAAACTGCTTTTCCGCTTCTCCATAGTTCCATCCGTCTTTTTTGACGCTGTCATTTAACCATGCATTCAAAGCTTCGGATTCCTTCCAGTTCTGCAAAGAAGTAATTGCTTCCGCACCACCGTATAAATTGTAAGCTGTCAGCACATTATCCGCTGTAAGCACGGCTGTTCCCTGTTGCAAAAGAGTCGGAACTTCTTCATTCTCATGAAGAACCGTGTTGTAATAGAGAACAGGAACACTAAATGCCATCGGCAGCTGTTTTTTACTCGGGAAATATGCCTTATACTGCTCATAAAAGTAATACTGACTTTTATCTACAAATGTAAAAACATCGGATACATCTCCCAGTTTGTCAAACTCACTGCTGTCAACATGTGAGCTTTCAAATAAAGTAGGAAGATTGCCGTTTTTCATTGCCTCCTGTAAGCGTGTATCGTATTCCTCTCGTTCCATACATACCACATCCACATTTATCTGCGGATAATCTGTCACGAATTGCTCGATAGCTGCAACAAAAACACTTTGTTCTTCCGCTGCATCCGTAGTATCAGCCGGAACCCAGACGGTTATCTGTGCTTCGTCCAGAATAGCTGCCGCTGCCTTTTTCTGATTTAATACCCTAAAGCAAATAAATGCTCCAATCAAAACCACTACGCTTAATGCCGCTATGGAAATAAATCTTCTTTTTTTCCGGAAGGATAATTCTTTTCGGACATCTTTTACATTTGCATTGGAATTCAGGGCATCTAAAAATTCTGCCGTAGTCTGAAAACGCAGTTCCGGAAGCAGCGCCATTGCACGCAGAATTATGTTGCTCAGATTATGCGTAATTTCCGGGCAAAACTTTTCCGGATCTGTAAGCTGGTCTTCTTCTACTCTGTTGACGGATTCTTCCGGTACATTTCCGGTAATGGCTCGATACAGGGTAGCTCCCACCGCATAAATATCCGTCCACGGTCCCTGTTTGCTTTTGGTCTGATACTGCTCCGGCGGTGCAAAGCCGGGTTTTAAGATAACGGACCGGGTTCTTTCATCTTCTGTTGAAGAAAATCTTGCCGCGCCAAAGTCAATCAGCTTAATGGCACCGTCATTACAGATAAAAATATTGTCCGGGCTGATGTCCCTATGCAGGATGCCGCTCTTATGTACCTCTTTCAGTGCTTCCAGAACAGCCTGCGTAACTTCCACCGCTTTTTCAACGGGTACTCTGCCGCCCTGCTGCTTGATGTATTCCTTGTAATTCACACCATCCAGAAATTCCATGATGATGTATGCCGTATTATTTTCTTCAAAGAAGTCATACACGTTAATGATATTGGGATGTGTATTGAATTTCGCCATATTTCTGGCTTCTTCCAAAAAACGCACCATACCGTTGGCACATTCCTTAGCCCTGCTGCCGGAATAGATGATCACCTTTTTTTCTCCCGGCACACGGTTGACCAGTCCCGCCGGATAATATTCCTTAATAGCTACTACTTTAGCAAGCACAGTATCCCATGCCTTGTAAGTAATGCCGAATCCGCCGCTGCCGATGGAAACACCTATGATGTACCTGTCTGCAATCACTGTTCCGGGATGTAAAAAATACAATTCCTTAGGCGGCTCATCCTGTGTATGTCCGCAATACGGACACATATCATAAGCGTCTTCATATTCTTTCATGCATGAATAACATCGTTTCATAGTTGAATTTCTCCCTACCCTCTTATTTCCGTAATTCTCTTTTTTACTTCTTTTGTTTTTTCATTGTTGTCCGTATAGAACTTCACAAATACCGGACAGGCTTTATCCAGATACAGAAGCTCCTGCTTGACATTGTTTTCCAGGCGGTAGTACCGTGCAAGGTTGTACGCCGGTTCCGCCATTGCAATGTCGTTGCCGTCCTTTGCCAGCTCAAATGCTTCCTGCAGACAGGTATAAGCCCGGTTTCTTTTTCCCCAGTCTAAGTACATAACACCCAGATTATTCAGAATCCTGCCCCGTTCTCTGTCGTATCCGGCATAATTATCCATATACTTCAACGCAAGCAGATGATTTTCTTCTGCCCTGTCAAACTGTTTTAGTTTGGTTTGTGCAATGGCTATTTCTTCACTCTCAAGAGCATAATTAATATGGTTCTTTCCGAAGTAATACCCCGCATATTCTCTTGCCATTTCCAGACAATTTAAGGCTTCCTGTATCCTGCTGACGGAAAGAAGGTAAACGCCCTTTTGAAAATTAAAGAACCAGGTATCCTGCACATTATCCTTCCTCATATAATGCGTCATATGCTCCATGCATTTTTCCGTTTCCGTCTGATTTTTCAAACCGCTGTACAGGGTTACCTGATTTCCCCATAACTGGAATAATTCACGACCGTATCTGTCTTTGTTCTTCTCCGCCATTTCAATCGCTTTTTTGTTCCATCTCACAGCTTCTTGTATCTGCATATTCAGACACGAAAAAGTCCCCAGCTGAACATAGCGTTCCACGCTCTCCGCCCCGGTCTTAGTTTCCGTCAGATACTTTTCCGCAGTCTGAAACCGTCCCTTCATCATCAGGGATAATGCTGTTAAATTTAACAGCTGCTCATAAACTTCCGCATCAATTGTCCGATGGCATTTCTGCTTTCTCATTTCTTCCGCTAAAACACTATCTTCCGCAGACATGCATTCCGAGCAGACCAGATAGCCCCTGATCCGCATATTGTCTGCCAGATTTTCTGCACTGCATACAGCATCTTTCAGTTTATGAGCATGTTCCGGCGAAATAGCATAATTTTGTTTTATAACCTCTTCTGCCAATATGATTAACGGAATCCAGTTTCCGTTGTAAGCAAATGCCGCTCTGTTAAATAAATCCGTAAGCAGTTCTGCACTGCTGATAAAATCCGGATCATAGGAATATATAAAATTCTGCCAGTTGGAATAGTCGAAAATTTTGCCACACATCTGCATCCATTTCTTCTCTATTTCCTTAAAAACACTCTGCAGCTCATTATAAGTAATGGGTGAATCCAGTATGCTCTCTGCAATAACCGGATGCATGGCTACACCGATTTCGTTTGCATCCAGCCACCCCTGCCTACATAAATTGCGGATAAACGAATAAGCCTCCTTATCCATAAAGTAATCCATATAATTACATAGGAAAGATACTCGGTATCTTCGATAGGGTAAAGATGCCATAATTCTTAAAAAACTTCTCTGTTTAATTGTCAGTTGAAACTTGGAATATAGCTGCTTATAGATATTCTGCAGCCCCAGTCTGTTATCTTTACCCGGTAATTTATCTACCTGATATTCTATTTTTCCCAGTAATTCCGACATGGATAAATTCATGGTACGCGCAACATTTCCCAGCCATCTCACAGTCATGGTATGCCGGCACAGCGGATTGTCCAGAATTGTGTGCAGCTTTGAAATATCCTCATCCGAAAGCATCCTTGTATAGTTATCTCTGAATACCAGTTCACAGGACTGTTTATCCAGTTCTCTTAACGGATAGGTTTGAAAGCCTTCTATTTGAGAAAGCCTGGATGTGGCAAATACTACTGCGGGTACGTCCTTCAATGTCTGCAGATACACATCTTCTTCCGCATCTTTATTTATGTTATCTATTAAAATCAGCAGCTTGCGATTTTCTGCATATTTTTTCAATTCACCGATTGCCTCGATAAAGCTGTCCTGAAATATATCCTGTTGCTGTTTCTTCGCCATTGCCCTGAGCAGGCTCTCTGCAAAATTGTTTTCATATTGAATGGCACAGATAAAATCTACCTTCTGGTTTCTGACAGCATACTGCAAAAGCTGTCTGAGCAATTCTGTCTTTCCGATACCTCCGATTCCGCTTATCAGAAAGTGTCCTTCTTTATTGAGCATTTCCCGTAAATCGAAATACTCCTTTTCTCTTCCCCAGAAATGGTCTGTCTGCAAAGCCTCACTGCAAATTTCACATTTCTTTGAGGATAAATACTTAATGGTGGCACAGGACTGTTTCTCATGAAGCTTTTCCCACAATGCTTCTATGCTGTATTCCGTATTTTTGCGCAGTGCATGCATGGGTGCTTCGCCCATAGCATCTCCCGCCATGGCATGTATCGCCAGAAATGTCAGAAACCAGGCTGCTGTAAATTCTTTCTCCCTGTTTTCTCCCAGTCTGGCTTTTTCTGTCTGTTTATAATTTTCACTGAAGAACTCCTCAATTTCCCGGTTCCATGCGTTATCATTTTCTGCGAATTCCTGCAGTAGTGCCTCCAGCTTTGTGATAAAAACCTTATACGAAAACTGATGGTTTACTAAAAAGATGCGGAACTGTTCTATTTGCCTGAGAAGCACATCCTCCGTAATCCCGGCGGTAATTTCTGTCATATACTCTTCGTATACATTTAATTGCCTGCTGCGGTTGCAGATTTCCGATGTATGTCTGTTTCTGCTCCCCGTTTCCTTCCATATTATTCTGCCGTATTTTCCCCCGGTAAATTCAGTCAGCAAATTTTCCTTCCAAAATCTGATTAATGTGATGCCTTTCTTTTGTTCATTCCCGATAATGCCTGTTGAATAAATCGGATAATCCCTCATGGTCAGGAAACTATACAAATTTTTGAGTGATAAAATATTCGTTCGCATATCTTTCTCTCCGTAATTGCAACTTCACACATTAATATGTAATAAATTATATAATTTTGTTATTAAAACTCAATATTTCCAGATTAAGTCATGATTTTTATACACGAATTTATATTTTTTGTGCATCGGTGTAAGTTTTTAATCTTACAATTGTATATAAAAACTGCTGCATAATTTTACAATTATGCAGCAGAAATATAAATAAAATATTCATATTTTATTTTCTCTGATTTCCAAATATTTTTATTTTTAACAAAAAATATATTTTTGTGCCGTTCACCATATGGATATTTTTTCCACCAATAGTTTACATTTGATATTGTATCATATTTATAATCACTAAGGAGAAAAATTTATGGTCAATTTTGGTTTAATTTTGAAATCATTGCGTATCCGTGACGATATGTCACAGGCTCAGCTCGCCCAAAAGCTTGGTCTCACCAAGTCCGTGATTAGCGCATATGAAACCGGCACACGACAGCCATCGTATGATGTGCTCGTACATATTGCCGGTATTTTTGATGTGAGCACAGATTATCTTTTAGAAGTGGAACGCAAACGGGAAATTGATTTCTCCGGTCTGACTCCGGAAGAAACAGATGCCCTTATCAATCTGATCAAGGCCATGAGAAAAAGGTGATACAATATTTCGATTATTTAGGAAGTAATTCTATACAAAATTTGCCGCATAAATTAGTGTTATTTTCCATATATTCCATTTAAAGACTGGTTCGTAGAGCCACGAGCAGGGTAAACAAAAGAAAGCTTAATGAGAAGATACTATCTGATGCTCCTACTCAAAAGGTAGGAGCATTTTATTATATGGAGGTACATATGGTTTTTAAACACTTATTTAACTTTCACCTATATCTTAAATGCTTTTCATAAAATTATATCGTTAATAAACAGGACTTTTATGGGCTTTTCTTTTCGTACAAAAAAGCTCAAATCCTACTTTCATAAGATTTGAGCTTTTATTCACAATTCTGTTTTGGTCCTTACTCTTCAATATGGTCAAGGCCCTGGCTTAAGATGGTCACGATGTGCGCATCCGCAAGGGAATAGAAAATGGTCTTGCCGTCCCTTCTGTTTTTCACCAGGTCCATCTGCTTTAAGACACGGAGCTGGTGGGAAATTGCCGACTGGGACATGCCTAAAAGCTGGGCAATATCGAGCACGCACATTTCCGAAAATTTCAGTGCATAGAGGATTTTTAATCTGGTGGCATCTCCGAAAATACGGAAGAAATCCGCTAAGTCGTTCATTTCTTCTTCGGGTGGCATTGTTTCGGTAATTTCCTTCTCTGCGCTCTCGGAAAGCTGCAGAAACCCATTTTGTATCTGTTCCATATTTGCCCTTTCTTTTATCCGTTCCCGCTGCCGGTTTTCTCTGTAATGGCATTTCCATGCCCATTGCCGTTCTTCTCCGTAACAGCATTTCTATGTCTGCTACCGATTTCGTCGGGAAACGTCTTACTCCCGTTATTCCTTGATAATGCTTACATACTTCACCGGTGTACGGTAGGTGTAATTGGATATCTTGATGCCGGTCTTGGGGCTGGATGCATGAATAACCTTGCCGCCGCCGATATACATTGCCACATGGTTGATGGAGCCTGAGCTTCCACCGTAGAAAATCAGGTCGCCGGGCTGTAAATCGGCTGCTGTAATCTTCTTTCCTTCGTTCGCCTGTGCTCTGGAAGAGTGGGACAGGCTGATGCCGAAGTGCTTGTATACCGACATGGTGAAACCGGAACAGTCCGTTCCTTTGGTAAGGCTGCTGCCGCCGTACACATACTTATTTCCCAAAAACTGTTTTGCATATTCTACGATATCGACTCTGAGGTTGGACACTCCCTGACCGTAAAGGAGTTCACTCATGGTTACGGCTGTATCCAGCTTTTCTTCTACTGTCACGTAATCGGAGGAAACGTAAGCATCCTCGCCGTCAATGGATACTTTTACCCAGCCGTCCAGTTGCTCAACGACTTCCAGTTCCTCGCCCTTGGGTATGGATGTCAGAACCGTAGCGTCCATACTTGCCTGCTCTCTTACTTTAAGGGCATCCGCATTAACCACTGCTACTGTCTTTACTAATTCCATGGCTCTCATTCCGGCATCTGCGCCGGTATACAGATAATCGGTGCTTACATAGCCGTCCACATCTCCGGATTTAATATGTGCCCAGGTACCGTCCTCGTTCATCTCCACCACTTCGCAGGCAGATCCTTTCGGCATCTTTCCCACTAATTTGCCGTCTGTGGCTGGAATGGCTCTGACATTTAAATTACCGGTTTCCACATCGGCAATGCCTAAATGGTTATAGCCCCAATACATGCCTTCCGTAGTTGCCTCCGCTGCCTTTAAGCAAGAGTCTTCGTCCAGCTTCAGATCAAAGATTCCGCCCGCTGTGGGCATAATATCATTTATGGCTACCGTTCCCGCAGCCTTACTTTCCATCGGGTTGGAAAGAGAAGCAACTGCTAAAAATCCTACGGCGCCGATTATAGCTAATTTGTTTATTTTTCTATTGTAGTTCATCTATTTTAACCTGTAAGTCCCTTCGTAAACCGGGTATAACCTCTTTGTTATTACATCCCGGTTGCTATATCTGTGTTAATTGTTACATCTTTGTTACGGATTTATTATAGCAATCCCTTTTTCTCGCGTCAACCGTCTATGCACAAAGAAACTTATTAAATTTTTCCAATTTCATTTTCCAGCAAAAGGTTACCGGTCCATTTTCCAGCTTTCCTTTGAGTACTGGAAACTATTTTTCCTTCGCGTATTTCCTGCCGGCGGCAATGTCTTTCTGCATCTGTTCTTTCAGCGCCTCAATGCCGGCAAATTTCTGCTCGGGGCGGCGGAATTCGTAAAGATATACGGAAATATCCTCTCCGTAGATATCCTCGTGAAAGTCATACACATAGGTTTCCACACACATCACAGGCTTGTCCTGCT
>ULRD01028267.1_pt1 | contig 15437 bp, 15 predicted proteins | sample 1955181 | NCBI WGS metagenome assembly ULRD01 (sample SAMEA4835675, study PRJEB28245) | human gut metagenome | biome: gut microbiome; material: fecal sample | place: Denmark | collected 2008
AACTTTCGATATGAAGCCCGAAATGAGCGCATACGAGGTATGCGACGCTGTTGTGGAAGCTATCAATGCCGATAAGTACGACGTTATAATCCTTAACTATGCAAACTGCGATATGGTTGGACATACAGGCATTTTTGATGCTGCTGTTCAGGCTGTCGAGGCTGTTGATGAATGCGTTGGCAGAATGGTTGAAGCTATCCTTGCAAAAGGCGGCGCAGCACTGATTACTGCCGATCACGGCAATGCCGACAAGATGTACGAGCCGGACGGAAGTCCTTTCACGGCACATACGACGAATCCTGTTCCGCTCATTGCAGTTGGCGTGGAGGGAACTCTGAGAGAGGGCGGTGTCCTTGCCGATCTTGCGCCTACAATGCTTGATATTATGGGTGTTCCTCAGCCCAATGAAATGACAGGAAAGTCTCTTCTTGTTAAATAAATAATTAAAAAGGCTGATTTTTAGAGATTGTCCAAAATCAGCCTTTTGCTTATGAGGAGTGTTGATGTGAAAATACTGGTACTTGGCGGTACGAGATTTTTTGGCGTTCCTATGGTGAAAAGGCTTGCCCAATGTCATGAAGTTACTATTGCAACCAGAGGAATAACTGCCGACAGCTTCGGAAATTCTGTTTCGCGGATAATTTTGGAACGTTCGGACGAGAGCAGCATAAGAGAAGCTCTCAAAGGCGCGGAATTTGATGTAATCATTGACAAAACCGCCTATTCTTCCAACGATGTAAGCAGAGTTCTTGATAATGTGATCTGCGGAAAATATATTCTTATGTCAAGCTCGGCGGTGTATGAAAGTATTCGCAAAAATACGCCTGAAACTGATTTTGATGCGGCCTTGCATCCGCTGAAATGGTGCGAACGCGCCGATTTTAGTTATGATGAGGTCAAGCGGCAGGCGGAAGCTTGCATAGCGCAGCATTATTTGGGGCAGAATTATATTGCCGTTCGTTATCCTGTAGTGATCGGAGAGCATGATTATACCAAAAGGCTTGAGTTTTATGTAAAGCATATTATACATGGTAAGCCGATGAACGTCAATAATATGAACTCGCGTATAAGCTTTATCCATGAAATTGAAGCAGGCGAATTTCTTGCCGATCTTGTGGAATCCAAGATAACTGGCGCGGTCAACGGCTGCTGCCGCGGAGATATTTCACCGGCAGAGATCATTGCCTATATAGAGCGAAAGACAGGAAAAAAAGCTATCATTGAACAGTTGGGAGACGACGCTCCCTACAATAGCTATCCCGAGTTCGCGACTCTTGATATCACAAAAGCGGCGGACCATTTTACCGAGGTTCACGATCGTTTTTACGAGACAATAGACTATATTTTGAATCGCTGAAGGAGAGTTAGCATGAAACTGATTATAGTTTTTGTTCTAAGCTGTGTTCTGTTGTCCTTCAGCGGATGCGCGGGCAGAAAATCTTCCCGAAACGAAAAATCCTTGAATGAGCGCGGATTTTTTGCCATGGACACATATATGACATTAAAAGTTAGCGGAGATGATAGCGCAGAAGCGCTTGACGCGGCTGAAAAGCGTGTTCATGAGCTTGAAAATACATTTTCCGTTAATATTGAAAACAGCGATATATGGCGGATAAATCACAGTCAAGGCATTCCGGCGGAGGTATCTGCGGACACGTTTGAAGCGGTGCAAAAATCTCTTGAAATCAGCCGCAAGACCGAGGGGGCGCTTGATATTTCGCTTTACCCGATAGTCATGGCTTGGGGATTTACAACGGAAAATTACCGTATTCCACCGACCGAGGAGATTTCAGAGCTGCTTGGGACGGTCAATTGGCAGAATGTGTCCGCAAATGACGGAAGAATTTTCGTTCCTAAAGATTATATGCTTGATCTTGGCGCGCTGGCAAAAGGCTATACCGGAGACGAACTTATGAAGATTTTTAGAGAAAACGGCGTAGAATCGGCAATTATCAGTCTTGGCGGAAATGTTCAGACTCTGGGGAAAAAGCCTGACGGCTCGCTGTGGAAGGTTGCTGTGAGAGATCCTTTTGCTCCCGAAACAGATATGTGCGTGGTGGAGACTGCGGATAAAGCGGTTATTACTTCAGGCAGTTATGAACGTTATTTTACGGGAGAGGACGGCGTGGATTACTGTCATATCATTGACCCTAAAAGCGGCAGACCTGTGAATAACGGGTTGGTTTCGGTGACTGTGGTCGGCGAAAGCGGAGCGGAATGCGATGCGCTTTCTACGGCTCTTTTTGTTATGGGAATTGATGCGGCTGCTGAATTTTGGCGTAAAAACAGTAATTTTGAACTTATAATGGCAACTGACGACGGAAAAATATTTTACACCGAGGGACTTGGCGAAAGCTTTAAGAATTTAAGTAAAATGCCTGCGGAGGTGATCCTGCGTGCCTAAGGGCGTAAAAATCTGTCTCGCGGTAACGATTGCGGTGTTTATAGCAGCGTCAGCAGCGGTATTTGCTATTCTGCGTCCGAAAAAAAAGAATTCTGTCGCTTATGTTGAAATTCTCCATGATAACGAGGTTTTGTATACTTTTGATCTTTCTGAGGAAAGCGACCATACTTTCCGCATAGAATCCAAAGAGGGATGGAATGACATTACGATAAGGGAGGGCATGATATTCGTTTCAGATTCCGATTGTCCGGACAAAACCTGTGTAAAATCCGGGGTTCTGAGGTATGAGCATCTGCCTGTAGTCTGTCTGCCTCATAAACTTGTGATAAGATTCTGTGAGGATGATGAACAATGAAAACCAAAAAGCTTGCCGAGCTTTCGCTGTTGACGGCGGCGGCGCTCATAATATTTGTTGTGGAGCTTAGATTTCCCGATATACTGCCGATTCCGGGAGTTAAGCCAGGACTTGCAAACATAATAACCGTTTATGCGGTGTATAAATTTTCTGCGGGTGAAGCGGTTATGATGCTGACATCAAGAGTAGTATTGGGTGCAATATTCAGTACAAACCTGTCGGCGCTTATATATAGCGCATCAGGTGCGGCTTTTTGTCTTATAGGAATGCTTTTGGTCCGCAGGATCATTCCGAAGCGGTTTATCTGGCTGTGCAGTATTATTGGCGCTATCTTTCATAATACAGGTCAGATCGCGGCGGCTCTTTTAGTTACAGGAACGTGGGCGGTGCTTGCTTATTATCCGATACTTATCGTTGCCGGAACGATAGCGGGACTGTTTACCGGGATCTGCGCGCAGTTTATAATTTGTAAGATTTAGAGTGTGTTCACATAAAAATACAGCGCGTGTCTTTTCGGCAGATTTTGACGATGACTGTGTTGAAAAAGTTCACCATACGATAGTATGCTTTCACTTTTTCTCCTTGTCCTTGACAAAATTATGCTTAAAAATCCGCACATCTTCCCTATGAACACAGGTTCTAAGAACAAAAAGCTTCCTTCATTATTGTAAAGGACTTTTTGTATATTTTATTTTTTATAATGACTCTTTATTTTTCATTCTTTCCTGCTTTGGTGTAATTCCACGCCATTTTTTGTATGTTCTTATAAAATGGCTGCAATCAAAAAAACCGGTTTCCTGTGCAATATAATTAAGGTCAAAGTCTGAATTAAGAAGCAGATCCTGCGCTTTATTCAGACGGATATAAAGAATATATTCCTTACAGGAACGGCCATAATTTTCATGAAAAAGACGTGCAAAATTGGAATAACTCATATGACACTTATCTGCGAGCTTCTTAACTTCCAGATGCTCGTTTGAGTGAGTATCGATATACTCTAAGATATGATAAAATGATAAATTTGTGTCATTGTGCTTTTCACGCTGTACTGTGGTTGTTTTTCCTGTTTTTCTTGCAATTAAAATCAGCAGAGAATGTATGCCCGATTGAACTGCCAGCATATACATCGTATCTTTACTTTGATATTCTGTAACAATGTCATTTATAATATTTAAAATAATTTCATCAGTTTTACTATTATGCAATACAAGGCAAAAATCTTCTTCTGCCGTTCTGCGTACAAAACAGTCATACATCTTTTGTAAATAGGCTTCCGGAATATTTATAGTATTGATATTGAATTTTACAACTGCATATCTTACTTCTTCCGCACAATCTTTATGTGCCGTTACCTCATGGAGCTGAAGGGGATAGAAATAGCAGGTATCTCCCTGATACAGAATCTTTTCCTTGTTATTACATACAATGCGTATAGAACCGCTGATTATATATAGTATTTCACTGTAATAGTGCCAGTGCAGCGGTGAATTTACGCTGTTAGTATAGAAAATATCATAAGGCTGGTTCATTAAATCAATGTATTCAAACAGTTCCATTTTTATCACTTCCTGTTAATATTGTAGCATGAAATAAATAATATGTAAATACAGAAATAATAGGTTTATACAATTTTTTGCTTTCTATTTAATAGATTTGCGACACTCTGTTGATGTAAAATATAATCAAGGAAAAGATATCAGCCTGACAGGAGGGCGAACTTATGAAAGCAAAAGAATTTCGGGAACATCTTGAAAAAAATATTATTCCATTTTGGGATCGTATGTTGGACAATGAAAACGGCGGATTCTATGGATATGCCGATTCAGACGGAACCCCAGATAAAGACAGTGTAAAAGGCTGCATTCTGAACAGCCGTATATTATGGTTTTACTCTGCTGTATATCAGCTTCTGAATAAACAGGAACTTTTGGAAGAGGCTGACCATGCCTTTGCGTTCCTTACAAATTATTTTTATGACAGCAGATACGGCGGTGTTTTTTGGTCTGTAAAAGCAGACGGAACGCCGGAAGACACCACTAAGCACACATATAATCAAGCATTTGCAATTTACGCTCTTTCAGTATATTATCAGGCAAGCGGAAAAAAAGAAGCATTGAATCTTGCATACAGCTTATATCAGATCATAGAGAGCAGCTGCCGCGATGCAGAAGGGTATTTTGAAGCGTTCAGCCGTGATTTTTCTCCTGTTTCCAATGAAAAATTATCTGAAAACGGTGTAGTGGCAGAGCGTACCATGAACACGCTTCTCCATGTACTGGAGGCATATACGGAGCTTTACAGAGCTGACGAATTCTATGCTGTTGGTGATTCTATCCGGGATATTCTTCGTATTTTTAAATTCAGAGTGTACGATTCGGATAAGGAAATCTGCCGTGTATTCTTTGATAAATCATATAATACTCTAATAGAACTGGAATCCTATGGTCATGATATTGAGGCTTCATGGCTGATTGACAGGGCGTGTCAGGTGCTTGAAGATAAGGCCTATTATGCGGAAATGTTCCCTGTTATAGAGCAGCTGGCTGACGGCGCTTTGAAAAACGGGATGGATATTAATAATCAGGCAATAAACAATGAGTGTGAAAATGGAACTGTTAATTCAAAAAAGGTATGGTGGGTTCAGGCAGAAGCTGTAACCGGATTTTATAATGCTTACCAGAATCAGCCTGACAGAACAGAATATCTGAAAGTTTCCGAAAATGTTTGGAATTATATTCAAAAATACATCATCGACAAAAAGACCGGAGAATGGATCGAAAATATTTCACCTGACAATACCGTAGAACCCGGTCAGGCACTTGCTCACCAATGGAAATGTCCTTATCATAACGGCAGAATGTGCATTGAAATGGTTCGACGTCTTTCAACTGCTTCATAGGAGGTAATCTATTATGCAAAAAACTGCAAATCACAATGCTTCGGCAAAAGCAAAGAAATTACTGAATTACTTATCGGAAACTGCCGGAAAAGCCATTATAACCGGACAGCATACCCAGACAACTTCCATGGAGGAAATTGATTATATCCGAAAAGAAACAGGAAAAGAGCCGCTGCTCATAGGCTTTGAACTGCTGTCATATTCTCCTAATATCAATTATGAAAATGCTACAGAAGAATGTCTGACAGAGGTCTATGAGAATCGAAATACTATGGAAACGGCATTGAAATGGGCAAAAGAAACGCACGGTATTGTAACGCTTACTTTTCACTGGTTTTCTCCCCTTGGCGGTCGTGACAAAAGTTTTTATGCCGTTAACACAGATTTTGATGCAGCTCGTGTACTCATTGATGGAACACCTGAGCGCCAAGCTTTTTATCATGACATGGATATTATCGCTGTCGAGCTGAAAAAATTTAATGATGCTGATATTCCTGTATTATGGCGGCCTTTTCATGAAGCAGACGGTGATTGGTTCTGGTGGGGCGCCAAAGGTGCGGAAGCTGCAAGAGAGTTATACAAGCTGATGTTTGATTATTATACAAAAGTGCATCATCTTGATAATTTGCTGTGGGTATGGAATTGTCGGCTTCCGGAAGGATATCCGGGCGATGAATATGTTGATGTTGTTTCTGTGGATATTTATCGGGATAAATATACTGGAACAGATTATCACGACGATTACTGTAAACTAATAGAAGCAACTTCCGTGAATAAGGTGGCGGCTCTTGCAGAAGTCGGATATATGCCGGATATTCATTTGCTGGAACAGTCACACACTCCATGGGCATATTATATGACATGGTCAAAGGAATTCTGTATCGGTGAACAGTACAACGCTTTGGAACAGCTTAAATCCATGTACAGCAGTTCCTACGCGATTACAAATATACCTGATTGATAGAAAACAAGGTACATGAAACGCTTCCTGATTCTTTAGAATGTTCACATAAAAATACAACGTATGTCTTTTCGGCAAATTTATTTTATGTGAACACGCTCTAAGGCAATACTGTACAATCTTTGTGCAGTATTGCCTTATCTGTTTTTATATTCTTTTCCCCATTTCTCCATAGCGTCCAGAATCGGTCCCATGCTGTGTCCAAGCTCTGTAAGCGTATATTCCACTCTCGGCGGCACTTCAGGGAAAACCTCTCTTGTCAGCAGGCCGTTTTCTTCCATACCACGGAGATTTGAAGTCAATACCTTTTGTGAAATACCTGTAACCGATTTTTTCAGTTCTCCGAATCGCATAGTGCCGCGTCTCAGGTCACGAAGTATAAGCACCTTCCACTTATCTCCTATTAGCATTAGCGTAGTTTCCACAGGACAAGCCGGCATTTCTGTTTTGTTTATCATGGGATCAACTCCTTTAGTATCAAAAAGATTATAATATTCTTTTAAGTACATTTTAGCATATTCGTATTAAAAAATCAATGTCAAAAATTACTTTGTGCTGACAACAAATGTTGACCATCAGTTTCAAAAAGCGGGATTTGATAGGCACAAATTATTTTACACGCAGGGCGATTACGGATTATTTCAATGCAGCGAGCCTTGCCACAATACCACATATGATAATGAAAAGGTTATCCATGATATGGCTGCACAACAGACGGATATGAAAATACCCACCGAGCTGATTCCCCATTGTCCTGTATGCGGAAAACCGATGATAATGAACCTGCGGTGCGATAACAGATTTGTCCAGGACAAGGGTTGGTACAATGCAAATGAAAGATACCGTGATTCCATAAATCGTCATAGGGATATACATATTCTGTTTCTGGAACTTGGCGTTGGATTCAATACGCCGATTATTATAAAATATCCATTCTGGAGGATGACCTCAAATAATCCGAGAGCAGTTTATTGCTGTGTTAATTCTGGAGAAGCGTTTTGTCCGAATCAAATTATTCCGCAGGCGATTTGTATCAACGATGATGTTAACAAAATCTTGAAAGATCTTTATAACTTTTAGAGATATGTAGTATTCTCTTTTAAATGGCTGTAAAATAGATATTCTTTTACTTTTTTATAAGGATTCAAACTATTTTTGGCAATATGAATTTGTCATAAAGGTTCAGAAATATTCGACTGCTCTGTTATAATTGTAATTCGACAGTCACAGTTAATAAAATAAAAAAGAGGCATTTTTTGAAAATGATTGTGATGAACGATTGACATTTTTATAACCGTAAGTTATAATTGTATTAGAGCGTGTTCACATAAAAATACAACGCACGTCTTTTCGGCATTTCACTTGATATTAACAGATATCATAGCAAGGGGAAATATGTATATTACGCTTCATAATTTATGTTGAAATTAATTGAACGGAAGTGAAAAAATGAACCCATTGGCAGCGTTAAAAATAAAAAATATGCTTATGGTATTTAAGGAAAATCATCCGAAGGTTCCGCAGTTTTTCAAGGCGGCGTCCGGTATCCTCGATGAGGGCAGCGTAGTTGAAATGAGTATAACAACATCAGAGGGAAAAAGGATCGTGACAAATATTAAGGTCACCGAAAGCGATCTGGAGCAGATCAAAGAAATCAGGGAATTGTTTTGAGGTGGAAAAATGCCAAGTATAATATTTTTTGATATTGACGGAACAATTGTTACTGAAGATGAACGTTCAATAATTCCGGAAAGCGCTTCAAAAGCGATTGCCGAGACGAGAAGAAAAGGAAATTTGACCTTTATTAATACGGGACGGACTGCGTTTAATGTCAGCCGACGCGTAAGAGAGCTTGGATTCGACGGAATGATCTGCGGCTGCGGAACATATATAGAATGCGGCGGCGAATTGGTCATGTACCACACGCAGGAGCAGCAGTTTTGCCGAAAAATTGCCGAGCTTATGCGTTTATGCAAATTAAGTCCGGTTTACGAACGTCGGGACGGCTACTTTTTTGACGATAAAGCTGAAATTACGGACGGACTTCGTTATTTTATGAATGTTTTTGTTGACAGCGGCTTAGATGTAAGCGGTCGCGTTGAAGATGAAAGCTTCGGATTTGATAAATTTGTTGTCTGGATGACGGAAAACAGCGATCGTGAATTATTTTTCAGGGAAGTAAGCAAGCATTTTTCCATAATAGATCGAGGAGGCGGGTTCTATGAAAACGTCCCCCTTGGATATTCAAAAGCAACGGCAATTGAAATTGTATTGAAAAAATTGAATATTTCTCCCGAAAATGCCTATGCTGTCGGAGACAGTATGAATGATCTGCCTATGTTTAAGGCTGTTTTAAATAGTATTGCAATGGGTGGAGCAGAATCAGTCTATCCATATGTTACATATGTTACCACGCCGATAGAAAAAGACGGAATTTTTAATGCTCTCGATCATTTTGGACTTATATAGTATGGAAAAAAGCAACAAATGGTCAAAACGTATTACTTTTTGAGAAAAATCGCAATTAATGGTTGAAATATGTATTTTTTTATGATATAATAAAATTAATATTTAAGAACCAATATTAATATGCGCGCGTATTTTACTCATTCATTGGTAAATTATAACGAAATTTTATGCGTAACAGGTTCTGAGAAAGGAAAACGGCTTAATTAAGATGCAAGCCGCGAAAACGATTATGAATATTGCAGTTGCTCAGTCCGGAGGACCTACCTGTGCCATTAACGCTTCTCTGGCGGGAGTTTTTAAAGCAGGAAAAAAATCAGAAAAAATCAACAGGATCTATGGCTCTTTTAACGGTATAGAGGGTATACTTGAGGAGCGCTTTGCCGACCTTTCAGAGAAAATTCCCGATGAGGAGCATTACGAGCTTCTTTTAAGAACTCCCTCTGCGGTTCTCGGCTCGTGCAGAAGAAAGCTGCCGGATCACCATGAGAGTCCGGAGATCTATGAGCGCATCACCGCGTCTCTGCGCCGTAATGACATCGGAATGTTCTTTTATATCGGCGGAAATGACTCTATGGATACTGTTGCGAAGTATTCTTCATATCTTGCCGAGAAAAAAATATCGGATATCAGGGTTATAGGAATCCCGAAGACAATTGACAATGATCTTTGTGAAACAGATCATTCTCCCGGGTTTGGTTCTGCCGCGAAGTACGTTTGCTCTACGATAAAGGAGATCGTTTGCGACAGTAATGTTTACAGTGTTCCTTCAGTAACGATTATTGAAACCATGGGGCGTCATGCGGGATGGCTTGCAGCATCTTCCTGCTGTATCAGGTACAACGGCGGAAGCGCTCCGCACCTTATTTATCTGCCGGAGACAACCTTTAGTGTCGAAAAATTTCTTTCTGATGTTAAACGTGAGATGACTATACATAAGGCGGTTATTGTTGTAGTCTCTGAAGGCGTAAAGACTGCCGAGGGCAAATTTGCCGCTGAGGAGTATCAATCGGGCGTAAAGGATACGTTTGGTCACAGTTATCTCTCCGGGATCGGCAAATTCCTTGAAAAGCTTGTTGCTGCTGAGATAGGCTGTAAGGTACGTTCTATAGAGCTGAACGTTATGCAGCGGTGCAGTTCTCATATTGCTTCGCTTGAGGATATAAATTCTGCCGCAGCTATCGGAGAAGCCGCTGTAGAAGCTGCTTTGAACGGTGCAAGCGGCTGTATGATGACTTTTGTCCGCGACAGCAGCAGTCCGTATGTTTATCATATCGGAACATCCGATGCTGCAAAAGCCGCAAACAGCGAAAAAAAGTTCCCATTGGAATGGATAAATGCTGAGGGCAATGATGTAAGTCATAAAGCTTGGGATTATTTTCTGCCGCTTATTCAAGGCGAAGTCATGCCGATCATGAAAAACGGTATGCCCCTGCATCTTGTTATTGAATAGTTAAAGTTAAGGAAACACTGATTAAATCGCGCCTAACGGTTTTGCACGCCGTCTACTTGCAGATTTTCCGCCATATTACACAAAAACCCCTTGCCATACGACAGTATGCCTGCGTCGTTTTTATGCAATCTGACAAAAAATCTGACTGCGTATCTGGCGCACAAGATTTAATCAGTATTTCCTTAAATAAAAAGGACTGCATTTGCAGTCCTTTTATATTTGAATATATCAAGCCTTTGGATTGAGCGTCTTAATAAGACCGAGTACATACTGTTGGATCTTAAACGCGTCGTTAGGTGTGAGACCGTCTCCGTTTTCGTCAACGTCTCCGTTAAGCTTACCCTGTTCGGTAATTTTATACTTAGACGGATTAGCCATATTCTGCATGATGAGAACAGCGTCTGCAAGATTGACTTCTTCATCGCAGTTTGCGTCTCCGTAGAGAGCTTTACCGCCGTTGTTTTCAGGAGAAGTGCCGTCGGGTTCCACTCCCCAGATAAGCTTGTCGTCAGCGTAAAGCGTTATTTTGTCGGTAATTGCAGCCGCGTCGTTGTCATCCTCAAAGCTTACAAGGTCGGCGTAGCTGTAATCGTTTGTTGAATCCCATACCGTATCATAGGTTTCCTCGTTCATTTTGTTAAGCAGACCGAACTGATAAACTCGGCTGCCGTAAAAATCGCAGTTTTGCCAAGAAATTTCAATATAATATGTGCCTTTGTCATCGTATTTAACGGGTTCTGAAATAAGAGCCTGATTTTTTCCGTCAGTAAAGCTCTTTTCCTGGTCATAGTCAACTCGCGTTTCGATATAGCTTATATCTTCTCCGATCTCAAGCTGTTCGCTGATGTTAAAATAATATCTTGCTTTAAGATTGCTTTCAAATTTTGGTGGATCAACAGTTCTGTTGTGAACAACGATCTTGATCTGGACGCCTGCGTCAGTTTCCTGATTTTTACCGCCCGATATATACAGACCGGTAGGGAGAGGATCGCCGTTTTCGTCAACTTGATCGTAGCCTACTGCATTTTTTGACATATCAAAATCGGGTATAACGTAATTTTCCTTTTCAAGCTCCTTGCCCTTTGCGCCGTAGAAATGGTAAAGACCGGCAAGGTCGCCGCAGAATCCTGCGTTATAGTCGTCGGTGACTTCGTTATAAATGTAATCCTTGGTAATATCAACATGAACGTCGTCAAGATCCGGACCTCCTACAAGAGCGCCCCAAAGGGTGTGTACCTGAACGATCGGATCTTCCATACTTTGAGTCGGAGAGCAGTGAGATGAACGATGGTGAGGCTGTGAAGCAAAATTATTTCCGTAGCCTACTTCGTAAGCGTAGCCCATAGGATTGTCGCCAAGAATATATTCCATCTGATCTTTAGCCCATTCTGCAAAGATCATATCGCCGGTTTCCTTTGTGTAGACCATAGCCTGAAGTCCTGCTGCGGTATTGTAACGAGCGCTTCCGTAGCCTGCCACGACAGCATAGCCTTCGGGAGATTTCGCAATGAAGTTTCCGCCGTTTTCGGGAAGGTCGGGAATAGTTGCAGGGTCAATAGTCTGATTCCAGATAAGATCGTCCATGCCGAAGTATTTGTGCGTTGTGGTTGGAACGTAATAATTTGCTGTTTTTGCAGTTTCCTCATCAACGCCCGACCAGAATTCGAGATTCCACCGGAAGATATACCAGTCGCGGGCAGTATTGGTAACAGGAGCAAGCTTGGCGAAAACGCCGCCCCATACGGTATCCCAGCAATGAACCCAGATATTTTGCCAGCAGTTGCCCGTATCGGTCATAATGCGCTTGAGGTATCCGACATATGGATGAGCGCCTTTATCGTTTGTCGTTTCTTCGTCAACAGCGATTATGTCGTTGATGTAGTCATAATTTTCCGTACAGTAATAGAGCCATACGGCAGCCCATGCCAGTTCGTCGTAGTCATAGCTTGATGTATAGAAGCCGCCGTCATATCCGAGACTTGTTGCGTTTGGAGTCGTTCCGGGAGTCCATTCCTCCGAATGAGTTTCAACGGCAAATTCGTAAAGAGCAAGAGCGTAGTCAAGGTTCTTTTGCGCATATTCAGGATCTGTATCCTTGAAGTTCAGATAATTAATTGCCAATGAAGCAGCGGCGCCTGCGCACTGGTCGGATGCAGGCATTTCTGTTGTAGCAAAATATGCGGGACGTTTTACTCCGCATGAAGACGAAGCTACAAAAGTTCCGTCTACCTGAAGCTCGGGAGGACACCAGTAGTTATGGTCGTTATTGCCCTCACCGACCTGGTAGCAGTATGCAACGACTTTGCCGTCGTCGTCGAGGAAAGTTGCTTTCATGAAATAATCGTTTATCCAGCGAAGCTCGTCTTCAACGTGTTTGTCAAGACCGGTTTCTTTGTAAGCATCGCGGAATTCATAGTAGCCCCAGCCGACTGTCGAAGCAGAGTAGCTGCCGGGCAGACCGAATTTAACGTGGTCGCCGGCATCGTGCCAGCCGCCGGTAAGATCGACGGTTCCGTTTCCGTCGGGGTCGAGATATTTTTTATTGGCTTCAATAAATTTTTCGGACATATTTACGCCGACATACAGCGAGGGATCGTCGTCGCCGAGATTAGGATTAGATTCGCCCTCGTCTCCGGGACCGACTCCCTGACCGTCTCCAAGCTCCTCGTCGGTTTTTCCCTTATTTACCTTGGGCATGGGATTCATAGGCTGAAGCGGAATAACAGCATCCTTTACATGGCAGTCTGCGCGCCATGAGTAATAGCCATCTTCCGCTACCTCGTCTCCGCATTTGTTTGCGTCATAAAAGCAAAGCGCAAGCTGGAGAGCTTCGGCAAAGTTATGGTAGTTGTTCGGCTTGTCAGGGTTGATAACGGCTGCATTTGAAACAGCCAAAGGCGCTGAGAAAGAAAGAAGCATTGCAGCGGATGATATACAGGCAACTGACTTCTTAAAAAAACCGGTATTTTTCAAAAAAAGCATCCCTTTCTGTAGTTTGTTTTCTTATTTGTTCTAATGCCTTGGAGGTTTCCCTGATTTAAGGCACCGTTGAACAGGGTTTTACGAGGGCGTAAGGTTACATATTTCCATTTTGTTTGAGACGGCTGAATACGAGCTGATATCCGTCGTTGCCGTCTTTAAGGGAACGGTTTACTCTGCTTATTGTAGCGGTGCTTGCTCCTGTTTCGGTAACGATGCTGTTATAAACCTTATGTTCGTCGAGAAGCTTTGCAACATGAAGACGCTGAGCAAAGGACTTCAATTCAATGCTTGTACAGAGGTCGTCAAAGAATTTATAGCAGTCTTCGACAGATTCGAGGGTGAGAATAGCTTCAAACAGCAAGTCCATGCTTTCGGATCTTATTTTATCAATCATAGTAACTGCTCCTGTCTGCCTGCGGCAAATATTATTTATCAGAATTTATTAACAGGAAGCTCCCTACGGTATTTCAGAGTGTAAGCCGTTTTGTTCCTGTTAAATAGTAGATAAATATATTTTACCACGTTGATACACAAAAGTAAAGTGTTTTTGTAAATAAAAAGCAAAATATTACCGAAAGTAACCTTCGTTCTGAGAATATAGTAACATAATATTAACAAATTGTAAAGAATAATCGTTGAAAATAGCAATAAATGACCGAAAGAGGTTATTTTCCAATCGTTTTTAGCATTCTGCGGTAAAAAATAATCTTTTATTTCGGGGGGAGAAACGGCGGAGAATATTCTTGCCGCAGACAACGCAGCTGCCTTTTGGATCATTAACAGGGGAGAGTGTAAAATATCCGTCGTATCTGTGAGCTATACGAAACAGACCGCTGCACATAAATTTGTAAAATTCTAAATGATTGGTATTTGTATCGGCTGTAAATCTGATACCGTCGGCGGTAATTTTTGCGGTCAGCGGCGGCATATTGCCCATAGGGACGAGCTTAGCTCCGCTGCATAGGCAGCCGCATTCCTTTGGAGTAAGCGACAGATCTTCATAGAAACGTTTAAGAATTGCGGCGACAGCACATTCAGCGGCATAAATACGATTTATTATCAACTTGGCAGGGGAGTTTGCGAGAAGCTTCGGTTCGTCAATTTGTTCCTCCGCAAGAAAATTCAAAGCTTCGCCAAAGCATTCGCGGCATTCAAAAAGCCGTATCGCATCGGGATCCGGCGTCTGTGCGGGAATTGAATCGGGGTACATGGCGCGGGCAAGAGCTTCATAAGCCTTGTGAACTTTTTTCTTAGGTGAAAAATAAGTCATTTGGGTTGCATGAGGGAGACAGCAGATATCGGATACCATGTGTACTGCTCTTGCCAAATATATAGCAGCTTGTTCCGGGAAATTTGCTTTCTGCATGGTAAGCGCCATTGTGTAGTCCTCCTCCAGCATAGTACGCGCGCTTTTCCCAAAGCGTCCGACTCCGTTTTTGTAATAGCCGTTAGATGGACGAAGCCGTATTCCGATAAAATTGGCGGCACAGTAGTAATGTCTGCCTGCGCCTTTTTCATAATCTCCGCTTCTGTCAGGAAGAGTAACATTCTCAATAAGCAGCGGCTTAATTGGTTCAAAAAATTCCTTAGCTTCCTGAATTTGTTCATAAAGGAGAGCAAGTCCGCGGAGGATCAGTGTACGGTGTACCGAAATTGATTCGGATTTTCTTTTCTTTATGTAATCTTCACGCAAAACGAGCATATTTTTGACTGTTTTTCTCCACGTATTCATTTTATTGCCTCTTTTTTTAAATTTTGGAATCTATGACAATTATACATTAATATTGCTGCAAAATCAATATTTAATTTTGAGAAGCATCGGAAAAACAGCATTTTTTGGTCAATACAGCAAAAAATGATAAATATATTGTTTTTTTACACCGATTCTTCATATTATGGGTTGAAATAATATGTGTA
>ULRD01047447.1_pt1 | contig 15233 bp, 2 predicted proteins | sample 1955181 | NCBI WGS metagenome assembly ULRD01 (sample SAMEA4835675, study PRJEB28245) | human gut metagenome | biome: gut microbiome; material: fecal sample | place: Denmark | collected 2008
AACGCTTAGAAGTCGTGCTAACTTCTTATTTAAATCTGAATTTAATAATGGTGGTATGATTAAAAACATTTCAACTCTTAAAGCTTACCCTCGTCGACGTAGATACGTTGGTGGAGGTGAAGTTGCATTTAGAGATAGATTCGGGGATGTTCAAGGTCATAGTTATGGAGTCGAGAAAGGTATTCAAGGAGCTTCTACAATGTCTGGTTTAAGTACCGGTGCTACTATTGGCGGGGGACTTGGGGCTGGAGTTACTGCTGCGGCTGCCGCTGGATCTTCTGCTTTAGCTGGTACAACTCTTGGATCTTGGGCAGGTCCTATTGGTATAGCAGCAGGTGCTATTATTGGTGGTATTATTGGACTGTTTGGAGGTCGTCGTAAGAAACGTAAGGCTAAAAAAGCTGCTGAAGAAGCTGATAGGCAACGTCAGATTGTTGCAGGCAATGAACGTATTCTTCAAGATGAACTTAAATTATCCAACACTGCTCAACAAGACGGTGTTCTTGATATATATGGTGATTCTAATATCACAGGTGTTACTGGTTATCAAGATGATGCTAGCTTCGGTAGCGACTTAGTTCAACCTACTGTTCAAGGTACTCCATTTGGTGATGTTGATCCTAGTTCTGCTTTTGGTAGAATTGCCGCTCGTTGTGGTGGAAGACTTAAACGTAAACGTTGTGGTGGCAAAGCTAAACGTTACGCCGATGGTGGTATGATTGAAGAAACATCTTCTAATACCGCAGAAGTTAATGGTCCTTCTCATGAACAAGGTGGTGTTCCTTATGGACCTAATGCGGAAATAGAAGGTGGTGAAGCTCTTATGACTGACGCAGATAATGCTTATGTATTCTCTGATACTTTAAAGTATAATGGAACTACATTTGCTGATCTTGCTAAACCTCTTATGAAACATAAAGGTTATCTTGAAAGTTCTCTTCCGGTCAAATCTATGATGCTTGGTAGAATGCTTTCTCTAACTGACCGTAGTACGTATGCAATTGATCGTAATACTAATGGTCGTAATGCTGAGAAAGCTAATGCTGATCTTCAAAGAACTAATGCGCAAATTGCTGCAATTCAAAATGAACTCGCACAACTCTATAATCTTCAAGAAAGTATGAAAGCTGAATCCGGTATGGAAGCTGAACCTATTGAAGCTCGTTGTGGTGGTCATATTAAACGGAAATGTGGCGGTAAAATTAGAAAGTATTATGATGGTGGTCAAATTGTTGATATTCCTATTTCTACTTATGGTACTCAACGGAATAATAGTGGTAGTTCTATTACGGGACAAGAAGTAACTTTTACATCTAATGATAAAACTCAAATTCAAAATCCTTTAACTACTATTCAACAAGGTTTGCGTTGTGGTGGTAGAACTCGCAAATATGCTGGTGGTGGTTTTATAAGTCCGGGATTTGTTTCTGAAGTTGGTGGTAATCTTATTGGTGGTATAAGTCAGCTTATCACTAATAAAGGTTTAATTGATCGTATGGAAAGTATGCGAGTCCCTGAGACTCCTCTTATGGATCGTGTAGAATTAGAAACTGATATAAATACTGACGCTGAAATTGGAGATATTAATAATACTGTTCGTAGTCTTGAGAAATATATTACAAGTAACAGTTCTAATTCTCAAGTTGCTCGTCAGTCTATATTGCTTGCTAGAACTCAAGGTTCTCGTATGCGTAGTAGAGTTAAACAAGATGAACATAATAAAGAAGTTGAGCTTCGTAATCGTTCTCGTATGGCTAACGCTGAAATTGCTGCTAGAAATAGTCAAATTAGAGCTGAGAATGAAGCTAATAAGTTTAATCATCAAATGGAGATTGTTCAACGTAGAAGTCAACAAGGAGCTGCTATTGGCGATATGATTGCTAGTTTAGGACGCTCTATTGGTACTGCTTATCAATCTAAATTTGATATGGAGAACTTACAAACTGCTAATCTTATTAGTGTTCTTAAAGATGATAAATCTAGGGATTATATTTTTGATAATATGCCTAAAGATACTCTTATGCGAATGTTTGGAATCAGTAGTCTTAAAGATCTTAAAAAGATTCAAGGAAGTTCTACTGTTCCTAAACGTTCACTTCGTACTAAACGTTTAAACAGAAGAGGTTCTGTTGTTCCTGATGCTGTTACTATGCCGGATTACTATTATAATTTTGCATAATGCTATACGTTTTATACATATTGACTTAAATCCTACACCCTCTATCGTTAATTCGGTAGAGGGTATTGTTGTTTATAATAACTTACATGATATGGCGGTTAGACTAAAATATGCTGATCTTACTTATGTCAAGCAACCTGATGCTAGACCTCTGGACTTGACGTCATTTAGAGAAGCTGGTGCGGCTATAACGGCTGCTGCTGATAATCTGCAAGAACGTGCTATTCGTAATGAAAACGCATATAATGAAATGGCTATTAAGATGTCTGAATATAATGCGATTCAAGGTGCAGATGAAGAAGCTCTTGCAGGTAAAATTAATGAAACTCAAGAACACATTAAAGCTAAAGTTGATGAAGATGGAGGATGGTTCTTTGCTGACACAGCTGTTAGCGATGGTGCTCGTAAGTTTCTTACTGATGAAGGTGTTAAAACAATTCTAAGTAATAAAGCTCAATTTGATGCTCTTATGCAACAGAATGAAGCTAGTGATGCTCCTGAAGAATATAAAGCTGCAAATAGAGCTATGATTCTTGAGAAGTTTAATAAAGCCGGTGGTAGTCTTGGTGGTAATGGTAAACAATCAATTACTGCATTTGGTACTGCTCTTGGTAAAGGCCATGATCGTTCTGTATATCAAAAAGAGCTTCTTGAAATGATGAAAGCATGGAAAGCTGATAAGCGTTCTGTATTTAATGCTGAATTTATTAAAGATGCTACTGATTTGATGAATATTCCCGGTACATCTGAACAAGTACAAGCTACTGTTCAAAAGATTATTGCTGATAGAGGTGGTAATCTTTCCGGTGTTCTTACTCGTGATAGTACAATTGAATCGGTAACAGAAGATGAGATTCGTGAAGTATTTACTGCTGTTCTCTCAGCCAAACCTGAATTTAGAACAGCTATGGCTAAAGAAGCTGAAATTGATAAGTGGCTTAATAGTAAACAAGGTGGTACTAATAGTTCACTTGTAACTAATGCACTTAAACAATATGTTGCTACTGACCCTAAGATGCAACAAACTTTATTATCATCTTCCGATTTTGCTAAACTTACTAGACAACAACAAGCTATTGCTATGCAAGATCCTGCTGTTATGCAAAAGTATATTGATCAAGGTATGGCAAATAGTATGAGTGCTTTGCAGCAACAACCTAATGAATCTGATGAAGCTTATCAAGCTCGTATGGGTGCTACTTATAATAAAATCTATACACAGCAAAATATAAGCTCATTACTGAATATGGCTAAGATTGGTGCTTATACAGCTGTTGAAAGTAAGACTGATGTTAAGTGGTTTGATAATCTTCTTCTTGATTCTCTTAAAGCTAAAAGAGAACAACTTGAAAAGATTAAAGGTCAAATGACTGAATCTATTGGTTTTACTAGAGCTAATCTTCCGGGTAATGCTATGATTGCTGTAGTAGATGCAAACATTAAAACAGCTACAGAAGCTTTAGATAATGCTAAGGCTACTATGGCTAAATATGAAGGTGCAGAAGATGATCAGTCTCGTTATCTTTATCAACAAGCTGAAAAATCTTACATTGATGCTCAAAACATTATTCAACAAAATAATGCTATTTATGATTCAATGTTTAGACAACTTGATGCTAGAAATCCTGAACACGCTGCTAAGATAAAAGATATTAAGAAAAATCTTATATCTCAATATCATGGTCCTAATAAAGATGAAATTGAGAAAGATCTTAATTCTGCTTCTACTGCTGAAGAGATTATGGATATATTTCTTACTAAAGGTAAAGATGGTAAGTTTGTTAGTTTTAATATATTCAAAGGTATTCCTACAATAACTGCTAATCCTAGATTCGGTATAACTGCTAGTAATATTCCAGTTCAAGAAGATCTTGTTACTAAAGATGGTCTTCGACGATATCTTATGACAGAAGCTAGTTCTATAGGTATTAAACCTCAAACTATACCTATTACTTTATTTACTCCTATTAGTAATAACAAAGCTGCCTTCAGTGATGCCCTTGATGGTGTTGCTAGACTTCTTGAAGATAATGCTGGTATTTGGAATTTTGCTACTGCAAGTCTTGGTGATGATCCTGAGAATGCTAAGTTCTTAGAAAAGGTTATCGGTATGCCTTTGACTTCTAGTGAAGATTTTAAAGATATATTTAGTTCTCGTAAGAGTGGTTCTGGTAATAACGCTATATATCAGATGTCAGCTAGAAATCTATCTATTGGTTCTGATGCTACTGGTCGTCTATATTTGAAAGTTACTATACCAGCTCAAGGTAATAATCAAGTTCCTAGAGAAGCTATATTATATACTGATGATGATGGTGCTAATATGGCTCTTAGAGATGCTATGAGAAAAGGTGCTCAATGTTCATACAATCAAGCTATGACTAATCCTTATGATGCTTATCAAAGGCAAACTGCTAATGAAATTATGGCGTTTAGTGGAAATATTGAACAGCTTGGTGCAGATCTTTCTCGTATTACTAATCCTCAAGAACGTTCTCTAAATAGATTTAATACTATTGAAGATCAAATGGTAAGTAATGTATCGCAAGCTCTTGATGTTATAACTAATGATACTAACATTGATCCTCGTGGTAACTATTATCCTATAACATCTGGTGATTTTAAATATAATATTACTAAGCATCCTAGTGGTACTTATAGTGTTAATGTTCAAAAATATAATCCAGCTTTGAATCGTTACGTTAATATTGAATACGCTAAAGGTTCTTTAAATTATTCTTTTGCTGATAACGTTTCTTTACGTAATAATTTGCCTGCATTGATATATAAACTTAATCATGGTAATGAACTTAAAGAAAACTTCATTCCTACTCAGTATCTTACTCCTCAGCAAAAGAGTGCTTATGATGTTTCTTATTGGTCTAATGATCCTCTTATGTTAAGATAATATGCCTAACGATAAAACGTATGAAGCAATACCTCTATTTGGAGAGGATGGTAAGATTCAATATAATGGTGAAGTTAAACCTATATTTGATCAAATAGGTTCTCAATCACCAGATAATCGTATGGATAATGACGAATATCTGAATCTTACTAAAAAGCATAACGGTAGCATAGGTATTACTCCTAGTAACTATCGTAATTATGTAGAGAGTCGTGCGAGAAATCAATCTACTTGGGATCGTATTGGTAACTCTCTTGTTCAAACTGTTGGAGAAATAGTTGGAGGTACAATAGAAAGTGCGGGTTCATTGCTCGCACTTCCTGCTAAACTTGTAGGAAGTGATGAGGCTTATACTCGTAATTTCTTAGAACGTATTGGTAATTCTATTAATGAAGGCACTAGAGAAGCATTTCCTATTTATATGACTGAACAAGCTCAAAGTGGTAGTTTGTTAGATCGTATGAGTGGAGGTGGTTATTGGGCGTCTATAGTTCCCTCTATGCTAGGTAGTGCTGCTAGTATAATGCTACCTGCTCGTGGTGCTTCTCTATTACTTGGAAAAGCCTTTAGAGGTGCTGTGAATCTCGGAAGTAAATCTAAGTACGTTAAAGATGTATTTGGTATTGCTAATGAAATGCAGAAAGCAAAAGCTCTAAATAATGCTAGTAAAATCGCTGATGTTTATGGTTCTGCTGTAATTAGTAGAATACTTGATTCTTCACGTGAAGCCTATGGTACTTATGAACAAGAACGTGAATGGTTTCTTAATAATTATAAGAACTATGTTGAACGTGATGAAAATGGTAATGCTATTCTTAAAGCTCCGGGATTAGAAGAAGTTCCTCTAAATGATACTAATATTGAAAGTATTGCTGATAGATATGCTGATACTGCCGCATCTAGAGGTTATTGGAGATCTATGTCTAATATAGCTTATGACGTAGTTGAATGGATGAATATATTAGGTACTGCTAAAACTCTTACTAAAGCTACTAGAGATAACATTCGTAAAGCTATGGCAACTGGTGATAAATTTGCTATAGTTCGTACATTAAATGCTATACCCAATGCTGATAAAGGTCAAATTCTTAGAGCTATTGGAGGTTTCGCTGGAGGTTCTCTTGCTGAAATGGCAGATGAAATGACTATGAGCATTGCAATGCAAGAAAGTACTCATGCAGCTCGTAAGGATTTTGGTTTGCTTTCTGACACTGATGCTCTTACTGATTTTAGCATGAGAGCTAGTAGTTATCTTAAAGATCCTAATATTTGGACTGAAGGTATTGGCGGTCTTTTAGGTGGTGTTGGTATGCAAACTATAATGCCATTTATTGAAACTAAGATCAATAAGCGTGGTATTGAAAGAGAACATGAATATCTTAAAGGTATTGAACGAGCTACAGAAGCTATGCGTTCAGGTCTTGATGGTATTGTTGAATCTCTTGCAGAAGGTGATATTGTTGGTGCTAAACTGAAAGAACAAGAAGCTATTCTTAATCAAGTTGCAGCTAATAGTCTTGATGGTTCACTTGAGTTCTATAAAGAGATGCTTAGAAATATGAGTACTTCTCTTAAAGAAATTCAATCTATTAAAGATAGAAGAGATAGAGGCGAAGCTATTAGTGCCGAAGAACAAATTGCACTTGATAAAGGTGAATCTCTGCTTGCAAATGCTGATTACTTTGAACAAACTCTTAACAAGATTGAAGCTGTTGAAGATATTTACAATAAGCATTTCGATGCAGTTAGTGGTACTACTGACAAAAATCTTTATGAATATCAACGTCGTATTGCTACTCTTGAAGCTCAGAAAAGACTTAATGAACTAGAACTCGAAACTATCACAGCTAATCCTGCTGAATATCAAAAGCGTGCTGCTGAATCTAAAGAGTATCTTAATAATTATGTTGATTCTAAATATACAGACGATAAGATTCGTATAGCTAAGAAAACTGATATAAATACTTATGCTGAAAACAATGCAACTCTTGAAGATGCTAAAGCTACATTAAGTGTTTACGATAAAATGATTGCTAGTCTTAAGAAACAAATAAGTGAACTTGAAAATGCAATCACTAATGCTCCTAAAGATGCTACTGCTGAACAATTATTAGGTCTTAAAATAGCTCTTAAAGGTGCTAATAGTAAACTTGAATCTTACAATAAAACTCTTAGTGATATTAGTAATATTCGAGATACAGCAACTAAAAACATTGAAGCTCTTAATTTAAATAAAGATGATAAAGAGGCTGCTCAACAAGCTAGAACTCTTTTATCTAATCTTACTAATCCGGAAGAAGCTAAACGATTCTATGAAAATAGAAGAACTGCTATTGATGCTGAACTTGATTATTATCGTAATGGTAATGGATTTGAAGATATTAAAGATCAAATCAAATTATATGAAGATGAAATCAAAGCTTCTACTGATAAAGATCTAACTGATGAACTTAATACGTATCAAACTTCTGAAGCTTTACAAGCGGATGAATTAAAGTTCTCTGATTCAGACACAAGAAAAGCTGCATACAATGCCCGTCTTGCTAGACTGCAAAGACAAGAATCTGACACTAAAGCCGCTAATGCTCGTAGAGAAGCTGCACTTAAAGCAGAACAAGAACGTCAAGCGAGACAACAAGAAGAACGTGATGCGCTTGCAACAGAAGAAGATTCAAATGCTGCACCGATAGGTAGTGGTACATTCGGTAGATCTTATAGAGAATTTGAAGGTATTAAACCTTTATCCAATGAAGCTTTTAGTCTCTATAATGTACTTATGTCTGAATCTCAAGTTACAGATACACCTCTTACTAATGTTATTGAGAGTAGACGTAAAAGTAAATCTCTTACTTCTAAAGATGCAATGCTTCTTGAAGAGATTAAAGAATTCAATGATGCTACTAATAGAGCTTTAGATAATTCATTTGATACTCTTACGACTACAAATCTTAAATGGATTGTTACTCGTATTGCTGCTAAATACTCTATATTTGATAATATATTCTTTGGTCGTAGATTCAATTGGATTGATGCTGTTACTAAAACAGAAGTTGAATATGCACCTAGCATAAATAATGGTGATCTTAGTACTGAACTTAATAGTTATTTGTGGCATCTTAGTCGTTATACTGCTCAAGTTCTTGAACAAAGTGGTAGACCTCTGCCTAGTTTCTTAGCTGATGTTCACTTCGGTTTAAGTGAGACTACAAAGAGTGATATTAATGCTCTTACTAACAAAATTATGCAGGAAGCTAAGAGTATGCAAACTAAATTTGATATTATCAATAATACTATAGAAGATAATTTAGGTCGTAAGAATCCTAAATATGCTTTATATGTATCTATTGGTGGTGTTGAATATAGAGTGCTTAATACTCCGAATCCTCGTAAAGATGTTGGTATTGTTATTGAAGGTTTTGAGAATCAACTTAATCGTTATGTGCTTACTCCTGCTAATATGGCAACTCCTAACGATGATTATATTCTCATTGCTAGACAAACACAAAGCTCCGCTCCTGACCAGTCCTTGCCTCCTACCGGGGACTACAAAGCTCAACAGAGTTCCACTGATGAAACTATTACTCCTAAAACTGAGATTACAGAGACTGTTTCTAGTGCTAATGGTATTACTACTGAATTTGTAAGTGATGAAAGTTCTACTAATACCGATGATGCGCCAATCGAGTTTGTGACGGCTTCAAATCAGCCCCTTATAGACTTCAAAATAGAGGGTATTGATACTAAATCCATGCTTGAATTTTTAACGTCTCTAATGAGCCAAGAGGGGGTAAATTTGGCATTATTCGACACGGATTTGATAAACGCTTTAGTGTTGATTCCAAAGCTACTTAGAAACACTAAAGTTGGTAGTAAGTATGCTTCTGATGCTTATATTAAAGCTCTAATGAATAAGTACTTTACAGACGCTAAACTTACTGGTGTTGAAACTAAGATTATTGAAACTGCTAAGAAAGTCGCAGCTGCTATTAGTATTAACATTGATGAAGGTGGAAATTCAATTCGACTGAATACTGCTGAAAATTGTCGTAATGCTATCAATGCTCTTGATAATCTTAAGAGTTTATATAAAGATGAATCTAAATGGTTATCAGATATGCAATCTCTTACAGATGCTCTGAATACTGTTTATGAATCTGATCTTGTTGCTAAGTTTGCACAAGTTCTTACTCAATCTAAAGATTATAATTCTAATGCTATTGCTATACGTCTTGATGAAACTTTTCATAACAAATTTGCTATAATTGCTCAAGACTTAGGTGGTATCTTTGTTGATAATCTTAATCTCTTTAGTACACTTGTTGCTTTTATTAGTGATAGAAGTGGTTTTAGAATTAATAAGATTAACTATTATGATCTTGTTAATGGTATGCGTGAATATCGTGGTGATAATTACAAAGAACTCATACCTGAAATCATGTCTATTATGAATATTACTAATTATCTTCATAATGAATTTAAGAATAGACGTGATTACTATAGTGCTAGATTTGCAGTAACTAAAGATGCTACTTATAAAGAGCTTTATAATAATTATAGTTTCTTTTATGATCTTATAGATGTTGCTCCTACTAATGGTTTACCTTTAACAGAAGCTCAAGTTCTTGATTTTATTAATCGTACACCTGAGATTAAAGGTAAAACATATCATGAAGGCCTAGATATTAACTTTAGTCCTAACGGTGCTCCTGAGAATATTTTAGATAATAGTACTGCTACTAACTTAGGTATTTATGAGTTACTTGATAGTATTAAAGAAGGTGATGAGGTTACTGTAGTTCAAACTGATTTAGAAGAGAATCCTAATAGAGCTTCTTATGATGTTGTAATGAATCGTAATGGTAAAGAGTATAAATTAGGTTCTATTCCTAAACTCGAAACTATTACAAATGGTATAGCGTATACAATTCAAGGTGCGAATGGTGTGTATTATCCACGTAAATTTGCATTTACTGATGATATGGCTAAAACCTTCGCTGAATATCAAAGAGAGCTATTTAGATTCATGTATCATTACGATATTGCTTTTAATCCTCGTAATAATATATCTGCTAAAGATAGAGAGAACTCTGAACGTAACATTGATATTATCTTTGATCAGTTTAGAAAAGATCGCTTTAAGAAGCTAATGGATACACTTAAAGAACTTGTGTATTCTAATCTTACATCTAAGCAGATTAAAGATATTATGAATAGTCAGACAATGATCGGAGTTGTTGATTCTGAATATACAGGTGATACTGACGGTGAAATTTCTATTGATAATGTAGCTCTTTCATTTAATCAAATATATCAAATTTGTACTGATTTATTTCCTGCTTCTAGGATTAATCATTCAAATATGGATAGTATTATGAATGCTACGGCTATTACGAAACATTTCAATGACTCTGTTAATCGTCATGAAATGATCTTCCGTAATAATCAAGTTATTCGTAATGATATTCGCTTTACAGGTTCTAATACTTTTAGAATAAGTCATATTAGTGCTGGTAGAATACTAATTAATGATGAAGCTCGCAATGAAGATCATGAAGCTAAATATGGATTACCTATTATGCATCATCGCAATTCTTTATTAGATTCTATTAAACCTACCAAAGATGTTCTTGATTCTAAAGGTAAACCTAGAGTTCAAATACTAGCTATTGATGAGAATGGTATTGGTAGAGATCCTAAAACTGGTGGTATTGTTCAGAATATAGATAAGTTTGCAACACCTCATGTAGCTGATACTTTTATTGGTAATAGACGTCATGAAGTTGTTGTTATACCTCAAACTGATTCACTTAATACTGTATTCCCTATATATCCTAATACTATTATGGGTTCTATCACTGATGAAACAGAAGAAGCTCGTATTAGTAAATTAAGTAAATATACAAAATATATTGGTGATGCTATTAAAGAAATTCTTGCTCTTAATACTGGTAATATAACCGAAGCTAGACTTGATATTTCTAATAGACTTCAAAATATTATTATATGTAATGAACGTAGTAGTGCCGTTCAAGATGATATTTATTTTCAATCTGGTAACAATGGTGATGGTAGTAAACGTTATGTAATGCTCAAAGCTGTTCTTGGTGATGGTAAAGGTAAAGAAGCTTATCATAAGTTTATTCAAACTACTATTGATGGACGTGACGCTGTTATTCATTATACTTCTAGTAATAAACTTGATGTTGCTAACTATAATGGTGCTTTAAATCATCCTAGTTATCCACATACTGTTTATTACTTAGATACTCCTGCTGATGTTCAAAAGTTTAATAATAAACTTAATAGTATAATTCCTAATTTAGTTCGTCAATTCGGTCTTAAAGATGGAATTGCTGTAGCTAAAGATTCTACTGGTAGTTCTTATACTACTGGATATACAGATCCAGTTACAGGCGAACGTTATGAAGATATATATGACTATTATATGGCAACTAATGCTAGATATTCAGATGTAGCTTCAGTTAAAGATAGATATGGAAATGTTATAAGTAATGTTACTATTGTCGGAAACGCTCCTATTAAGTTTTCTATTGCAACAAAAGCATTCGATACTGAAACTGATGTTCCTCAACGTTTTTATGATCCCGTTGAATTACTTAAAACAGTTCAAGATGCTGATCGCTATAAAGAAGATTGGTCTAGTATCTCTAAACTTGCTAATATACTTGAATATGAAGCTGGTATTAATCCAGTTTATATTAAGCATAATGTAAGTGAAGCTAAGATTAATATTGAAAGCGAAGGTTATACTGATCCTGTTAAGATTGCTGATGATGGTTTTTATCGTAATCAATTCAGGATTGATATTAACTACAATTATGATCATGCTAATCGTAAGGAACATCAAGGTTATTTAACTCGTACTCTAGCTCATGAGATGATTCATACTTATATTATGAAATTCTTTAATGCTACTCATCGAGATATTAATAACCCTGAATTACTTGCTAAACGTGAAGCTCTTATTGATTATAATAATAAAGAGTGGCAAGAGTGGTTTGCTGATTTTAATCAAGCTGTTATAAATACTCGTGCTGAACTTACAGGTAAAACTGATTTAAATGATCGTGAGAGATTCTTAAAGGATATGCTTAGTGATAAAGGTATTGCTAATAGATTTATTGAAATTATTAGTCAAGAAATTTCTAGTATATCTGAATCTATTGATACTAAACTTAAAGATCGTGCTAAAGGTACTAAGAATGTTATTAATGGTAAAGATGCTATTTCTGAAATTGTAACATATGCTTTAACAGATCCTCGTATCTTTAGACTTCTCAATGAACTTCATTCTACTACTGAACGTGTTGAAGGTTCTGAGAATCTTGAAACTCCTACGTTTTGGGAGAAGTTTAAAAGAATTCTTCTTAATATATTTGAGAAGATCTTTGGTTTCAAAGATACTGAAGTTAAAACTGATTCTCTTATGGAACGTTTTAATGATGTTCTTAATAGAATCTATAATAAAGACTTTAGAGATATGGAACCTGATGGTATTACTTATGGTATTCGGACGAACTCTCCAGCCCCCGGTAGAGAAGGAGCTGTGGAAGGGAGCGGAACGTCTGCTATATCTACTGTTGAATCTACGACTACAGAAGTTCAAAATGCTGTTAATACAGCTGCGAATGGTGATGCAAATGCTACAGCTGAATCTCCTACGCAAACTACTTCTCGTCGTAGGGCTAGACTTGGTACTAGTTCCAATAGTAATATCAAAGCTGCACAAGTTCTCGAAGCTGTAAAATATTTACATGATTCGGTTGATAGCTTGAATAAAAATAGTAACTTAGATGAAACTAATAAACGTATTTGTTAAACGTATAAAACTTCTACTATGGGTTTAGATTGTAATATTATCCCTCAGATTAAAATTGGTGATAGCTATACTGATAGTAAGTGTTTTCAAGATCTATGGGATAGGGCAAAGAAGCTCTATCCTAATGATCCTGTTAAAGCACGTGCTGTTGCTAAAGCTGATTACGATGTTCTTAAATCTGCTTCGTTTACATCCGAGTATGGGGACTGGGTTTTGCTTCGTGCCGTCCAAAATGCAGGACTGACAGACGCCCAATTTGCCACTTTTCAGAGCGTCTATGGCAATAATATAGAACGCTTGACCAAAAGTATTACCGTACCATTAAACGAGCAGGGAGAGCCAGAAATAAAGTCATTTCATAAATACATACCTGCTAAGAAAGCACAAGTTCTATATGATAATGATTATCCTTTTATTGCTGATAGTGAGCAAATGTATTTAAATCGTATCTTTGCTGCTATCGCTTTTAGACTTGAACCTCAATTCAAGAATCTTACTTACAAAGATTTTAAGAATGGTGTTACAATTCGTTCTTTAATTGCTACTGTATTGCGTCAGTATGCTCAAAACGATAATCCTGATGTTGGTTATTTAGGATTTGCAGCTCAATATAATAATCGTCTTGATGAACTTGAAGCCGCTGGAGCAACTGATGAAGCTATAGATAATGATGCTCTTCTTACTAGTTATGAGAGTAAGATGAATAATCTTCTTAGACTTGCAGATCAACTTGATAATCTAGATGATCAAGGTATTTGGCAGAGTTTCATTAATTATTATAAAGCCGAATTTATGGCTGATATTAATGATTTCGATGTTGAAGACCACATGACTATGGGAGAGATCAATGGTGCTTCTATGACTGATGAGCAAAATATCAATAAATCTTGGAATAGTTCTCTTCAATTTAAAGTTGATCGTAAGAATACTGCTTCTTCTCGATTCAAACGAATGCTTACTGAAATGATTTATAATAATCAAAGTAATCTGTTTGCTAGAGTTGAAGATTCTCAATTAAATGGCACAGCTTCATATTATAATAAATATGGACTTGCAATGCCGTTTGATATTAATGTTCTTTGGAACTCTTTGATTGATGCTACTCGTTATGCAGCTAATAAAGAAGAGCTTATAAATAGTCTTAAAGTTACTTCTGAATCTGTTTATAATGGTCAGCTTCAACCTATTATTGATCAAATTGAGATTCTTCCAAATGATGATGCTAGTACTATTGAACGTAAAGAGATATTCTACAATATGTACATGGCATCTGTTGATATGGCTACGACTGTTGTTACTCAAAGTGAAACTATGAGTTACAATATGTCAGAAAATGATTATAGTCTTGCTTATTCTGTTAAAGAGAGTAATCGTCAATCATTTGCTACTACTAATATCTATAATCAATATCGTAGTATTCTTAGTAATAAGTTTCAATATGTTGGTAGTCGTGCCGCTGTTCAGTATGATATTAATGCTATATATAAAACCGGTAAATCTATTACTGATAAAGTAAATACTTTACTGTATAAATCTAACAATGTTGGTATCAATTGGTCTCCTAATACTATATTTAATTATTTATCTATTAAATTTAGTGTTCCTTTTGATGTAATTAAAGCTTTATATCATGACGGAAATGATGATAGTAAAGTTAATAAACTTGTATATCAAAAAATTGAGACTGAACTTGTTAATATTGATGGTGTATTTGATAAGATTCTTAATCAAATTAAAGCTAATGTTACTGATAAACAAAGTGAAAAAGCTAAAGATCGTCAATCACGTAGAATCAAAAGATTGTTTTATGAAGGCTTCAAAGCAGGAGATGAAATTGATTCTGTTGTGGATGATATGCGTGGTCGTATTAATATTCTTGCAACTGTAGGTGGTTGTGATCCGGCTATTAAAGTTGATTTGTCTTACATTAATGTTCAAGGTGAACAAGAATATACTCCTGAGTTCTATAATCATATTACATCAATGCTTCAAGGTATTGTTAATCGTATTGGTGAAGTTAATGTAGAACTCATGAAATATCGTTTCAATGATTTCTTAAAATCTAAAGGTACTAAATATCATCCTCTTATTTGGAATCTTGGTAATGGTATGGGTGGTGATGGTAAAGGTTTCTTTAATTTTAGAAAAGATGAAAATGATAATGCTATACTTGACGAAAATGGTTATCGTATTCTTGATGCTGTAAATCCTGTTAATGTTGAAGCTGTTAAAGCTTTTCAATATGCTCGATTTAATGGTATGTCTAATCGTGATCAAGGTATTGGAACTCCTTATGTTGATATGCA
>ULRD01036393.1_pt1 | contig 15229 bp, 7 predicted proteins | sample 1955181 | NCBI WGS metagenome assembly ULRD01 (sample SAMEA4835675, study PRJEB28245) | human gut metagenome | biome: gut microbiome; material: fecal sample | place: Denmark | collected 2008
TATCGGGACACCATGCCATTATCCCCACAATCAATATTGCATCGGCTGATCTTGATTCTCTGCCAAACGGCGAGAAAAATATCCTCTCGCTGATTGCCGTAAAGCTGATTTGTGCGACTGCTCCTGTTCACAAATATGGGACAGTAAAAATTACGGCAATATGCAATGAAACAAAATTTACGGCAATTGGCAGAACCGTCCTCGATATGGGCTGGAAACGCTTTATCAAATCCGATAAGAATGCGGAAAAATCTCTGCCTGCGGTATCTGAGGGACAGACTTTCACGGTGCAGGCAAGCAAAGGTGAACACTTTACAAGTCCTCCGAAGTCGTACACAGAGGATACGCTTCTGTCCGCTATGGAACGTGCAGGCAATGAAAATTATGACGAGGATACCGAAAAGAAAGGTCTTGGCACTCCTGCCACAAGAGCTGCAACGATTGAATCGCTTGTCAAAAATGGCTATGTGGAGCGTGACGGCAAGAAACTCCGTGCAACAGATAAAGGCAGGGAGCTTATTAAAGTCGTTCCCGATGAAGTGAAGTCCGCAAAGCTGACTGCTGAGTGGGAAACGAAACTCCAGAATATCGAACACGGCAGTTATTCCGCTGACAGCTTTATGTCTGAGATTTGCGGTTTTATCAGCTCTATGTGCAGTAAATACGGCTCGGCTGACAACTCTGTTTCTCTTTCTGATGGCTCTCACGAACCTGTCGGCAAATGCCCGAAATGCGGTGCAGATGTGGTCAAGGGAAAGTTCGGATATTATTGCAAGGAAAAGTGCGGAATGAATATCGCTAAAGTATACGGAATTACTCTGAACGATGCACAGGTCAAGGGACTGCTTAACAGCAAATCAACTTTCTATACCTCAAATGGAAAAAAGACCATTGTACGCCCTGAAATCGTGGAAAATCCGTACAATGGCAAGACATATTATCAATGGAAAACAGAAAGGAGTAAATAAAAACAGCAAGGTTGCCCTTGCTATTTGGGAATAGCTCCATAAACTGAAATTTGTATTTAGTAAATGACAGCCTTAGTATAAATCAAAATCTATTGCATCTTCATCACGTTGCAGATAGTACAACAATTTTTCAGCATCATTACACACTGAAACTAAATAAACCAGCGTTAAACGCGCAACAGCATCTATAGCCTCTGAATAAACACAAAAATAATCTTCATCAGAATCAAATCTGAATATATCTGGTGAATAGCAACTATTGTCATGTATATATTGTTGAATCAGTCTTTTTGTTAATAGTTCCCAATCTTGACTATTACCGTGCAATCCTGCTTTTTTAAATACTTCCGATTGAATATTATCACTTATTTTTAGTAGTACTGATAATGAATATGGATAATGCTTTACAATTAAAAATGGGAGAAAGCGTTCAGGAGGTGGTATAATCTTTTCCCATGTATCAGCATCACAAAGTTCCCATAATTGATATTCAAATTCGCTAATGTCACAGTACCCATATTCAAATAAATCTTTCATAAACACCCTCCAACAATTTCCGATTTGTCGGGCAGTCAAACCACCCATTTTTACCTATATTATACCAAACCACCGCCGAAAAGTCAAGCATATTGGCTTAGCACAGAAAGGAAAATCTATATGAACAATAAACAGCTTACGGAAATTGCAAAAATCCTCGGTGTCTCCGAGGACAGCATTACCGCTATGGACGATGAGATCAGAAACAGCATGACAGCCGTATTGGAAACCACAAAGGACAAAAAGGCTGTCTATGATACCCTTGACGATCTATGGCAGAAAGGCTCTGTTTATGTGGAGCTTCACGAGGTATCAAAGGCAACGGGCATTTCCCTTGTCACGCTTAAAAATCTTGACTACAAAACTCAGCAGACTATCGTCTATAAGTTTATGATGGGCACCTCTCAGACTGACCGAATTTATCAGATTACAAACAATGCTCTTGCGGTCATGGAGCTTGATAAGGTAGCGAAGCTGATCTCCGTTTCTTTGCGTGAACTGCGGAAACTCCCCAAAAGTATGCAGGAGCGTATCTGCGGCGCTTACGCTATGGAGTATGATCCTGACAGCACCAACACGGAATTGATTGACAACATCAGGGAAATGATTGCCGATGAATGATTTTCAGTATACGGGCGGTTGGGATATAGACAGTATTGAGAATAAGGCGAAGATGCGGTTTGCAACGGCATATGCAAAAGATATTGTGATCGCCCTTGATAAAAGCGGTATCCCGTTTTCCGCAAAATACGGTGATTTGGAGATGATGCTGATCTATGACGGCAGCTATCGGGAACAGGTCGATGAGATCATCAGAAAGGCTCAGACAGGAAAATATGAAGTCTTGCTCCGTGAGTTAAAAGTGAATCAAGCTCCTGACAGCTATCTGAAATTACTGCCGGAGGTTGCGGAGATTCTGCATACAACAATCGGAACTCTGAGGGCAAGACCATCTGAAGTTCAGGTGGCTTTCTGCAAGACCTACGCTGATTTCTGGTTGTGCGATATCTACACCATTCAGCGTGAGCTTGACCGTATCGCAACGCTGAACATTGAAGCGTTACAGGCTATGCAGGAATCTGTTCAGACCGATAAAATGCCTGAAATACGGCAAAAGCAGAAGCTTGAACAGTTTGCAAGAGATACTGTCCGTGTCGGATTTTCAAGGGAAACACAACAGAAACTTACAGAAATGCTCCAAAAGAAAAAGCAGTCCGAACAGGAAAGAACGGCTCAGACAGAAGAATTGGAAAGGAAGAAAAGACTATGAAGAAGTTTGTTATCATCACAAGCACTGCACTTACAGCAATTGCAGCGGCAATCGTTATCATCGTAAAACACAGGAAGTGAGGTAGTCTATGCCCATACAGGACAACGAAGATAAGCGCACCCCTGAGCCTGTTGTTGATGCGGAGGAGGAGCTTCGCAGAAAACAGGCTCAGGCACAGGAGCATCAGCAGGACGAAACCAATATTCAGAAATCGGGAAAACTTTTTCCTTTTCTGAATGCCAAGGCGGAGCATCATCAGAGCCGTATTGACAATATTGACGGCAAGATCGCTACTCAGCAGGATAAAATTGCAAAGCATACGGCTAAAATCGAAAAGCTCGGTGCGCGGGCTGACAGGCTTGAAGATGCGAATCGTATACTGAAAGCGACATTTGGCGATGTTCCCCTTGTGCAGAGCATGATAGCGCGGAATGAACAGCGTATCCAGGCAATTCGCAGTGAGAAGATACCAAACCGCACTCAAAAGCTCGTAAACTGTGAAAATAAGATCGAACAGCTTACCGCAAAGCGTGTTCGCATTTCACATAAGTTTGACCGAGTGATTGCTCTTAACGATACGATCAGGAGTTTCAGCATTGGCTTCAACAAAGAACGGCGTAAAGCTTTTTCCGATGCTCTGAGCAGACTTAACGGTGCAACTGTTGACTGCCTTGCGGATAAAAAAGCTGTTCTTGTTTCTCAGCGGACTGCGCTTATGGAGCAGTACAACGCTCCCGAAACCAATGTTGTTGACAAGTACGAACTGCAAGGCAAGATCAATACTCTTTCGGAGCGTATTCAAAATCTTGAAAGCAAAATTATGAAGATCGCCCGTCCTGAAACGCATTATTCAGAGCAGCGGGGCAATCAGCTTGATGCTTCTATGAAACTGACAAGCGATAAGCTCGGCGAAATGGTGCAGAAAGGCAGCGTTTCCATGCCTGATCTGTCGGAAGAAACGCTCACGGCAGCACATCAGGTCGAAACGCTGGATAAGAGTAAGACCGTACAGCTTGCTGAACAGCTCGGTATTCAGCCCCTTAACAAGATCGAGGAACAGCTTGAAGATGATGCCAATATGATTGACGGCATTATCAACAACGGCTCTAAATCGGATATTGACAAGGCAAAGGCGGAGCTTTCCGAGGGTATCAGATCTATGGAGGAATTGGCGGAAAATCCCTTTGTCAGCGAGGAAATGCGTGAAATGGCTGCTGAAAATCTTGCGAAAATGAAGCATCAGCTTTCACTTCTTGATGAAGCCGATGAAGTTTTTGTTGAGAGCTGGCTGACGGAGATGCTCGACAAGGGACAGGCGGAACTGACCGAGGACGGCGGTTTCAGAATTAACGCTGACTACTATAAAGAACTTCCACGAAACGACCGCCACTATGAGAGCATGACGGAAATTCAGGCTGTGGAGGTTATGTCGGCACTCACATCGGCAGGAGTTGAATTTTCAGCCGCAAGCCGCGGCGAGGATAAAGTAAGTGTTACCGTTTCAAAAAAGGACGTTCCTGCACTGAATGATATGATGCAGGAATCCATAGGAAGGACTGTCAAAAAAAGCGTCAAGGAATCTCACACTAAAGGCGAACATTATCAGACAATCAATCCCGACTATTACAAGTCGCTCCCGAAAGAACAGCGGTATACCCGTGTCGAGCCGAAAGATACCGCCCGTGAGATCGTAAAGGGACTTATGACACAGAATATCCCGTATTCTGCGGTAGTCCGCAAGAATGATACGGTGGCTGTTACCGTTTCAAAGGAAAATTCTCAGGCTTTTAAGCAGATTGAAAAAGCCGTCAAAAGCAAGCGTGACGTTGAACTTACAGACCGGATAAACGGCGGTAAATCGGCAGTTACATCTACTCGAAAAGACGGCAGACGCACTTATTTTTCCCGAAGCAGAATGCAGAAAGACGTTCAACGTATCAGCGGTCGAGGTCAGCAGAAACCGCAGCAGACACCTAAAAAGAAAGATCAGGAATTATTTTAATGAAAATAACGGATGAGCAGATCGAAAGGGCGAATTATGTCAATCTTCCCCAGTTTCTTATGATGCACGGCTTTGACCTCAAAAAAGTCGGTCGTGAGTATGTGTGGAAAGAACACGACAGCCTGCATATCAAGGATAATGCTTCGGGCGAGCGTGGGCAATGGTTCAGATTCAGCGAAAATAAGGGCGGCGATAACATCAGCTTTCTGCGTGAGTACATGAATATGTCATTTGCAGATGCCGTAGAAGCTCTGACCGGAGAATACATTGACCGCACCTATACTGCACCTACTCGCACGTATCAGCCAAAGCCCATTCAGCAGACAGCAAGGGAGCTTTCCCTTGCCGAAGCCGACAATTGCAGGCGTGTGTTTGCGTATCTTTGCAAGACCAGAGGACTTGATTATGATTTGATTTCTTCTCTTGTAAAAAGCGGTGTGATCGCTCAGGAGCAGAAAACAGGCAATGTGCTTTTTAAGTATTACGATGAAAACGGTAAGATCATCGGCGCTGAAAAGGTCGGTACATCTACAGAGCATAAATTCAAGGGCATTGCAACAGGTTCGGCTGGCGGTCATGGATTTGAAATTGTTCGTGGTACAGGCGAAAATGCTTTTTTCTTTGAATCAGCAATAGATATGCTTTCCTATCTGCAAATGCACGATAAGGAGCTGACAAATTGCAGGCTTGTTTCGATGATGGGAGTGAAGTCAAATATTGTGCTTGATACAATGGCAAGACACGATATATCGCCTGAAAATGTTTTTCTATGCTCCGATAACGATACGGCAGGCAATGAATTTGCAGACAGGTTAAGAGAAGAATATCCCGATATGAAGCGTATTATCACTTCCGATACATATAAAGACTGGAACGATATGCTCCGTGGGATTCCCAAAATAACAGAACAGAAAAAGGAGGCAGATATGCAGCTTTACGGCAATAAAATGTGGAACGATGCGACAGATAACAGAGACAAGAGCCTTGTGACAATTCAGGCTGCGGATTTCGCAAGATTTCAGGAACAGCTTGACAATTCGGGCATTAACTACTACGCCTATGCCCGTGATAATTACGTCATTATGGCGATTAATGATAAAGATGTGGAGTGGTTCAAGCGTATTGCAGGCACTCCCGATCTTGTTCCGACTAAATCAAACAGACCATATTCTCCGCCCGAAAAGAACATCATCGGCAATACGGAATACCGCTATATTCCGCAAAAAGAATATCTGTCCACTGACCGTGATCTTGTTCTGAAAATGGCAGAAATCATGACGCAGAGAGGTATTCAGTTTTCGGGCAGAATCTACCCGACAGGCAAAGGCACTCTGACAGTCAGCCATAATGATATTTATGCTGTCAGAGAGATTCAGAAGTCTGTGACAGAAATGCGGAAACAGTTCGGTACGGCTGAAAAAGGGCAGGAAATCGGCAATCAGGAGTATCGGCAGAATCGTGATACGCATTTCTATATGTCGAAGCTTACTCACGAACAATTCAGCGAGATCAAGCCTTTTCTGGAAACAAGTGTGAACTATCACGCTGTTACCAAAGACGGCAAAGTCGCATTTGCGGTTGATAAGGAAAATGCGTCGGCTTTTCATCGTGCTTTGCAGAATGCGGAGCGTGAGGTCGGTATGCTCAGAAATATGTCTGACCTCGATCTACCTATGGAGAAGAATGCCGCACTTTCGCCTGTGATTCATCGTCTTGCGGTCGAGGATATGCAGTTCAACCTCGCTGACTTTTTCGATAAGCGTTATGATAATGCTCAGTTCGGCGAGATGCTCTCCCTTGTCAATGCGTATCTCGCACAATCTCCTGCGGAGCGTTACGGCGAGCATAGCAAGCTCTCGGAAATGCTTGAAGCCAAGTCCAGTTTTGACCGTGCTATCGAGCTTTCTGACTTCTTTTCTCAGCACGATTTTTCCGATGAGCAGAGGGCAGCTATCACGGCAATGTTTGTCGGTGATGTGACAAGAGGACAGATCGACAGCATTGACGAGACGTTCACGGTTGAAGATATTCAGGCTTATGATGAGATTCTGCATACTGCTTTGCAGGAATCCGATGTTGCTGATTTTCTGATGGCTCACAAGCAGGCGGTCATTGACCGTGAGAACGCAAGTAGAGTACCGACAGAGGAAGAAGTGCTTTTCCCGAAAGCTGACCTTGCAAAGTTCCTTGCGGAGCGTACTCCGTCCTCGGACGAATGGGAGGATATGGCATATCCGCTGTTTGAGCGTGGGTATCTTGACAAGCACAAGCCGAGCAATAAGGCTATTTTAGGTTATCATCTGAGCGAGCCTGCGTTTTATGATCTTGCTCATCGTTTCCATGACGGTGACGATATTCGCCGTGAGCTTTCCCTCGGACTCATGGAACACAGCAAGACGGACGATATTGAATTTGTTTTTGAGGACGGCAAAATGTCTGACCGCACATATTATTATGCAGAGAATCTCCGTCACTCCCTGCATTTAGAGAGGACAGAGGACGGATATAATTGCAGCTTCGGCGGTATGGAGCGTTTTGTTTCCTTTGAGGAGATCGGGCAGGCTTTCATTGATCGTATTCATGAGGAATTTGAAGATCTCGCTTTCTGGTGGGTTCGTGACGATATGCAGGAGGCTATTCCCGATATTTCCGATGAAACGATAAGCAATCTTCTCTCGGCATTCGACGGCGCTGCTATGGCTGATTGGGAAAAAGGCGATAATAAGCCTAAGATCAATCGTATCAAAAAGGCTCTCTACGATATTCTCGGTGATGAACAGCAGACAGAAAAGGCGTTTGCTTGCATTGCGAAGCAGAAGTATAATGTGACATTTGAAACTGAAAAGCCTGAAAGTTCCATACATTTTGGCTTGCTCGGAAATGGCATAACTGCTTATGATGTGTCCCGTACTGATCCCGAAACTCATGATTATCCGACAGTTGCCCATATTTCGCCGGAAGGCGTTATCTCATTGTATGATAAATCGCTTTCCGATAGAGATATGGAACTTATCGGGGAACAGGCAAAATCTGCTCATGAAAAATTTATGAGCGATTGGAATAAACTTTTTCCGACAGAACAGTATCAAAAGCTGATGAATCGTGCAGATATTGCCACAATGGTAAACATCGGCAAGGAAAAGCTCTTAATGGAAGAAAAAATCGAAAAGTATATGCCTTTTGTTTTCTTTGGCGAGGGCGAACGTCCTGAACCCCAAATGGAAGAACAGGTCAAGGGTACATATAAAATCTATCAGTTGCCGGATGGAGAAAAGTATCATGGTATCCGCTTTGAGAGCAAGGAACAGCTTGAAAAGGACGAAGTTCAGCTGAATCATGAGGATTATGAGCTTGTTTATGAGGGTGAAATTGTTGATTTCAAGAGCAATGCCACACTTGAAGCGATCTACACACAGTTCAATACAAATCACCCCGAAGATTTCAGAGGCCGCTCGCTGTCCGTAAGCGATGTTATTATAACCGCGGCGATAAAATGGAGATCGATCCGTACCGTGAGCTGTCAGCTTTCCCGAAGCTCCTGCAAGCAGCAATGCTTGAACACAATCCTGACAAGATTGTGGAAATTATGGACTTTCAGCGCACATTTGAAACTGCGCTTGATAAGGCAAAGCAGTATATCAACGATTTCTGCGAAGCGGAATACCATGACAGCGCAGACTTTTTCGATCTACACAATGTCGGTCTTGCGTTTACCACGCTGACAGACGATGAGCTGCCCATTCAGGTAACGGCTGATCTTATCGACTTTAAGATCACCTATGAATTTGACGGCGAAATATATAATACGGAGCAGTATGACAGCATCGAGGATATGATCGAGAACGGACTGACAGGGCTTGACTTTTCTGACCTTGTTTCAGTTCCCTATGAAGTTATCAAAAGGCACACGGACAAGGAAGAACAGACGGTTGACCTTATGAGTGATGCCGCTGATATTTCCAATACTTCTTCTCCTGTGGGAGATATGCCTGCGGTCACACTGAAATACAAGGGCGATGCTGAAAGCCTTGACGAGATCAAGGATAAGGCACTTTCCCTCGGTGCGACTGTTATCGTTGATAACGCTGAGGATATAATTTCTATTGATACCTATGAAAATCATCAGGCAGAGCTTGACGGTCTTGCTTATGAGCTGGGCATTATGCGTGTTGATGATGCTCCTGCGGTAGAGACACCTGACATTGACAAGCCGTTATTCACCGATTCTGCCGTTATAGAGGAAATTCAGCGGAATGAACACTCCGATACTCCGTTTTGGGAAACTCCCGATATTCAGGGCGAACAGCTTTCTTTGTTCGGTGACAGTGTGCCTTTAGCTGCTTCAAACCCTGCAAGAGAAAAGCCAAAATCTGAATTTGCCAAAGGTCCGGTGGTGGATGGTGTTCAGGTCTATGAAGCTCTTGCAGCGGAAATTGATCGTGGAACAGGATTTGTAAACGGCAAGTTTCGTGTACAGGATTTTTACGAGGAACAGCACCCGACACTAAAGCAGTTAGCAGATTTGCTGAAAAAGGAATACGGTACGGGCGGTCACAGCGGAGAAGGTGCAATCAGTTTCGTTGATTTTGACAGTAAGGGACTGACTTTTTCTTTTGAAAACGGCGAAAAATTCCGTCACTCTTGGTACAATGTCGCTGTTATGACCGAAGCAAGGCTAAAAGATGATACTTATCTTTCTGCTGAACAGAAAGCGGAGCGAGATGCACTCAAAAAGGAACAATCCGCAGAGGAAACAGATAAAAAAGTAGTCTTTGAAATGCTCGGAGGCGGAAAACTTGAGTTCAAGGACGATAAAATGGAAACACTTGCTGAAATTGAGTTGTCAACTGGAAAGATCGCCTATTTTTCAGACAACTTATCTGAAAAGGACAAGGCGTACATTGCAGAAAAATCGGAGCAGTTCAGGACGGAAGAAAAAGCGTTGGAGAAAAAAGAGCAGCCTGCATCTGAAAATTCTGCGGTTACTCCTACAATAAAAAACCTTGCACAGTTAAAAAGAACGATCAAGCCGGGGATGCAGTTTGAGATCACCGATCACACTCGTCCCGAACGTATCGGGGAACGTAGAGTGGTAACAGGTGTCACTACTGTTGATTTTACTTCCCGAAAACTCAATGAAAACGGCGAACCTACGGGTAAAGACATTCACATGGAATTTGACAGAGCGAAAAACTGGAATTTTGACAACGGTGAACTGACATCTCGTCTTGATAACGGCGATATTTTGATGAGTTTTCATTTCATTGACGGCTCGGAGCGTACCAAAGAACCGGAGCTTGGTACTGTCACATCTGAGATCAGTGATACAATTGAAGCGATTAATGAGGAAATCACTGCTCCTGCATCTACACCCGACAAGAGCGACAACTTCATCATTACCGATGATACTCTTGGTGAGGGCGGCGCTAAGGCGAAGTTCAGGGCGAATGTTGAAGCAATCAGAACGTTGAAAAAATTTGAATATGCCAATCTAAAATTGGCAGCAGATATGTTCTTGCCTCGTCCTGCAAGAGCCGAAGAAAAAGAAATTATGTCAAAATATGTGGGCTGGGGCAGTTTGGCTCAGGCGTTTGATCCGAATAACGAGAAGTGGGCAACGGAATACAAGGAGCTTGCTGAGCTGCTGACTCCGCAGGAATACGCGCAGGCACGTTCAACGGTCAATGATGCGTTTTACACCAGTCCTACAGTTATTGACGGTATCTATGAAGCACTCGGCAATTTCGGATTTGACGGCGGTAATGTTTTAGAGCCTTCGATGGGCGTTGGCAATTTCTTTGGCAGAATGCCGGAGGATATGCAGAGAAATTCCCAGCTCTACGGCGTGGAGATTGACAGTATTTCGGGAAGAATCGCACAGGCGCTTTATCCCGATGCGGATATTGCAGTCAAGGGATTTGAGCAGAATACGTTTCAGAACGGCTGCTTTGATGTGGCGGTCGGTAATGTCCCGTTCGGCGATTTGGGCTTTGTGGACTCGGTTCACGGCACATCAAAACTGCACGATTATTTCTTTGCCGAAACTCTTGACAAGCTGAAAAACGGCGGTATCATGGCTTTTGTGACCTCCGCAGGCACACTTGATAAGCGTGACGAGGCTACAAGGCAGATGCTTGCGGAAAAGGCTAATTTTATCGGTGCGATCCGTCTGCCCGGCGGTAAAAACGGCGCTTTTAAGGACAATGCAGGAACGGAAGTCACCACGGATATTATTTTTCTGCAAAAACATGAGGGTAAATCCGTTCCTGAGATCACAGATGTGCCTGATTGGGTGCATATCGGCGAAACTGCTGACGGACTTCCAATCAACAGGTATTTTGAACAGCACCCCGATATGGTGCTTGGTACGGTTGTAGAGGGCAACAAGCTCTACGGCAGCGGTACTATGGTTGTCGCTGAGGACGGATTTGATTTGAAGTCCGCTTTGCATGATGCTGTCAGCAAGTTGTCTGCAACGATCAGTCCGGAAAGAGGTCGTGATGTTTTTGCAAAAACGACACAGGGAGAACAGGTGCAAATTCCCTCTAATCTGCGAAATTACAGCTTTTTTATGTCTGACGATCAGGTGTATTTCAAGAAAAATAATGCCGCCTGTGAGTTCCGATTCGATAAGGGAACAGCACAGCATAAGCGGTTCAAGGCTTTCATTGAATTGCGTGATCTGACAAGAGAACTGCTTGAAGCGCAGGAGCTTGACAAGTCTGACAGCGTAATCAAGGATTTGCAGACAAAACTGAATGCCGCATACGATGATTTTTACAAGAAATACGGACTGATTCATTCTCAAACGAATAAGCGTTATTTCAGCGAAGATGTGTCATACAACCTTGTGGCGGGTCTTGAAAAGAAATACGATAAAACGAAACTGGTGGAAAAATCGGATATTTTCACAAAGCGTACTATCGTTCCGCCAAAAGCTGTCGATCATGTGGAAACGGCGCTTGAAGCTCTCGCACTTTCCGCTGCGGAAAAAGCAGGAGTTGACTTTGCGTATATGAGCAGTCTCACAGGAATGACGGAAGATGAATTAAAGCACGATTTACAGGGCGAAATTTTCAAAATTCCCCATACGGAAAATACATATCAGACGGCAAGCGAATACTTGTCCGGCGATATTCGCAAAAAGCTCCGTGAAGCCGAGGAAATCGCTGAATATGATGCCGATTTCAATGTCAACGTATCTGCGTTAAAGGCAGCAATGCCCGAACCGCTGAAAGCAGGCGATATTGATGTAAAGATCGGTGCGGCTTGGCTTGATCCGAAGTATTATGAGCAGTTTTTGTATGAGCTTTTACAGACACCGGAGTATTATCGGAGCGACAGCCCTGCCGCAAGGTGGAACAAATCATCTGTCATCGGTGTTGAATATTCGGAGCATACAAATTCGTTCCATGTAAGCAGGAAATCTTCGGACAGATCAGTGCTTGCAACACAGAAATACGGTTCTCACAAGATGAACGCTTATGACATTTTTGAGCATATCCTCAATCTGCAAGAGCCGAAAGTTTATAAAACAATCGAAGTGCCTGACGATTTGGGCGATATGAAAGAAAAGCGAGTTGTCGATATTGACGCAACTCGTATCGTTCAGCGCAAGGCGGACAGTATCCGCAAGGCCTTCAAGGATTGGATCTTCAAAGATCCTGCAAGACGTGAGGATATTGTGAACCGATACAATGAGCTTTTCAATAGTATCCGTCCCCGTGAATATGACGGCTCTGCGCTTTCCTTTCCGATGATGACAACTGATATTCAGCTTCATGAACATCAGAAAAATGCAATTGCACACGCGCTTTTCGGCGGTAATACGCTGTTTGCTCACAGTGTAGGGGCAGGCAAAACGTTCGAGATGATCGCAACTGCAATGGAAAGCAAACGTCTCGGACTTTGTACAAAATCGCTTTTTGCCGTTCCGAATCACTTAACGGAGCAGATCGGTGACGATTTCCAAAAGCTCTATCCGTCCGCCAATATTTTGGTGGCTACGAAAAAGGATTTCAAAAAGGAAAACAGACAGCAGCTTTTTGCAAAAATAGCAACGGGTAACTTCGATGCCGTTATCATCGGTCATTCTCAGCTTGGAATGATTCCTGTTTCAAAGGAAAGACAGGTCATGACGATTCAGTCTCAGATCGACGATATTCTGCAAGGTATTGCAGAACTGAAACGAAGCGAAGGCTCTAAATTTCAGATCAAGGCTATGGAGCGCACCAGAAAGAGCTTGCAGAAGCAGCTTGATAAACTTGAAAAGACTAATCAGGATGATACGCTGACCTTTGAGCAATTGGGCGTAGATCGGCTATTTTTGGACGAAATGCACGAATTTAAGAACTTGTTCGTAAGTACAAAATTACAGAACGTTGCAGGCATTTCTAATTCTGCTTCACAAAAGGCTCTTGACCTGTTTCTAAAGGTTCGCTATCTTGATGAAAAGACGGGAAATAGAGGATTTATCGGAGCTACCGGAACGCCTCTGAGCAACTCCATTACAGAACTTCACACCATGATGCGTTACCTTGAATATGACTTCCTGAGAGATCACGGCTTACAGCATTTTGACAACTGGGTATCGGTTGTCACCTACTCAAAAGGACGACCATTTTACGATTGATGAATTTCCACGTAATTCTGCGGAAGTAAGAGGTTTCTGCTGTCTGCAAGGGGCTTGTTGATGAACTTGTAGTAAATGTCGATCTTGCGAGGTGCGCCGTATTCTTCGGGACGGGCATAGACCACAATAAACTCAATCAATTCCAGACACAGCTCACGGGTAAGGCAAGGTGCATCGCTCCACTTCTTCAAACGCTGAATTAACCTCTCAACATCCTGAACGTCCTGCTCTGCCTGTCTGCTCGACTTACGCCACTGTTCAGCCTGTTCGGAAAGCTCCCTCTGTTCGGCAATATACTTTTCAAGCATTTTGGCACTCAAATCTTCGGGCAGCTTGCCAAGCATTCTTTCCTCATAGGTCTTGCTGATGATCGTTTCAAGCTCCGCCAGACGGCTCTCAGCCTGTTTCAGAAGTCGGCTCTCGTCCTTCGTCTGCTGTTTACGCTGACTTGCTTTGATAGCCAGATAACGCTGTCTCTCGCCGTCCTCGTCCTCGATCACACGGCTTGCCCTTGCACGAATATCCTCAAGCACAAGCCCCTCGATCACACGCTGTAGGATATGGTGAGAAGAACAAGCCTCCTTGCCGTGATTGGCATACTTGTTGCAGATGTAAGAAACGATCTTGTATTTGCCACGTTTTTTTGATTCATGGAACGTAGTGTTGTTTTTCAACTTAGAACCACAGTCGGCACAGTACATTAAACCACCAAGCGGAAGTATTACTCCACTTTTCGTGACCTTGCCGTGACTGCACGATTTGTTGACCTCCTGCACCTTATCCCATAATTCCTTGTCCACGATAGGCTCAAAGGCATCTTCAATGACGATCCATTCATCGGAATCCTTGATATATTTCTTGTGATTTTTATAGGAAACGGTAGTGTATTTCTGGCTAACAACATAGCCCTTGTAAATAGGATTTTCCAGAATATCACGCACCATTGCGGCATTCCACAGATGATTGGAAATGTAGGGGTTCGGCTTGCCCAAACGCTGATAGGTGTAATCGGACGGAGTAATAACTCCCTGCGCATTCAGAGCCTTAGCGATCTGCGGAGAGCTTGCACCCTCGGAACGCATTTTATACATCAAGCGGACGTAAGGAGCGTTTGTTTCATCTATAACGGGCAGACGATCTTCCGTATCTCCTACGAGATAGCCGAAAGGTGCAACAGAAGCATGATACTTGCCCTGCTTTGCGTTAGACACCATGACCGCACGAATTTTCTTGGAAGTATTGGCGGCGTGCCATTCGTTGAAAAGGTTCATGATCGGCATCATATCCATTGCCGTACTGTTGCGTTCAAGCGTATCCACGTTGTCGCTCAGAGCAATAAAACGGATATTGAATGAAGGGAAAATGTAATCTATATACTGCCCGACCTCGATGTAATTACGTCCAAATCTGGACAAATCTTTTACAAGAATCAGATTGATCTTGCCCGACTTTGCATCGGCAAGGAGCTTCTGGACACCGGGGCGATTAAAGTCTGTACCCGAATAGCCGTCGTCCTCGCATATTTCGACTAAACTCCAATCGGGTTGCTGATTGACATATTCCGTCAGCATTTTCTTCTGATTTTCGATTGAAATGGATTCTCCTGCACGTTCGTCCTCCTGCGATAAACGCACATAGATACCCACGTTGTAATGTGACTGCTTTGTCATAATAATTCTACTCCTTTCTGACAAACAAAGCAGCCATATTCGGTATATATCTCAAAGAGCATGGAATACCGAATATGGCAGTAAGGACTACGCTGTTTCGGAATCTTCCATTGAATCGTCTATAATAAATTAGACAAAAAATATTAAGCC